>TARA_R110002096_G_scaffold4501_19_pt1 | contig 13576 bp, 7 predicted proteins | sample TARA_R110002096 | Tara Oceans TARA_R110002096 (sample SAMEA4397295) | marine metagenome | biome: Polar Biome; feature: [DCM] deep chlorophyll maximum layer (ENVO:01000326); material: water (ENVO:00002006), including particulate matter (ENVO:01000060) such as... | depth 35 m | reverse complement strand
CCGCGAACGGAGTGCGCCTGACTCAATTTTACAACACGGGCCGTTGTTGCCCCTCGCGGGCGGCGCTTCTCACTGGGCAGTATCCTCATCGCGTCGGGCTTGGTCACATGACGACGAATGATCTGGGGCGTCCCGGTTATCGTGGCGTCGTCTCGGCAGAGGCTCAAACCGTTGCCCAGGCACTTGCCCCGGCCGGCTACCGATCGTTCATCGCGGGCAAGTGGCATCTGGGGACTCCGGATCCCACGAAGCATGGATTCGAGGAGTTTTACGGAACCCTCGTGAGTGCCAAGCGATTCTTTGATCCCGATCATCTGGTTCGGTTGCCAGAAGGACGAAGGGCGCGCGAATATCCGGAGGGAGAATTTTATGCGACTGACGCGGTGACGGATCACGCGCTCGATTTTCTGAAGCTGGCTCGTGAAACGCCGGAAAAACCCTGGTTCCTCTATTTGGCCTACAACGCACCGCACTTTCCGCTGCATGCGCCAAAGGAAGAGATCGCCAAGTATGCGGACCGTTATCAGGGCGGTTGGGATCAATTGCGGGAGGAACGTCTCGCGGCGATGAAGCGTCTGAAGATTGTTCCGGAATCAACGAGGTTGTCTCCACGGTCGACCTGGCAAAACTACGGAGAGACAAAGACGGGAACCAATCCTGCGTGGGACAGTTTGCCTGAAGACCGTCGGTTGGATTTGGCGCGTCGAATGGCGATTTATGCTGCAATGGTCGACCGGATGGACCAGCAAATTGGCCGGGTGATCGCGGATTTGAAAGCTGCGGGAGAATGGGAGAATACCCTCATCGTGTTCACGTCGGATAACGGGGCCTGTTTTGAATGGGACCCGTTTGGATTCGACATTGTTTCCAGCAATCAGAACATTCTCCACACCGATCAGATGATTGATGAGATGGGCATCGCGGGCACGTTTCATAGCCTGGGATCAGGCTGGGCAAACGCTTGCAACACGCCCTGGCGGATGTACAAGCACTTCAACCACGAAGGCGGAATTGCGTCGCCGGGCATTGTTCACTGGCCCGCCGGATTGAAGGTGGAACCGGGAACCATCAATCACGATCCGGCTCATCTCATTGATCTACTACCAACGGCAGTCGCGGCGGCGTCAGCCACCTACACGGGTAGCCTGCCCCTGCCGGGCGCTGATCTCATCGACCAAATCAACGAAGGCGGCAAAGAGCGCACCCTGTACTTTGAGCATCAGGGCAATCGCGCCGTTCGCCAGGGCAGGTGGAAGCTTGTTGCCATGGACGATAAGCCCTGGGAACTCTATGACTTCACCAATGATCGCACGGAAATGAACGACCTGGCCGCCTCTCATCCGGAGAAGGTGGAAGCGTTTGCCGCGATGTGGGAGCAATGGGGTGCGGAGAATCAGGTGACACCGCTGCCCCGCGATCTTGGAGTTCGATATCTCAAAGCTGACTGACCGCGGCTTTCCGCGATTCGCCGCGAGATTCTTCAAAAATACTTTGGCCAGTTTGGCGGGGCGTTGGAGTAGGATGGGTGAATGGAAGCTGATCGCCAACGTGAAGAGCAGTTTTTGCAGATTTTTCTCGGTAACGAGGAGGACTTGAAATGCTATGCGCGAGCCCTGCTGCCAACGTGGGAGGCTGTCGATGACGTGATGCAGGAGGCCAGTCTGGTAATGTGGCGAAAATTGGATCAGTTGCGCGACCCCAGTGAGTTTTTGCCGTGGGCGAAAGTCATTGTTCGCTTCGAATCCCTGAAAGCCCGGCGGACTGCCGCCAAGGACCGGCATTGTTTTTCTGAAGCGGTTTTTGAGTTGCTGGCCGATCAGGAGACTGAGCCAACGGAGGAACAACTTGGGAAAGAGCGGGCGGCGTTGGAGTCGTGCCTCGGGAAGATGGATTCCGCCCAACGAGAGTTGGTGTTGCTGCTTTATCGCGGGCATGGTGCGGTTGCGAAATTGGCGAGCGAGTCAGGAAAGCCGGTCAACAGCCTGTATAAGAAGATTCGGAGATTGCGCGAGAAGCTGACGCGATGTGTGAGCGAGCAGCTGAGGAGTTCAACCATCAGAGGGGAGGCCTTGTGAGCGGGAACGAGCGTTGGCATCAACTGATGGTCGCCTATCTGGTTGGCGAGATTTCCAAGGAGGAGTTTTCGGAACTGGAAGGCATTCTGGAATCGTCGGCTGAAGCTCGCGAACTCTTCCATCACAGTTGCCGGATCGACACCCGGTTGCGTCGCGAGGCGGGAAACCCGGTTGAAGCGGATCGACCAGCGGAGCGGAAGATCATCTCGGTTTTGTTTCATCCGATCACGTGGAGTGCGGTGGCGGCGGCAATGGTTTGGTTGGCGATGTTGGTTTGGTCACAACGCAGTCAACCCCAGATTGTCGCGGAGCTGATTTCCGCGGAGGACGCGTCCTGGGAAAGTTCTCTCCCGACCGAGCCGGGTTCGAAGCTCACTCGGGGCTACCTGAAATTGATGGAAGGAATTGCCACGATTCGTTTTCGGTCAGGAGCCGAGATGATGCTGGAGGCACCGGCGAAACTGACGATCAAAGGGCCGATGCGGGCGAAACTGGTTTCCGGATCCGCGGTGATGAATGTTCCGGAATCTGCGATCGGCTTCTTGCTTGAAACGCCGGACGGCCACGTGGTGGATCATGGCACCGCATTTGCGGTGTCGGTGGCAGGCGGGAAATCGCGTTCGACGTTTGAGGTGATCGACGGAGAGATCGCGGTTCATTTGCCCGAAATGGGAGAGGAGGTCCGACTGTTTGCAAGACAGACCGCTGCGATTGTTGATCAAGAGCTCACATCGTTTGACGGGCCGCTCCCCCAGCAGAATCTGGAGGTTGAACAAAAGGTGTTCCGCATGGGAACGAAGGGGCATGCGCGGTCGGTAATCCGGGCGAACAGAGACAAATGGCTGCATCCGGATCTCCTCATGGTGAAGCGAACGGATAAGGAGGGAAATCATGATCGGCGCGCGTTCTTTTCCTTCGATCTCTCCGGCGTTGATTTTGAAAACGTGGCGTCGGCCCGGATCCGGTTGAATCAGGTGCCCAGCGGCATTGGTTATGCAACCCGGATTCCCAAGGTGAACCGGTTTGGAATCTACGGCCTAACCAGCCCGGCCAAGGTGGATTGGGACGGGAGCTGCACCTGGGAAGAGAGCCCTGCTCCGGAAGATGGTTCTCTGTTGGGGACGTTTGAGGTTCTGCGCAGTCGCCAGCGGGGAAGCTACGGGATTGGCAATGCGGATTTGCTCCAGTTCTTGAAATCACGTCAGGGGGCAAGGGCAACCTTTGTGATTGACCGGCTAACCACCCAGATTCCGGGCGATGTTCCGGGGCGCGTCCATGCCTTTGCCAGCGATTCTCACCCCGAAGCTTCCGGACCGATCCTGGAATTCATCCTCAAAGACTAACCCATTGTATGAACCCCACTTTTCTGAAGCCTGTTTCGGTCCTGTTGCTGTCGTTGATCGCTGGAATCCATTCGATTCATGGTGAAGCGACAACGGCAGCCATGCCCGAGCGTCATTTTGCCGTTTTTGAGAAGTATTGTCTCGATTGTCACGACGCTGATACGGAGAAAGGTGAGGTGAATCTGGACGACCTGAGTTTTGATCTGGCAACGGATCTGAAGACGGCCGAAACCTGGCAAAAAATCCTCGATGCGCTCAATACCGGGGAGATGCCGCCAGAGGACAAAAAGCAGCTGACCGCAGAGGATAAGACCTCCTTTCTCGACGATCTATCCAACCGCATTGTTACCGCGCGAAAGATTCTGAGTGACAATGGCGGTGTGGTGACGTTGCGGAGGCTGAATCGTCGTGAATATGCCAACACGCTGGAAGCCTTGTTAGGCGTGCGTCCCGATACGTCGGACTTGCCGGATGATCAGGCGAATTCCAAGTTCGATACGCAGGGAGCTTCCCTCTTCTTTTCGAGTGATCAGTTGGAGCAGTACCTTTCGACCGCACGCAGCACCCTGGAATTGGCGCTGATGCCTCCGTCGCAAAAACCCTCAAAGGTTGTTCGGATTGAGCCGGAGGAGATCTACTATCCACTTTATGCGGAACTGGCTTCCCGGCGGCTGAAGATTGCTCAGAACTATTATGATTGGCAGGCTACAGGCGGGAGGGATGACAATGCCAAGGAGTTCGGGTTTCTGGACGGTTGGCAGGCAGGCCGGAATCTGGACAATTTTCACATCAGCTACCCGCCGCTGAAAAAGTGGTTGGCAGCTCCCGAGAACAAGTCGGGGGCCGCGTTGATGATCACCATCAAAGATGGGTTTACCTCCATGAAATTTCCCGATGTTCGGGAATGGCAGCCCGGGAAATACGTGGTTCGGGTTCGTGCGGGAGCCTACGAGGAAGACCCCGAACGTTTTCGCTATCTGGAATTTGTCGCGAGAGAAGGCCAGAATTCGAAACGACTGGGTTGGCGTAAGGTCACCGCCTCCCTAAAGAGACCCGAGGTAATCGAGTTTACGGTTGATCATCAACCCGGACAGAGAATGGCCTATTGGGTCCAGAAACGCTCCCACATGGATCGCGGGGATAAGAATCTTGAAACGGAGTATCGTAAGGAAACCGGCTATGGAACTCCGTGGGGAATCTGGATTGATTGGGCCGAATTGGAGGGGCCGATTCCTGCCGAGCCAAACGAAGCCGCGAAGAAGGTGTTGTTCTCAAAATCCAGCGAATTCGATGATGAATCCTATGCGCGAGAGGTGTTGCGGCGGTTTTCGGAGCAGGCGTTTCGCGGAGCCGAATCGACGCCGGAATTTCTCGATCACCTGGTTGCACAGTATTCCGGGAATGTCGCGAAAGGGCAGAAGGAAGTCGAGGCGTTGCTTGGGCCCCTGTCGATCATTCTCTCGTCGCCCAGCTTTCTCTACATGGTAGAATCCACCGGGAATGAGGACTCGGAAGAATTGACGGGAGTTGAGTTGGCCGTGCGGCTTTCCTATTTCCTTTGGAGTGCGCCTCCGGATGAGGAACTGATGGCTCTCGCGAAAGAAGGAAAGCTGAAGAAGCCCTGGAATTTGGAAAAACAAACCAAGCGTCTGCTCGCCGATCCGCGCTCCGATCGTTTTATCCGCAGCTTCGTATATCAATGGTTGGAGATGGAACGGTTGGGCATGTTTGCCTTTGACGGGCGGGATTTTCCGACCTTTGACAATGCGGCCCGTGATGCAGCGGGCGAAGAGATCTACCAAACGGTAAGCACCTTGTTGAAGGAAAAACTACCGCTGGGCAATCTGCTCAAATCGGATTTTGTGGTGGTGAATGATCTGTTGGCTGACTACTACGGCCTGGAAGGGGTCAACGGTCATCATTGGCGGAAAGTCCCGGTTCCGGACGGATCGCCACGAGGTGGCTTGCTCGGGTCAGCCGCGGTTAGCGCGATGGGTTCGGACGGTCAGCGGACGTCTCCGGTGGAACGCGGAGCCTGGGTCTTGCGGCATCTGCTCAACAATCCGCCGCCGCCGGCACCACCAAACGTGCCACAGCTCAGCCGACTGGAAGGCGAAGTGCTCTCCGCCCGCGATTTGCAGAAGGCCCACCAGGAAGAGCCGCAATGTGCGCAGTGTCATCGCAAAATCGATCCGATTGGTTACGGGATGGAGAATTTTGATGCCGCGGGGCAATGGCGCGAGGTTGAGGTTGTCCGCACGGGAAAACGAGAGAGTGAGAAGACGGAATTCGCAATTGATCCCGTTGGGAACCTCCCGGGTGGTGCCGAGTTTTCGACCTATTTTGAACTTCGCGATGCCGTTGCCGATCAGCTTGATGGGTTTGCCAGAGGCCTGGCCGAGGCGTTGATTTCCTATGGTCTCGGTCGTCCGTTTGGCTTCACGGATCACGACCTTGCTCAAGCGATGCTCGAGCATGCCAAAGCCGAGGACTATGCGATTTCGGCATTCGTTCATGCGCTCGTTCAATCAAAACCGTTCCAGACCAAATAGTACAACGATGAAGATCCCCCTTGTCATCGCTCTCTCCGCCTTTTCGCTCTTTGGCTTGTCGCTGCAGGCTGCGGATGAACGACCGAATATCCTCTGGATCACGATCGAAGATTGGTCGCCGGACCTCTCCTGTTATGGAACCAAAGGCCTGCAAACTCCGCATGTGGACCAATTGGCAGCGGAGGGGATCCGATATGATTACGCCTTTACCACTTCACCAGTTTGTTCGACTTCGCGTTCCGCCATGATGACCGGGTTTCACCAGAACTATATTGGCGCCAATCAGCATCGGGAGCATGACAAGAAACCCTTGCCGCATGGCGTAAAGCCCATACCTCATCTTCTGGCTGAGGCTGGCTATTATACTGCGCTCATGAGTTGGAAGACGGATTGCAACTTCCTGCCGACCCAGAAGGATGAATTGTTCGAAGGTGAGGACTGGACCGGTCGCAAGCCGGGTCAGCCGTTCTTTGCCCGAATCACGTTTGGTGGCACCCATCGTGCGTGGAATCGGGATCCCGAGCGGCCCATCAGGATTGAGGATGTCGAATTGCCCCCGTATTACCCGGACACACCATTTTGTCGCCGGGATTGGGCAAATGGGTTGGAACAGATGCAGTTGGTCGATCGCGAGGTTGGTGCCTTGCTCAGCCGATTGGAAGAGGAAGGTTTGGCGGACAATACCCTTGTGTTCTTCATTGGCGACCATGGCCGGTGTCACATTCGCGGAAAGCAGTTTCTTTACGATGGAGGGATCCGTATTCCAATGATCATGCGTTGGCCGGGAAAAGTCGCACCGAAACAGGTGAGCGAGGATCTTGTGATGTCGCTGGATATCTGCGCGACCATTCTTGAAGCCGCCGGGGTTCAACCGCCGGTTCCGCTGCACGGCAGGAGCTTGTTCAGTGAGGACGTGAAACAACGGAAATATGTCTTCGCAGCTCGCGACAAGATGGATGAAACCCACGATTCCATGCGGGCGATTCGATCCAAAGATCACAAGCTGATTCTGAACCTGATGCCGGAGCGTCCCTGGTGCCAGTACAACCGTTACAAGGAAAGTTCGTATCCCATGTTGGCGGAGATGAATGTGATGCATCTCAAAGGAGAGCTAACGCCGGCACAGGCGAACTTCTTCGCTCCAAGCAAACCAGAAATTGAGTTGTTCGATCTTCGGAAGGATCCTCACGAGATTGCGAATGTGGCCGATGATCCAGGGTTTGCAGAAATCAAGGCTGAGATGTTGGCGGAGTTGTCGCAATGGCGAAAGGATGTGATTCAGGATCGTGGGGTTTCGTCAGAGTTCCGGGCCGAAGGAGTCTTCCCTGAAGCTCTGCCCGCAGGATTTACCAAGGTGGATGATTGGGTGGAGGCTCATTCGGATCAATACGACTTCAATGCGGTTGGTTGGCCCGCCTGGTATCCAACGCGAACACTTGCAGAATGGGAGCAGGCTCGCCGGAGCTGGGAGTCGTATGTGATGCGGGGACCCGACGAGAAACTGGCCAGACCGGTGCTCGCCCATTCGAGGAAGAAGAAAACGAACAAATCCAAGTAACTCCTAACCATCAACCATCATGAGTAAGAACCTGACCCGTCGCGGAGTCCTCCGCAGTAGCAGTGCCTTCATTGCGCTTCCTTTTCTGGAATCTTTGGGATTTCGGAAGTTCGCTTCAGCGGCGGAAAGGCCAACGGTCCCCAAGCGGCTTGTCTTCATGGGCATGGGATTTGGCGTCACTGCCGACAGGTGGTATCCGGATCCCTCTATCGTTGGCGAGAACTATGAATTCCCGCAGATCCTCAAGCCGTTGGAGAAACATCGCAAAGATCTCACATTCGTTCAGAATTTGATGCACCAGCATTCCGCGGATGGTCACAGTGGAAGCACCTTCTGGTTAACGGGTGCGAATCGATACGCCATCCCAGGGCAAAGCTTTCACAATACGATTTCGGTCGATCAGGTTGCGGCTGAGCAGCTGGGTGAGGACACCCGCTTCACCTCCATTCAGCTTTGTGCGAAAGGAAACGCGAGTTCAGGTAGCGACGGGCACGGTCCTGGATTGTCGTTAGCCTGGAATCGCCAGGGCAAACCCGTCGCCGGACTCAATACGCCAGTGGCCGCGTTCCATCGCCTCTTTTCCGATGACAAAACGCCGTTGGCGGAACGTCAGCAGCGACTGATCGAGCAACGCAGTGTTCTCGATACCGTGATGAGCGATGCCAAGTCTGTGCACAAAAAACTCAGCAAATCCGACAACGGGAAGTTGGACGAGTATTTTCAGTCCGTTCGCGAGATTGAGGTTCGTCTTGCGAAAGAGGAGAGATGGATGGGGGTTGAGAAGAAGACGCCGGCGAATCCGGTTCAAGAACCCGGAGAGTCGATCATTGGCTTTGAGGAAATGGGAATCATGGCGGATTTGATGGTGGCGGCGATGCAGGTCGATGCCTCCCGGGTATTCACCTATCGCATGCCGGTGGATTCGTTGATCGCCAGTTTGGGGGCGACGATGAGTGCACACACCATGAGCCATTTTTCTCATGGAGAACGCCGCGACGTTTCTGAAATGCGTGATCGTCACAACGCGATCTTCCTGGCGGAGTTTATCGATAAACTCAAAGCCTCGAAAGAAGCGGATGGCTCCAGCCTGTTCGATCACACCGCTTTAACCATGGGGACCAATCTCAGCTCCGTTCATACCTTGCGAAATTGCCCCACGCTCCTTGCGGGAGGAGGCGCGGGATTTGTCCATGGACGTTCCCTCGTGATGGATGATCCGAAGACGCCACTCTGCAATCTGTGGCTCAGCACACTCCAGGGCGTTGGGGTTAAGGCTGAATCCCACGGCGACTCAACCGGGCGCATCGAGGAGTTGTTTCGTGGCTGAGACGCAGGATCCAGGACCAAGGGGTGTTTCCCGAGACTAGGGAGCAGGTTGCACCGTTCGAGTGGGAAATGCCCGATTGAATGGGAATCCCTGAGTGGTTTCGGGGCCGCCAATTGGAGTGACAATTCGCGGCAAACGAATGGACAGCCAATAAAACGTGGGTTTCGGTGAGGACGCTGGAGGCGTCGAAATCCAGCCCTATGCTGATTCTTTGTCCCAAACCCCTGTCAGGATCAGAGCAGGAAGTTGCAGGTCGCTGGGTCGATCCTGCGCTGACTGCTCGATTAAGATTCGTGATGCAGATCGCCCCCGCATGACGGAACGCTCTCACGATCAGGGTGGAGGGCGGGGGCCGGTTTCGTCCCGCGAATTGGATGAGAGAATCGCGAGCCCAAGTGAGGCGGTCGTTGAGTCGATTCGTGATTGCGAGGGTGATTTTGCAGTCCTGGGAGCGAATGGAAAGATGGGTTTTCATCTCTGCCTGATGTTGAAGCAGGCCCTGAAGCGGTTGGGAAGAACGGATCGGGTGAGAGCGGTTTCGCGGTTTTCAGATGCCGGATCCTGTTCGGAGTTCGAGGCGATCGGTTGCGAGGTTGTGGCTGCGGAGCTGAGCCATGCACCTTCTGTCGAGCAGCTTCCCGAGGCTGAAAACGTCTTCCATCTCGCTGGGGTCAAGTTTGGAACCTCCCTCGAACCCATTCTGCTGGAGACGATGAATGTGGAGATGCCGAAGCTGGTGGCAGAACGATTTCGGGACTCCTCCATTGTCGCGCTGTCGACCGGTTGCGTGTACTCCTTTGTGGCGCCGGAGACGGGTGGCTCCAGGGAAGAGGATGAGGTGAATCCGCCAGGCGCGTATGCGCGTTCCTGTCTCGGTCGCGAGCGGGCGTTTTCCGAACCCGGAACGAAGGCGGCGTTGGTTCGGCTCAACTATTCGACGGATTTGCGCTACGGGGTGTTGGTGGACCTGGCCCTGAAAATTCTGGCCGATGAACCGGTCGATGTGTCGATGGGATTCGTGAACGTGATTTGGCAGGGCGATGCGATTCGTCAGATTGTGCAGACGTTGGCTCATGCGTCGAGCCCGCCATTCGTGATCAACGTGGCGGGCGCCGAGATCTTGCGAGTCCGCGATCTTGCCTTGGGGTTGGGGCGTCGATTGGGCCGCGAGGTCGAGTTGGCCGGAGAGGAGGAGCCAACCGCCTGGCTGAGTGATACGGGCAAAGCTCGAAAGCTGTTTGGCGAGCCCGAGGTGGAAGTCGGGCAGATGATGGATTGGGTTGTGGATTGGATTGGGAGGGGAGGGGAAGTGTTGGGAAAACCCACTCATTTTCAGGTCCGGGATGGCAAGTTCTGAGGCATCCATTTCTGAGGCTGCTTGGCGGCGGACGTTGGCCGATGGAGTCGTGATTCCAGCCCTGCCGTTGGCCTTGGAAGAAAACGGCACGTGGTCGGAGGTCCATCAACGGGCGTTGCTCCGCTATTATCGGGACGCCGGAGCCGGTGGCGTTGCGGTCGCAGTGCATTCCACGCAATTCGCGATCCGGGATCCCAGGCACGGTCTGTTGGAACCGGTTTTACGGTTGGCCGCTGAGGTGATGGATGCGTTTCAGGATCCGGGTTTCGTCAGAATCGCCGGAGTTTGCGGTCCGACCGAACAGGCGCACGCCGAAGCGGAATTGGCGGGAAAGCTGGGATATCACGCGGCCCTGTTGAGTTTGGCGGCTCTGGGCGATGCTCCGGAACACGAGATGCTGGCTCACGTGCGCGAGGTTTCCAACGTTCTGCCCGTAATCGGCTTTTATCTCCAACCATCGATTGGAGGGCAGGTGTTGAGTTACGGATTCTGGCGGGAGTTTTGCGAGCTGGAAAACGTGGTCGCGATCAAAGTTGCGCCGTTCAACCGGTATGCGACGTGGGATGTGGTTCGCGCGGTGATCGACTCCGGTCGTGAGGATCTTGCGCTCTATACCGGCAATGATGATCAGATTATACTGGATCTCTTGACGCCGTTTACCTGGCAGGGCAAAACGCGTTCCATGGCCGGAGGTTTGCTGGGGCAGTGGGGACTTGGGACGAAACGGGCAGTGGAGCTGTTGGAGGAAATCAAACGGGCCAGAACGGAACCGACGATTTCCGCGGAATGGTTGGCCAGAAATGTGGCGCTGACCGATGTGAATGCCGCGGTGTTTGATGTTGCCAACGGGTTCGCGGGTTGTATTCCGGGCATTTTGGAGGTGTTGCGGAGACAGGGACTGGTGCCGTCAACGCGATGCCTCGATCCCGGCGAACAGCTTTCTCCCGGCCAGGTCGAAGAACTGGACCGGGTGATCCAGGCGTATCCGGAATGGAGCGATGACGCCTTTGTTCAGGCGAATCTGGAGGGCTGGTTGAGCCGCTAATTCCGACCTTTCCACCTGCTTTTGGGGAGTCGGGAACCGAAATTCCGCTCCGGGGAGAATCGGCGGAAACTGTACGGTCTGGGTTGTATTGTCCCGAATTGGAGTCATTGATGCGGACGACCACGGAAATGACGGCCATCTTTGAGCTTCCAAAGCTTGGATGGCACCTTTGAACGATTGAAATGAGTCAAACCAATCCAACCCAACGTGATCTGGTCGAGTCCGGTCTGGAATCGCTTGATCTTGAAGTCCGGGAAATCATTGATTGCCTGCGAGAAGTCCTGAGTTCCTCTCTTCAACCGGAGCTGGCGGATGCCCTTCCCTGGTCGGACAAAAAGAACAACCAGGCGACCAATCCGAATCCCAGTGATGCGGCACAGGCAGCCTCGATTGCCTTTCAGTTGCTCGACATGGTCGAGGAGCGTGTGGCTCAGGAAACGCGGCGCAAACGCTCGGACCTGCTCGGACCGGCTGCGGAAAAGGGTTTGTGGGCGCATTGCCTGGAATCCCTGAAGAGCGAAGGATTTGGCGAAGAGGAAATTGCGTCGGCGATTCAGGCGGTTCGGATCGAGCCGGTTTTTACCGCGCACCCGACGGAGGCGAAACGCCCCAGCGTTCGGGAACGCCACCGCGACATTTACAACGTGTTGCTCGAACTCCGAAATTCCGCGCTGTCAAAACAGGAGCGCGAGCAGGTCAAAGGAGACTTTCTCGCCGCTCTCGAGGCGTTGTGGCAGACGGGCGAAATTCACGTCGAGAAACCCACGATTGAGCGCGAACTCCGCAATGCGCTCTATTATTTGCGGGAGGTCTTTCCCGCGACCATGGAATCCGTCCTGCGGAATCTCGCCTTCGCCTGGAAGGAAGCCGGCTTTGATGCCGCAACCCTGAGTCAAGCTGGCGGAGGTCCGCGCATCCGATTCGGGCTCTGGATTGGGGGAGATCGCGACGGTCACCCCTTCGTCACGGCTGATGTGACGCGCCAGACTCTGGTGGCGCTTCGCGAACAAGCCATCAAGCTCTATCGCCGCGAGCTGGCGGATGTGGCCGAGCATCTTTCGGTGACACCGATCAACGGCAACGCTCCAACGGCGTTGATCAAGCGGGTCGACGCCCTGGTCAAGCATCTCGGCGGGACCGGGAGAAAGATCCGCGATCGAAACGTGGGGGAACCCTGGCGGGCGCTGAGTTACCTGCTGCGGGCGCAACTGGCTTCGCTGGAGTTTGTGAATCTGGACGCCTTTCGGGAGGATGTCGCCTTGTTGGGAACGTGCCTGCGCGAAAACGGGGCGCCGCGTCTCGATGATCGATTTGTGCAGCCCCTTCTTCACAAACTGGACGCGTTCGGCTTTCAGCTTGCCGACCTGGATGTTCGCCAAAACAGCGCCTTCCACGATAAGGCGGCTGCGCAATTGCTCGCGGCGGTCGAGATCCCGGATGGCGAAAATTTTGCGGATTGGCCCGAGGAAAAGCGGGTTGAGTTTTTGACGGAGGAATTGAGCACGCCCAGACCATTCCTCCACTGGGATCAATCGGCTGGCGAGGAAGCGGATGCGGTGCGGGATTGTTACCGGGTCTTGACGGATCATCGCAAGAAGTTCGGAGCCGGAGTGGGAGCGCTCATCGTCAGCATGACGCGTCAGCTCAGCGACCTGCTCCTCGTTCATCTGTTTGCGCGGGAAGCCGGATTGGCCGAGGAGCACGACGGAGAGTTGGTCTGCCCGCTTCAAGTCGTGCCGTTGTTTGAGACGCTCGACGACCTTCATGGCGCTTCCGCGATTGTCGATGCCTACCTGTCCCATCCGGTTACAAAGCGTAGCATGGCGGTTAGTTCGGCGGGTGGTGCGCGGCCGAGCCAACAGGTGATGCTTGGGTATAGCGACAGCAACAAGGACGGCGGGATTGTGGCGAGTCAGTGGGCCCTACATTGCGCCCAGACTTCCATCACCGAAGTGGCGCGAAAGCATGAGGTCGACATTCGTTACTTTCACGGACGCGGAGGCACGATCAGCCGCGGAGCTGGCCCGACCAACTGGTTCATGCGCGCCCTGCCTCACGGCTCGTTGCACGGCGATTACCGGATGACGGAACAGGGTGAGACGATCGCAAGGAAGTATGCTTATCCTGACAGTGCGACCTATCATCTCGAATCGCTCGCCGCTTGTGTCACCCGGGCAACGGTTCGTCATCGTCGCCCGGAAGCGGCGGAAGATCCCGGGGTCGATTTGCTGGGAACCCTGGCGGATTGGAGCCGGGAAGCGTATCGAGCGTTGTTGGAGTCGGATGACTTCATTCCGTTCTATCGTCAGGCGACGCCGA
>TARA_R110002096_G_scaffold120515_3_pt1 | contig 13585 bp, 10 predicted proteins | sample TARA_R110002096 | Tara Oceans TARA_R110002096 (sample SAMEA4397295) | marine metagenome | biome: Polar Biome; feature: [DCM] deep chlorophyll maximum layer (ENVO:01000326); material: water (ENVO:00002006), including particulate matter (ENVO:01000060) such as... | depth 35 m | reverse complement strand
TTTGATAATCAATAATTTATTAACGAATTTGATGTGTTAAGTCTAAAAATGAAAGTAATTAAAAGATTACTTCTCTTAATTATAGATATGTTTTAATGTTAAGAAACGATTAATTTAGATAAAAAAACTAAAAACCCTTTAAAACACTAGGTTTTGTTTTGTTTGCTACACTGGTGTTCAGTACATTTGCAACCCTAAATAGAAACAATAATATGAGTAAGAAAGGAAAATTATCTTTTGATGTATTAATTGAAATACCAAAAGGAAGTAGAAATAAATACGAATACGATTTCACTTTACATAAAATTCGTTTTGATAGAACCTTGTTTTCATCAATGATGTATCCGGGAGATTATGGATTTGTTCCTGAAACTTTAGCATTAGATCAAGATCCTTTAGATGTTTTGGTGTTATCAACAGAGCCGTCATATCCCATGGTTGTCATGGAAGTAATGCCAATAGGTGTTTTTCATATGACTGATGAAAAAGGACCAGATGAGAAAATAATTTGCGTTCCAGTATCCGATCCCGTTTGGAGCAAACGTTCAGATATTGCTGATTTAAATCCACACAGACTAAAAGAAATAGAACACTTTTTTCAAGTATATAAAGATTTAGAAAAGAAAAAAGTTGATACAGGTGGTTGGGGAAATGCTGAAGAAGCCATCAAAATATATCACGAATGTGTAAAACGATATGACGAAAGCGAGCACAAGAAAAATAGAAGCTTTACTATATAGATTATCATATTCTCAAAATATCTAAATATAATTAAACCACCTTAAATTTAAGGTGGTTTTTTTTATCACTTATATTTTCATATTTTCGTCCAGTTAAAAAATAATTAATTTAAAACTGACTAACTAATATGGAATTAATAGTAAAATTTTTACCTCTTTTTGGCGTTGTCGCTTTAATTTTCGTTTTTCTTAAAAGCGGATGGGTTTCAAAACAAGACGTTGGTAATGAAAAAATGTCCCGTATCGCTAAGAATATAGCAGACGGCGCTATGGCGTTTTTAAAAGCCGAATATAAGGTTTTAGCAATTTTCGTAGCGGCAGTCGCTGTCTTGCTGTACTTTAAAGGTGCTTCAGAAGCAGGCTCTAGCGGGATGGTAGCAATATCATTTATTGTAGGAGCTATTTGTTCTGCCTTAGCCGGATTCATAGGGATGAAAGTGGCAACCAAAGCCAATGTTAGAACTACGGAAGCTGCAAGAACCTCTTTAGGTCGTGCATTAGAAGTAGCGTTTGCTGGTGGTGCTGTAATGGGCTTAGGTGTTGTAGGTTTAGGTATTTTAGGATTAAGTGGTTTGTTTATGCTTTACCAAAATATGTGGCCTGGAGCTGAAAATTTATCAATGGTATTAAATGTGCTTTCAGGATTTTCATTAGGAGCATCATCTATAGCATTATTTGCGCGTGTTGGTGGTGGTATTTATACAAAAGCTGCCGATGTTGGAGCCGATTTAGTAGGTAAAGTTGAAGCTGGTATTCCTGAAGATCACCCATTAAATCCTGCAACTATCGCAGATAATGTTGGTGATAATGTTGGAGATGTTGCAGGAATGGGCGCCGATTTATTTGAATCTTATGTTGGTTCTATTATTGGTACAATGGTATTAGGAGCTTTTATTTTAACACCGGATTTTGATGGTTTAGGAGCAGTTTATTTACCTCTAGTTTTAGGAGCTGTAGGTATCATCATGTCTATATTAGGAACGTTTTTCGTAAAAGTAAAAGATGGTGGAAATCCACAAACAGCATTGAATATTGGAGAGTTTGGTTCAGCCGGATTAATGGTTGTAGCATCTTATTTTATTATAAATGCTTTAATTCCTGAATCTGTAGAAGGTTTACCTTTTGGAGCTTGGGGCGTTTTTATGGCTACCATTGCTGGTTTAGTTGCTGGTTTAGGTGTAGGTAAAATAACAGAATATTACACGGCTACAGGTAAAAAACCTGTAATGTCTATTGTAAAACAATCAGAAACAGGAGCGGCTACAAATATTATTGCTGGTTTAGGTGTTGGTATGATGTCAACAATGATTCCTATTCTTTTAATAGCTGCTGCTATTATGATTTCACATCATTTTGCTGGATTATATGGTATTGCTATTGCTGCGGTAGGAATGTTAGCAAATACAGGTATTCAATTGGCTGTTGATGCTTACGGACCAATTTGTGATAATGCAGGTGGTATTGCTGAAATGGCAGAATTACCAAGTGAGGTTCGTGAACGTACTGATAAATTAGATGCTGTTGGTAATACAACGGCAGCTGTTGGTAAAGGTTTTGCTATTGCTTCTGCAGCTCTAACTGCCTTGGCTTTATTTGCAGCTTTTATGAAGACAGCTGGCGTTATTGCCATTGATGTGTCAAAACCAGGTATTATGGCAGGCTTATTAGTAGGTGGTATGTTACCCTTTGTATTTTCTGCTTTGTCAATGAATGCTGTTGGTCGTGCAGCCATGGCAATGATTGAAGAAGTTCGTCGTCAATTTAGAGATATTCCTGAACTTAAAGCGGCGCTAGGCGTTATGAGAAAGTATGACTCTGATATGACTAAAGCTTCTGAAGCAGATAGAAAAATATTTGATGCTGCTGATGGTGTTGCAGATTATGGAAAGTGTATTGATATTTCAACTAAAGCGTCTATCAAAGAAATGGTATTACCAGGATTATTAGCAATTGCTGTTCCTGTTGCTGTTGGATTTTTAGGCGGCGCAGAAATGTTAGGAGGTTTACTTGCAGGAGTTACTACTTGTGGGGTGCTTATGGCAATCTTCCAATCTAATGCTGGTGGTGCTTGGGATAATGCTAAGAAAACTATTGAAGAACAAGGTAAAAAAGGTACAGATGCCCATAAAGCCGCAGTAGTTGGAGATACTGTTGGAGATCCATTTAAAGATACTTCAGGGCCTTCATTAAATATTTTATTAAAATTAATGTCAGTGGTAGCATTGGTAATCGCGCCAAGTATTGCTATTACTTCAGATGGATTAGCGTCTTATAATTCTGAAAATAATACTATTGAAAATGTTGAAATCACTAAGGAAGTTAAAGTAGAAATGAATAAAAATCAAGATGGCACCGTTAAAGCAGTTGTTACAACTTTAACTATTGAAAACGGTGAAGAATCAACTACTTTTGAAACTTTTGAAGGAAGCGAAGATGAAGTAAAAGGTAGTATTGATGCTTTAAAAAACAAAAGTATACATATCAAAACAGGAGTTTAAAAAAGAACTTTTTAATAAAGTATATGTGTTGATTTAAAAAAAAGAATGCGTTTTTAAAAACGCATTCTTTTTTTATTAGTGTAAATGAGCTTAAAACAGCCCATTAATTTCTGCATCAATAGTGTTGATGACGTTTCCTAAATCTTCAGGATTATCTACAAAATCAAGTTTATCAACATCTATAATTAAAAGTTTTCCTTTGTCGTAACCGTGTATCCAAGCTTCATAACGTTCGTTCAATCTACTTAAATAGTCAATACTTATAGAGTTTTCGTACTCACGACCACGTTTATGTATTTGAGATACTAAATTTGGAATAGAACTACGTAAATAGATTAAAACATCTGGTCCTTGCACTAAAGATTCCATTAAGTCAAAAAGCGATTTATAGTTTTCAAAATCACGATTGGTCATTAAACCCATAGCATGCAAGTTTGGTGCAAAAATATGAGCATCTTCATAAATGGTTCTATCTTGAATAATATCTTTTCCGCTTTGGCGAATTTGTAAAACCTGACGAAATCTGCTATTTAAGAAATACACTTGCAAATTAAAACTCCAACGTTCCATTTGGTTATAAAAATCATCCAGATAAGGATTATCTACAACATCTTCAAGTTGGGCTTCCCATTTATAATGTTTTGCTAGTAACTTTGTGAGAGTCGTTTTTCCAGCGCCAATATTTCCGGCAATAGCAATATGCATAATTTTAATTGGTTTTTATTAGGAATTCGTGTAGCGTTTCATCTTCGTAAATATACAAGGTTTCGTTGGTTACAAAAAACTGATTTATCAAAAAATTTGGAATTGATATTGGGTTTATATTTTCTGTATTTTTCTTTAAATAAAACAGTGTTTGTTCATTTTTTAAAATGATGTTTTCGTTACTTTCTGAAATATCGGTATAACCATTATTTTTTATTTTTAAAAGCAAGCTTCCAAAATAGTTATAAAGGTATAGATAGTTTTTAGTGAGCAGCCAACAGCTGTTGTAATTACTCTTTAAATCTAACACTTCAGTTTGCACGGGTAAAGTTTTAACTCGGGTGGTTTTTGTTTTGTAATCGAAAAGTTCTAATTCTTGTGTATCTTGATTAAATACCCAAAGTGTATTATCAAAACCAGTTGAAATATGAGTAACATTTTTATAGTCTTGTAGGGTATTGAAGTCTATTTTAAATATTTCGGCCAATCTATTATCAAGAATAATAACCGTATTAAAATCTTTATAAAAGAGATTAATTTTTAGAGGATTGAAAGCATTAGCCGTTTCTAAATTCCCTAGTTGTAAATTATTATAAGTTATAGTTTTTGTAGCATCTTTTTTATAAAAAACATCATTAGTAATGAAGTAAGTTGTACCAAAATTATCAATAGAAATCAGTTTATCGACCTTTAATTCTGTTTTTTTTACAAACGAAGTTTCAATAAATTCTTGAGAGAATAGGGTTGAAGTTAAAAATAAAAAAATGTAGATTGTATGTTTCATGCGACTTGAAAAATACAAAAATCAAACCACTTTTAGCAAATTAACTTGTAACCAAACCCGCGGACATTAATTATTTGAATAGTTTCGTCATCATTTAGCTTTTTTCTCAGCTTTGTAATAAACACATCCATACTTCGGGCATTAAAAAAATCGTCGCTTCCCCAAAGTTTATTGAGTATTAAAGAGCGGTCTAAAACCTGATTTTTGTTTTTAATCAAATGAAATAATAAATGAGCTTCACGATGCGTTAATTGAACAGTATTTTCATTTTTAAATTGAAGTATTTGCTTCGGGAAGTTAAAATTATAATGGCCAATTTGTAAAATATCTGATGTTTTTTGAACTTTCGTTCTGTTCAATAAATTATTAATTCGAACAATGAGTTCTTCCATACTGAAAGGTTTTTTCAGGTAGTCATTTCCGCCAATAGTAAAGCCTTCAACAACATCTTGGGTTTGCGATTTAGCGGTTAAGAATATAATAGGAATGGTTTCATCTATAGTTCTAATATCTTTTGCTAAAGTAAATCCATCTTTTTTTGGCATCATAACATCTAAAACGAGTAGCTTTGGCGATTTGTTTTTATAAACCTCAAAAGCTTTTTCACCATTATCGCACAGCAATACTTTAAAGTTTCTGGTTTCTAAACTTTCCTTTATTATTAGTCCTAATGCGGGTTCGTCTTCTGCTAAAAGTATGGTGGTTAACTTATTCATTTGGCAGCGTAGTTTTAAAGGTTGTTTTAGTAATATCTAAATTTAAAAGTACGCTCCCATGGTGTTTCTCAATAATCTTTTTTGTGTAATATAAACCTATTCCAAAGCCTTTAACATCGTGGGTATTCCCTTTTGGAACGCGATAAAATTTTTCAAAAATCTTTTCACTATTTACTTTTTTTAAGGAGTTCCCGTTATCTGAAATGGTTACAGTAAAAGAAAACGAGTTTTGAGATAAATTAACCTCAATTAAATTTCCACCATATTTAATTGCGTTGTCTAAAATATTATTAATAGCATTTTCAAAATGAAAAATATCAACTTTGGCAGTTACAATATTTTCTGATAAAGAAAGATTAATGGTTTTATCTTCGGTTTGTAACTTATGTTTATTAACCATTGTTTCAAGTAAATCAGATATGTCGACGTTTTCTTTATTTAAATTTAAGTTTTCACTATCTAAAGTTGCTGTTTCTAAAAGCTTTTCAACCATAACATTTAGTTTGGTTAATTGCACGCCAGACATCTCTAAATAACTTTTTGTTTTCTCTTTATCGTCAATTACGTTGAAGCTTTTTATGCTTTCTAAAGCGACACCTATTGTGGCAATGGGCGTTTTAAATTCATGAGTAATATTGCTTATTAAATCATTTTTTACTTCAGCCAATTGCTTTTGCTTTTTAATGATTTTTAGTAAATAAAATAGGCAGCTAATAACAGCTAATACGAGTATGAAGGAAATTAAAATACTAAAAAAACTACGTTTTAAAATGATGGTTGTAGCATTAGGATATAATAATTGTATGTGTTCATTTTCTTTTAAGAAAGTTGATTTAGATGGTGTGTTTAAGAATTTTTTGGTAACAATATTCGTGTTGAATGAATTAAAAATACGATCATTTTTATAATGTTTTAAAGCAAATGGAATTGCAAGTTGTTTTCTATTAAGTTCCTTTTTTAAAATGGGGTCAAGTTTTTCAAAGTCTAAAGAATCGTTTGTAATAGAGATGTAAATTGAAGTAATATTTTTTATAAGTTTAATGCTATCTGATGCTTTTTTACCTCTAATAACTTTTATTTCACTTATGTTTTCAGGGCTATTTAAATAGGTGTAACCTTTATTATCTCCTTTTAATTGAGTGAATCCTTTAATATTTTTACCAGACTTGGTTTTGTGTTCATGATTAATAGATTTAAAAACTGAATCAAGATTAGCTTTGTTTAATTCATCCTTAAATGATGAGCTACTCGGATCCACATTAATCAACGTCATTTGGTTACTTTCTGCAAGATCTGCATAATAGGTATCTAAAGCATTGTCTAAACTTATTTGTACCTGATTTGTAAAATTTTGTTTATTAACTAGATAATTTTTATAATTCCAATAGCATTGCACAGCTACCGTTAGCACTATGGTTGTTGCTATTAAATATAAAAGCCATCTATATTTTTTTTCATTCATATTTCAAAAGTAAATGTTAAGCCTATTAAAAACTAATCGGTTAACACACGTTAACACTAGTTAACTAAAAAGAAAATTATTACTTTTCATATTTGCACCATCATTAATCAAAAAACGATTACAGTTATGAAATATTTAAAAGTAAAGCCATTATTAACTATGCTAATTGTATTGTTTGTAACTAATCATTTACAAGCACAAGATTTTCAGGGTATAGCAACCTACAAATCGCACAGAAAGGTAGATTTAAAAATAGATGAAGAAAAAGTGAATTCTGAAATGCAAAAATCTATTCAAGAACAGTTAAAAAAACAATTTCAACAAGAATATACTTTAGAGTTTAATAGAAACGAATCTATTTACAAACGTGTTGAAAAGTTGGACAGACCATCGGCACCATCTTCATCTGGAATTACAATTAAAATATCTCAAGGTTCAGACATTTTATACAAGAATATTCAAGAGAATAGGTATTCTAAAAAAACAGAAATATCAGGAAAAATATTTTTAATAAAAGACACATTGCAAAGCAAAAAATGGCAACTTGTTAATGAAACTAAATATATTGGCGAATACGCCTGTTTTAAAGCTGTTTTTGAAGAGGAATACACCACCAAAACAATTACTGAAGATGACAAGTTTGAAGATGTCACTAAGCAAAGAACTGTAACTGTTTGGTATACACCTCAAATTCCTGTAAGCAGCGGGCCAGAAGATTATTTTGGGTTGCCTGGATTAATATTAGAAATTAACGATGGAGAAATGACTTTAATATGTAGCAAAATTGTTTTAAACCCTAAAGAATCTTTTAAAATAGAAGCCCCAGATAAAGGGAAACAAGTATCTCAAAAAGAATTTGATGATATACAAGAAAAGAAAAATAAAGAGATGATGGAAAATTTCCAATCTAGAAGAGGAAATGGCGATAGAGTTATGATTAGAGTTGGAGGTTAATTTTATGAATACTTTAACGTTTATAGCTTAAACTAAAGTGTATTATTGAGGTCTAAATGTTGTGAATTTTAGTAAGGAGTATTCTCTTTTCAACCAATTCATTATGTTATCAGATTAAAAAATAATCACTTTAACTATGCAAAAGCAAGTCATCAAACTATCAATTCTATTGCTAATTTCATTAGCTCCATTATCAATAATTGCGCAAGAATTTCAAGGAAAAGCTTATTATTCATCAAAAACTACCATGGATATGAGTCGCTTTAATAGAGGCGGCCAAATGAGTGAACAGCAAAAGAAACAAATGGAGGAAAGAATGAAACCTCTTCTTGAAAAAACATTTGTTTTAACGTTTAATAAAGAAGAATCTATGTTTAAAGAAGATGAAAAATTAGAGGCTCCTTCAGCTGGTGGCGGAAGAGGTTTTGGTTTTATGAGTAGTTTTTCTAGCGGCCCTCAATATAAAAACATTAAAAATAAGATTTTCATACAAGATCAAGAATTCTTTGGAAAACAATTTTTGATAAAAGAAGACATGCAACCTTACAGTTGGAAAATGGGTAGCGAAACCAAACAAATAGGAAAATATACAGCTTTTAAAGCTACAGTTATGATTCTTGACGCCGATTTAAATTGGATGCGGGTTGAACCTAGACGTCGTGGTGGTAATAATGAACAAACAGAAAACGAGGACAATGAAGACGCTAATGACGAGCAAAAAATGACTGAGGTTGTTGCTTGGTATACCCCAATGATTCCTGTAAGTCAAGGTCCCGGAGAATATTGGGGGCTTCCTGGACTAATTTTAGAATTAAGTGCTGGAAATACAATTATGTTATGTTCTAAAATAGTTATGAACCCTGATGAAAAAGAAGATATAAAAATGCCATCAAAAGGGAAAGAGGTTACCAAAAAAGAATATAGCACAATAATTACCGAAAAAATGGAAGAATTTAGAAATAGTAGAGGGAGACGTAATGGAAGAAATAGATAATGTTGTTTCAATTTACTAAATACTTATTCAAAATCTAGTTTTGAAGTCTTCCATATATGATAATTAAAATAACGTTAAACCTGAATGTTTTGTTGAATTATTTTTTACATTTGTTAAACAAATTAAATAATTTAATGCATTAACTATGAAAACATTAGCAATCAAATTATCAGCTTTAGTAATAATTGTATTTACATCAGTATCAATAAATGCCCAAGAATTTCAAGGTAAAGCCTACTATTTTTCAAAAACACCAATGGATTTAGGTACTTGGGGCGCTAGAATGAGTGAAGCTCAGAAAAAACAAATGGGAGAGCGTTTAAAAAATAGATTAGAAAAAACCTATGTTTTAACTTTCAATAAGGAAGAGTCTATATATAAAGAAGATGAAAAGTTAGATGCGCTTTCTGGTGCAACAGATTCATGGGGTAGTAATTTTACACCTGGAGATCAATATAAAAATGTAAAGACAAACACTTTTGTTCAAGATCAAGAGTTTTATGGAAAGCAGTTTTTAGTAAAAGAAGAATTACAAAAACTAGATTGGAAAATTGGAACTGAAACTAAACAAATTGGGAATTACACTTGTTTTAAAGCGACTTGTGAAAGAACAGCTTTTGATGTGTCTTGGTATAATTTTTCTTGGGATAAACTAAGAAATAATGATGCAGAAAAGAAAACAGACACTACAAAAAAAAATGATGTTACTAATATAGCCTCCGAGTTTATGGAAGATGAAGATAATGATATGATTGCTATTGAGGCTTGGTATACACCTATGATTCCAGTAAGTCAAGGTCCCGGAGACTATTGGGGGCTTCCTGGTCTAATATTAGAAGTTAATATAAACAATACAACACTTCTTTGTTCAAAAATTGTAATGAATCCAGAAGAAAAAATTAAAATAGAAGCTCCAGATAAAGGTAAAAAAGTAACCAAAAAGGAATACAAAGAAATCATAATAGGGAAAATGCAAGAAATGAGAGATAACCGTGGTAGAAGACGTGGATAACTTTACTTCCTGTAGCCTATTTTAAACCAAAAATATATCCAAACTAAAATTATGAAAAAACTAACCTTTTTAGCTCTGCTTTGTTTTGTTAATATGTCAATTGCCCAAATTAAAGTACAAGGTGTGGTTAAAGATAGTATAGGAGAACCTTTGGAGTTAGCTAATGTTATTGCTATAAATCAAGAAACCAGTGCACTTGAATCTTATGGAATAACGAACGACAAAGGAAAATATATTCTGTCTCTGGGTAAAAATGCTAAATATAAACTACAGGTAAGTTATATTGGTATGAAAACCTTTGAAGAAATAATTACCACAGTTGAAGATAATATAGAAAAAGATATTACTCTTGTAGCTGATAATGCGCTAGATGCTGTTGAACTAACTTATGAAATGCCAGTTACCATAAAAGGTGATACGCTTATTTATAATGCAGATTCTTTTAGAACTGGAACAGAACGTAATCTTGAGGATGATTTAAAAAATCTACCTGGTGTAGAAATTAATGAGGATGGACAAATAGAAGTTGAAGGTAAAGTTGTAAATAAATTGATGGTCAACGGAAAGGACTTTTTTGATGGTGATACAAAACTAGCTACAAAAAACATACCTTCTAATGCTGTAGATAAAATTCAAGTATTACGTAATTACTCTGAAGTTGGTCAATTAAGTAGTGTTACAAATAATCAAGATAACGTAGCATTGAATATAAAACTAAAAGAAGGTAAAGAAAATTTTTGGTTTGGAAATGTGACCGTTGGAGGAGGCTCGTCAACTGATGAAGAACTTTATTTAGCGCAACCTAAACTATTTTATTACAGCCCTAAATTCACTCTTAATTTTATAGGAGATTTAAATAATACAGGAGAAGTTGCTTTATCACGTAGAGATATTCGAGGCTTTGGAGGAGGCTTTAGAGCTCCAAGTAATAATAGTGGTACGAGTATTAATTTAGGCGATAACAGTCTTGGGTTTTTAACCAGCCAAAACAATGCTGTCGATGTTGAAAATAAACTTGGGGCAACAAATTTTAGTTACTCACCTAATAAAGCTTTAGATATAAGTGGTTTTGCAATATTTAACAGTAGTCGTATTGCTTCAAGACAAGAAACATTTAGACAATATACAGACTCAGATTTGGGCATTCCAGACGAAACTACAGAGCGCGTAAGTAATGAAGCTTCTAATCAAGGATTACTAAAATTGAGTGCCACTTATAAGCCAAATATTAATAATCAACTGGATTATGATATTTTAGGTAGAATTTCAAATGATTCACAAGATCAAAATTTTTTATCATCAGTTTTAGGAAATACTAATCAGTTTGATGAGGTAAAGCCTTATAGTATTAATCAAAATATTAATTACTATTACACGCTTGACGAAAAGAATATTTTTGCTTTTGAGGCACAACATTTAATAAAAAACGAAGATCCTTTTTATAATGCATTATTGTTTAATGACCCTGATAATAATGATGAATTAAATCCCGATGATAGAGATGCCTATGATACAACAGCGGAAGCTTTAGGTTTAATTACCAGTTTTGATAACTACGATTTAGGACAGAATAGACGCGTAAAGTCAAATCAATTAGATGCGAAAGTTGATTACTATAACATACTTAATGCTAAAAGCAATATTAACTTTACTTTAGGTACTATTTTAAGTACCCAACAATTTAACTCCAATATTTTTCAATTTTTAGATGATGGTTCTCAGTTTAACCCAACACCAACATTTAATGATGGTAGGGCTACAAATGATACTGAATATAATTTTAGTGATTTTTATTTAGGCGTTCATTATACATTAAAAGCTGGAAAATTCACTTTCAGACCCGGGTTTTCAGTACATGCCTATGGAAATAAAAACAGCCAATTTAATGAAGAATTTAAGGATAACTTCTTAAGGTTTTTGCCAGATTTTGAAACTCGTATTCAATTCAAAAAGAGTGAAAGTTTAACATTAAGATATAATATGCGTAACCAATTTACTGATGTAACCCGTTTAGCACAAGGCTTAGTTTTAAATGATTTTAGTAGTATTCAATTTGGTGAGCCAGATTTACAAAATGCTTTATCACATAATGTAAGTTTGTTTTATAACAGTTTTAATTTGTTTAATTATACAAACGTATTCGCACGTGTAGCTTATACAAAAAATATAGATCAAATTAGAGGTTTAACCAACTTTGAAAACGTAATTACAACAAGCACTTTTTTTAATTCTAATTTTGCCGATGAAAATGTTTCTGCAAATGGGCGAGTTCAGCGCACATTTGGAAAGCTTAGAGCAAGTTTAAGTACAAATTTTAATTATAGTAAAAATAATCAGTTTATTCAAGGAAGACAATCTGTAAATGAAAGATTTACACAAACCTACACTCCTGAATTACGTACTAATTTTAAAGTTGCACCTAATGTTAGTTTAAGGTATAGATACGGTGTAAACACAAATAATCAAGGAACTAGAAATACAGTATTTTACACAAATGAACCCTCAGTGGATTTCGATGCCTATATTTTGAAATCTATTACTTTTAGAACAGATTATGCTTATAACCGTCAAAAGGAAAAAGGTGGTGAATCTCAATCTTTTGAAACATGGAATGCATCATTGGCATATAGAAAAGATAGAGATTCTAAATGGGAATATGAAATTAGAGCCACTAACTTGTTAGATATTGAATCTAGAATTAATAATGGTGCTAATACTATTTCGGTATCAACTTCCGAAACGTTTATACAACCTCGTTTTGTAACCTTTAGAGTTCGATACGAAATATAATCTTATTTCAACTATTTCGATGTTTAGTTAGAAATTATAATTTTTTCTTTTGATAAATTAAGAATCAGTAATATATTTGCGCTCGGTTTTGGGGAGATACTCAAGCGGCCAACGAGGGCAGACTGTAAATCTGCTGACTACGTCTTCGCAGGTTCGAATCCTGCTCTCCCCACTTTAACTCGGGAAGTTTGCATGAACATGCAAACTTTTTTGTTTTAAAAGGTTTTCGAAATTTATTTCAGTAAATATTTTAAAATAAAAAGGTCAAGATGTGATAACAGCGTTACTTTTCATTTTCAATAGCGGGGAACTAGGATATATAAACCTGTTTTATAAATGCATTTGTAGCTTCAGAAAGTATTAACCTATAAGCTTTTCATAAACCCAATATTATCAATTACGATTACCCCACTTTTGTTTTTATTAAAAATAAACCTAATTTCTTCAATGTTGGAGGTTGTAAATTTTGGATTAATTTCCAGAAATTGTTCAGTTGGAAAATAGAATGTTTGAAATATTATTTCTGATTCTTTATCATCAAATATAAATCCTGTTTTATTAATCATAACTTCAATGACTCTCTGTAAAGGTGCAAAATCACTTAAAGGAAATGATACTTTTTCTCCAAAAGAGTCATTCAATTCAATGGTGAAATCTATCGGTTCTTTGGGAATATCTTTGTCATCGCTTTTGTCTTCATCGTCATCTTTTTCATCATCATCAGTATCCTCATTTTTGGTGTCATTTTCATTTACCCATTTCCCTTTAGATTTAGGGTTGGCAGATTCTTTAGATTCTGCCATTGAAAAAGTTAAAACTGATGAAGAATCAATTACAGTAGATAAAAGACGCATAGAATAGTTAGCAATTAAAGAATCTGGTACAGCCTCATCCAGTTTTTTTTCGTCATCAAAAGTATAATTCCACCCA
>TARA_R110002096_G_scaffold145623_4_pt1 | contig 13589 bp, 6 predicted proteins | sample TARA_R110002096 | Tara Oceans TARA_R110002096 (sample SAMEA4397295) | marine metagenome | biome: Polar Biome; feature: [DCM] deep chlorophyll maximum layer (ENVO:01000326); material: water (ENVO:00002006), including particulate matter (ENVO:01000060) such as... | depth 35 m | reverse complement strand
CGGTATCTCTTTCTCACCACCGTCATCACCTCCTGTAATTTCTTCTTCGACTTCTTTGGAAGCTCCTTTCTTGTAAGGGATATAAGCACTTACAGTTTGTTCACCAACTTTACCATCAACTCTAATTTCACTTGCTTCCGGTGCTTGTGCATTGTAAGCTTCTTGAAATTTCATTACAGATTCTGGATCTGTGGGATCAAAGTTTTCCCAATCATACCAAGGATTGTTGGCTTTGAGGCCTTCTACTTCTGCTGAGGTAACTTTGTCTCCGTCATCTCTACGGTACAAACCTTCCTCAGTTTTATGTTGTTCTTCTGGAAAACGTCTAGCATATGCATTTTCTGCGTCTAGCTCAAAATCTCCTCCAGCAGCGTCTGCGGGTATTGCTCCATATGAATCGTTATCAAAGAAATCATACTCAGTAGCTCCTCCCTCTTGCATAATCATCTTAGGATTCCTTTCCCCATTTTCATCTCTTCCCTCACGCTTAGCCACTTCTTCTTGCATTTTAGCAAGCTTCTGTATATCAGCTTGTGTTCCTCCACGCTCTAACATCTCTTTATGCCGTTGCGCAAATGTCTTTTTTCCTACTTTAAGAAAGTCTGAGAAAATGTAATCTCCAGGTCCACCATTTTTCATGTCTACCTTGTCCATAGTTTCTCCTCCTTCTACTTCAGTTTGGGCATCCAACATAATACCACCTTTAGAATGCTTAGGTCCCATAAACTCTACAGCTCCACCCGCAAGTGGTTTCATATAGCTGCCTCCAGCTTGCTTGCTGTTCTTTAAATTTTCTGCTGTAGGGGCTCCTTTAGCTCCAGGCTTACGCATGGACTCTCCTGAGCCTTCTGCTATACGTTTACGTTTGGCATGAATGTTTGCCCAAAGACCTCCTCCTTTCATTTGATAACCAGGAAGGTACGAGTTAGTTTGAGAGTTACCAATATTGTAACCTTGATCTTGACCTGTACTAACCATAGACTGCTCAAAAGCACGTTGTTCAGAAGCTCCTATTTGTTCTTCCTGTTGCAGATTTCTCTTTTCTTCTTCTCTCGCAGCTAACTTCTTTTTACGTTGATTTACAAGTGCCATGCCTCCCCCGACAAGTCCTGCCCCAATTAGACCTATAGGTCCCCCAAGAGCAGTACCTGCTCCAAGCATTGCAGCAAGACTTACCCCAGTGCCTGCTCCTGCAATAGCTCGACCTGCTCCTTCTCCAAAATTTGTTTTAGTATCGTCTTTATCATCAGATAGATGTTCAATGCCTTTTCCAGCTAAAGCTGCAGCCGCTGCAATAGGGCCAGCACCAATTGACGCACCAGCTGTGCCTGCAGTAGTAGCTGCATTGCCTGCTGCTGATACTCCCTCTGCTCCAGCTTTTGCTCCTTTTCCATAATTCCCAAGGTTAGCTAAAAGCTGTCCTGTAGTATCTGAAGCTTTGGCAACTTGTTGTGCATTAGCTGTTCCTTTAGCAATTTTAGCCATACGGCCTGCTTGCACAGCATTTTTCAATCCCTCTCTCCCAAAATCATCAGCAATATCAGTAGCACCTGTTTTTACTCCTTGTTTAAATTGAGCGTCTTTAGCACGTTGACTCTCTTGAGCGGCATCAAGTTGTTGTTGTTGACTTGCAGCAACTTCTTGCTGAAGTTGTGCTAATTGTTGTTTAGCTTGTTCTGCCCCCGCCATTCCAGACATGGAACTAGTATAGCCAGATGTTGCTGCAGAAGTAGGCATTGCGTACGGATTACCCGCAGCTTGAAACTTTCTAACACCTTGCCTAGCCTCTTTCTTAGAATTTCTTTCGAATTTCTTTTGAGCTCTTTTAGTTACGCGCGCTTGCTTCCTAAGTATCTTTTTAATAGGGTCCCCTATTCCTCCTGATAAGTATTTAGAACTAGTGCTGTTTGTTTTTAATTTTTTATTAGCCATGATTATCTGAAGGATTGTCGGAATTTAGTACCTGCGGAATACAAATATATTAAATTACGTTCTAAATTGTCACTTATAAGTCTAACTCCTAGGAAATGATCTACAAATTTCTTATGGTTGTACCACTGCTTAGTAGTATCTAGATAAGCAGCATTTATAACACCCTCTTCTATAAACATAGGCCTGTTTGTAAGAGACGTCGTAGATCCTACATTAAACACGTCATGTACATTTAACTGGTTATTTGCTATTACTGCTGCAGTGTTTGTAGTCTGTGCACTGAGGTCTCTAAAATCATTAATGTACCAGAACCTGTCAACTAATCTAGCGTTCGTTAGATAGTAGATGTCTCTAGCTCCTGATATTTGATTGCTATTGTATGTATAGAAAGAAGTAAATGCGGGAGACGTATGTTTGTCTGACATGTCAGGGTAAACTCCGTTTATTCCTACTACTTCTGCCCAGTACCTAATTGCTGTAAATATTTTAGGAATTCCTACTTGGGAATTATCAATGTATTCTACCTCAAAGTTATATTGGGTATCATAAAATTTACCTGGATTGTTTAGATCTGAGTGTTCCCATACGTTTGTAGCGGATGTGTTAACAAGGCCGTAGTATTCTTTTTGCGTGTTAGCAAATAGATTTGGGAGATAACTGTGTCTGCTGCCCCATACTTTTAATTCTGGGTAATACGACATAGTCCATCCTGCTGGTCTAAAGTTTGAGGTATCAGAGAATGCAAAGATTTCCTTTCCATCGTTTACACTTGGGAAGTCCCCTGATATAGTTATGCTTGTCTCAGTTACTGAATCAATTTGTACATTAGAGTAGCCCCCTGTTAAAATACCAAGAAGTGCTCCTGTAGGAAGAAGCTCTCTTTTAGATAAAATAATTCTTTTGTACTTAGGATCATATACAGCGTTAAACCCAAATAGATGAGTAGGAGCGTCAAGGTTCCCTGCGTTTTCGAGATCGATATACGTTTGTATCTTATATGGTATGTTATCTAAGAACCATTTCTCCATTCCCAAGGAGCTCAGTTCTTGAATGCTTTCACCCATCAGATATACTTTCCTATCTTTACGATTAACAAAGAATTGCCCAAACCTAGTAGTTAAAGAGGCAAACTGACAATCAGTACCTCCATATCCCTCTGTTGTTGGGATCATCTCGTCAGGACTTTGTTCAAAGATGTCTCCACTGCCTACAAACGCTTGCGTGTTATCACTGAGGCCTAACTGCTGTCTACCTCTAGTAACAAATAAACTTCGCTCTGTGTGCAGATAGAGAATACTTCCTAGAGTAAATAGCTTTGTAATCTCCCCCCTATTTCTAGGAATATCTTTATAATCTAAAGACAGGAAGAATCTATATTTATCCTGTATACTTCCGTCGTCCACCGTAGATCGTATAGTTCGAGTAGGGTACAGGGTAGGATTGAATAACTTCTTAGGTAAAGGAGAAGTTACTTTAATGTCTTGAACAGCAGAGTAGTTGTTCATATAGAGCAGATGTTCTGACTTTGTTTGATCATTGTCAGGCCCGCTGAACAAAACATCTGCACCCGTAGATGCATCAAAGAACATACTTTCTGGAACAGTTACTCCTTCAGAGGTATCTCCCTGGTGTCTAAATCCAAGCAAGTCATCTGATTCGCAATAGAAATTAAACACTGTTGCATACGGGTCTACTGGTCTGTACTTAGGTCCTGCATTAGTACCGTTAACAGAATTGAGTTCGAAGGGATTAGTTGCCCAGTTCCCAACATCTGTAAGACCGCTAGATCCCTTGTAGAAATTAGCTCCGTAATCCTGCGATGTAGATCTAAAAGAATGTCTATTTACAAATGTGTCTCCTCCAAATACTGTATCTGTTTTGTACACATATGGATTCTCATTATCTTGTCGTGCTCCTGCTGTGCGAGCTTCATCCAAGGCCTGATAGTAACCTGTCCAAACTAATCTTTGTTGATCAAAGGGTTTGTAAACATTAGTTTTGTAACTGCATAAGTTTACTAGATAAACAGTAGGCCAAGAGGCGTATGAGCCAGGATTCGATTGGTGAGCGAGAGCATTTAGTTGTACAAGCTCAAAATTTGATCCATTTCCATCCGGATCGGTAGCAGAACTCCACTTCGCTTGTGTCCACCACTGTGTTATTTGTCGGTAGCTACTAGTGTCAGTAAAGCCTGATGGGATTTCGTAATTTCTGTGTTCGAGTAAAGCAGGAAGTCCTGATACAAGACCAAAGGCCATACATGATTCCCCAGCAAAGTGCATAAGGTAATCTGCATTTTTAAATGCCCCACTTTCAGAATTCTTAAGTAATGTGCTGCCCGTTATATATGTCTTACTGTTACTTTCTAACGCTAAAACTGTTTGATAATTATTAAGCCAGTACCCGTAATCTTCGCTATTGCTAGTGTAAAACCAACTATTTATTGTTGAGTCAGCGAAGGAGCTATTCACATAATTAGGATTATGATATCGAGTGGCTACTAGTACTGATGTATAGTAATTTGCAACGCCCGGAAGGCTTGCGTTTGTCGTATCGTCTGGATCTGTTACTGTTACAGCTTGGCTCGCGTTGTAGTCGTCATCTCCACCTGACGGGTTCGTCCATTCATACCACTGTGTATTCCCTATTGTAACATTTATCCAGTCTGTATCTATCATGTAAGGCTTGTTGTCGCCTGCTTGTTTTTTGTTTCCTCCATGATACATGCGCATTGTGAGGATCTTCTGCACATCAATGTGAGACGCTCCAGTAAGCGTATGTTTGTTTTTAAGAAGGTTAAAATCATGAAAAGTAAATACAGATAGTGCTTTTCTTGGTTTACCTACTAGACCAGGAATGTTTTTTATTGAAGGAAGATTTGGCCCATAGGGAAGCATACCTTTTAAAAACCAAGCATCTATGTAAGGACCGTGTGTGGCGTTTGTCATACGGTTTGTAACCGCTATTTGATCTTCATACCAAGAAGGAAGTACAGCACTTTGACCTATAATAGTTTTTTCTTGTTGCTGTCTTTTTGCATAGTAGACTTTAAAGCCTTGTACTTGATCACGTATAAACTGCGGAATAGAAATATCTGTAAGAGTTACCCCAAGAATTTTTATTGTTTCCTCTAAAACTAATCCGGACAGATCAGCATTTTCCCCAAAAAGATTTGGAAAAACTTCTCCCCCATCATCAAGTGTATTTATAAATGAGTAAATCTCATTTTTATTTGGGGGCATTTTATGATGCCTGACTTTCTCGTTTTTTAAATCTCCTATTCCTAGAGAGTCCCCATCTGCAGTTACACTAAAAACATCAAAATCCGCAGAGTCAGGGTATTTCTCATCTTCATTTTCCCAATAGCTCATTTCCTGGCTATTCTCTGCATCAATGTATTGTGTATCTGTTATTTGATACATACGCGTGTCAGGATACAGGCCTTGAATTTCGTGTAACCGCAAATTAATGTCACTGTCTGCTACAGCGTCCATTACTGTACCTGTCAGCGTACTTGTTTCGGTTACATTTACATTACCAGACGAAGCTCTTGGAAGATCTTTTGGAGCTCTTCCTGGGATATGATAGGCGTACGTTTCTGAGCCATCATTTAGAACAAACGAAATGTAAAAAGCGTATACTTCAGAGCGTCGATAGCCTTTGTACTCGTGAGACATTTTTACATCTTTATATCCCTTACGAACATTAGATGCAAAAAACCCATCTGCTAGATCGTCTTCTTGAAGATCCTTATAGATATTAAAATCATTGTTAAATATGCCTGCGTTGTAGTCTGCGTACCCATTGTTTAAAACAATAGAGTGTATTCGTTTAGGGTCGAATTTTGGGATAGGTCGTACAGTTGGCTTAATCTTTATGCTATTAGCATATCTCTGGTACCCTATGTCTCCTCTAGCTCTTAGATTGGATATGTACAACCTATTGTCTAGTTGTACAAATGACTTAGCAGTTTCATATCGTACCGAATCTATAACTATCTCGGAGATAGCAGAAGCAGCTACTTGTTCTAATCCTGTATATGTGATGTCTAAGCTTATGTCACTTTCGCCTGCTGTTGCTGGAATTTTGACAATTTCAAGTTCATACGCAAACTCGCTTGATTCTTGATTTGTCCCGCCTCCAAAACGTTGTATTATAACGGGGCGTACGTGAGTGTAATTAGAGGGGAGAGGAATATCTACAGTCCATGTTATAGACTTGTTTGATTGACTTCCTTGTGGGTCTCCTGTAATAACCTCTGTTGGGATTGCATCCTCTTGAGCTGTTACAAGATGCACAGGATTAGAAGTAGCTAGATAGTTTGTTCGATTTAAATCTTCGTCTACATAAGCTAAGGCCAAATGATACGTCCCACTTACAACGCCTCCTCCCTCTTCTATTTTAATATTTGTGAATTCAGGTATGAACCCTGCATTCATAAAAAGATCTAGTTTGGTTACTGTGTAATCTACATTGCTATAAAGCCTAGAAACACTAGTTGATGTTTCTTGTCTTGTGATATTAATAACTCTTGGGGGGTTATAATCACTTATGTATTCAATATTTGTAAACGGATCTGTTTCCTTTAAGATGTAGTTATCTGTAAAGTATACTAACACATTTCCATTAACATCAATTTTAGTTGTAGCCTCTATTGTATTAGGAGCTTGGAAGTTAAGCTGCGCATCTCTATAGATGATAGTATTCTCCTTTAGGGATGTGTTTACTATTGAGATGGCAGAAGTAGAGCTGCCCTGAAACGTGTAATTAAAAAACAGAACGATTCTACCGTCAGTGAGAGGGCACTGTCCGATGATATTGTCAATGGCAAAGCTGCCGACATTTACAATAGGAGAGGTTCCTTGCTCGTTAACTACTGCACCTTTTAGATAATACAAATTTGCATTCAGAGCATCTCTGTATGAACCTTCCGGCTGATCAACCCTTTCTGGGTCTTTTACCATTCCTCCTATAAACTTTTTCATTTTGCTTCGTAGTTCATGATCGTATTCCGTATTCACCGGCTAGAATGGTTATTAGTTCCGTTCCGGTTGGTGTAACTAATTGCACAGTCCTTTTTTCGTCGACTACCCAAGTTTTGTAAGTGGCAAAATAAACGCCGTTTATCTCTTCGCATTCGGACAGCGATTCTTGGTCAAACATATAATCAATGTGCGGTGTATTTGCGTCCTTCCATTCTTGTAGAAAGTTTGTGTCAGCATCTACCTCTACTCTGTAAGTGTTAGATTTATTCATTATCCTTTTGCTAATACGGCTGCCCTTTGAGCAACGCAGTTTACTCCTGATGAAACAACTTCGACCCAATGTCGGGTATCACTAGCATTGCCGTCTGGGTCTACGTTGCCTTTGAATTCTGCCGAGTCTTCTCCGCCATTCCACATTGCTCCGCTTTTTAGGGCTACCGCATTGTGTTCATTGGCAGACCCGTTTTTGTCTTGACCTCGGTAGTCTGTCCAACCACTACCCATTGATGTGAGTTGGTAACCGCCGTCGCTGTTTTTCTTATCCGTTGTAGAATTGTCAGGGCGCATATAGCCGGTTGCCTCGCCCGAAAATCTTAGGTAGCCATCGCTGTCGATGTGGCAACCTCCGTGATAAGAAAACGTTCCGAGTTTTGCGCAGTTGTAATGGGCCGCTGCGGTGCTTGCCGCTACTGGGCCGTTTTGGTCCGATCCTGACGTAATTAGTGGGCCTGCGTGACGGTTTGCATTGTTGCCGCTGAAATAGGTATTTCCTGAGCTATCTCTAAGCCACGCACACCGGTAGCCTCCTGACGCTTCTACAATGTTGGTAAGGCTGTTCTTTTCTCTGGCAAATGTTGAGACAGTACCGGTCGTTCCTTGTCCAGTCATGTAGTCATAACTATACCCAGTGGAGTAAGCTTCTCCGCTTGCAGATATGAGCCACGTATGACGAAAACCAAAAAAAACCTTTGACCAAGTTTGGCTGCTGTTTAGGTTAGACCAACCTGTTACTCCTGAAGTACTACCATCTCCTCTCTGGCGATAAGAACCAGTCCCCATAAAATAATAATCACCGCCCTTTATAGCGCCCCAGACTTGATTCCCGCCGGCTAAATCAGTCCAGTCTGTGTCCGTGCCGTATCTGCGCCATGTTTTGTCTGCCGTAAAACCCGAACCTAAATAAGTGCTACTATCGCAATTATACCACAATTGACCGCTAGACGTTAAAGCCATGACCTGCGTGTAGCCCCTGTTGCATTCAATCTTACTAAAGGTCACGGTCGTGAAAGCTTCACTGCGAGAAAAGGTTTGGGGTACATCGCTACGCATCCACAAGCTTGTACTACCAAATAATTGCGCCCCCGCTGCAATGGAGTTTACTTGTACGCCCGATCCGCCTCCCCCGGTTTGGGAAGTAAAAAACCCGTCTACGTTGTTAATGTCCGCTGTAGGGACTCCTGAAATTTCTCCCATGATTAATCGATTTGAATCCAGTCGTTACTAGGGTTAAAGAAAACACCATATGTACCTTGTGATATTGGACCTATGTAATGCCCTACAACTCTTGCGTAAGAGTCCGTGGCTGTTGGTGCTGCTGAGATAAAGGTGCCTGAAGTCCCCAACCATAACGGTCTTCCTACTGTTGCTCCGTTAGGTACTTGCCCTGTTATCTCAACTAATCCATTAATAACGCCAATATCCGAAACGCTTGATACTACCCCTAAAAAATCCTTGCTGTTTGCATTCGTATTGTCGGCTGTTGTGTCTTGCAGCATACTAACGATAAGTCCTGCGTTGGCAGAAATACCATTGATAGCTTCAAACGTTGCATTAGCCACCCCGCCTACGTCATCACTAACGAATATCCCCTTCGCTGTGTTAGCTGTAATCGCTAAAGCCTGATTTGAAGTAATCCCCGTCTTCGCTGTGTTGGCTGTTACCGCAGTATTTAACGATCCAATGTCAACTCCGTCAACTGTTCCTGTTACGGTGATATTACCCGCTACATCAAGTGCTTCGCTTGGCGATGTCGTGCCAATACCCAGATACCCTTCGGAGCTGAGGCGCATCTTCTCAAGGTTAGTGTTCGTAGTGCCACTCGCTGCAATACCCTCACAAGCCCAAAAGCTTATCACCCCGCTATCTCCAGATCCAGATCCAGCACCAGCTTTTAGTCTAAGGTTTCCGCCACCTCTATTTGAGTAATTAGCATTGCCTGCTTCAAGGTGAAGAGAAGATTGTGTTGAATTTGGTTCATCCGTCTTTACTCCAAGTCTCTTTTCAGCGGTTGTGACGCTCCCAACATGCCCAAATTGCAGATCCCCACCAAGTACAGAAAAGTTTTTATAAACTTCAAGGCCACCGTTGTAAGACATCTTAGCAATCAAGTTGTCTGCTACTAAATCCGCCCCGTCACTTGTGTTAGTTCCCTTTGCGTAGAAAGACAACTGCCCAGTCCCATAGTGGCCGCCCGAACTCCTAATACTAGCTCCAGCGTTATTAGCAGCGGTATGATGCTTAAAATCAAGATGTATGGTACCGCCTGAATTAGTATTACCCCCTAACTTCAGTACTGTCGTGTTGCCGTTTGGATTGGCAATTCGAGTAACGCCACTAGCGTCTGGCTCTAGAAGCACCTCACCAGATGAGACGGACGTAATCTTACTTCCGTTGACATCCAAATCACCCCCAAGTTGTGGTGCTGTATCATTCACTACAGCTGCGATTCCGGCTACATCTGCAAATGATAGAACGCCTGAGCCGTCAGTTATAAGTGCTTGACCATTTGACCCTGTTCCGTTTGGAAGCTCTAACGTAACGCTAGCTGTTACACTAGCAGGAGCTTTAAGTCCCATAAAGTGTGTACCGTTATCTGCAGCTTCCCTTAAAGCTATAAATCCTGGAGCATTATCGGCTCTTCCATTAACAAAAAACTGAGCTGTAATATCAACATCAGCTATGGCGGCAGTGCTTGATCCCGCAATTGTCAACGCTGTAAGAGCTGCTTCATTGCCTGAAGTTCCTGCAGCAACAGAAACAGTCGCAGTACCTGGTCCACTATTTTCTGTAAAAGATAAACGAGTAAATTCTGCAGCTTGAAGTTTCGCAGCAGTGGTAGTGACAGAAATGTGAGACTCTGTTGTTCCTTTAGAATTGTTGACAAAAACCCCTCTGTCTCCAGCCGAAGTTTTAGTAGCATTTTCAAGGGCCGTAATTTTAGCGACCTCTGTTACAAGTTTAGACTCTAGAGTAGCTGCCCCAAAATAAGCAGCACCGTTAAGAAGAGAAATTAACGCCGAAACGCTTCCTGCTGTAGCATTGCCACTTCCTAAACGAAAGTCGCTATAGAGTTTGTCAAAGAAAATGTAGCTTCCTTCTGCATTGGTAATGCTAACGTTAGAAGTAGATCCTACTTGAGTACAAGTTAAGTACCCGCCAACTGGGAATATTTGAGCAGGAGGTTTAACAGCAGTACTAGGATACCCGCTAGGTAAAGAGCCAAATGATTGTACTACAATATTCCCGCTATCTAAATATATTTTATATAAAGACATTATGTTTGAATAGAAAAGTTAGTGCGCATTTCCGTAGCTTTTATGGATATACCCCCTATAAAAGTATTAAACACAGGCGTAAACCGAATCTTTGTAATAGGGTTGGTATCAAGCTTAGTTAAAAGAGAAATTTCATTAGCGCCCACCCCACTAGGTAAATCAGAACTTGACCCATTATTAAATGTACCAAGAAAGGTAATTGGCTTGGAGGACTCGCTTAAAGACGAAAACTCTAGGGTAGCTGAGGACTCGATTCCTATAGGATAGTGTATAGCTCCAGTTACGCCATCCGTCCCTACAAGAGGTGCTTGAGTATTTGGCGCTCCAACTGGAGGTAAGTGATAAAGAACTGTGTAAGTGGTATTGTTCGAAGTAGTATAGTCTACTTGCACTAAAGGATAGCAAAGACTAGGTTCACTAAAAGTGAACGTTACGTCCATAAGAAACTTAAAAGCTTTGTCATGGTAAAAAGGCGAGTTAGCCGTAGTTACAGTAATACCCGAAATTTCCATATACGCTACACCGCTAGTGGGCACTGAAAGAGACTGCTGATACCCTAAACCAGAAACCTCTAAGGTGTTAGTGCTCGGAAAAGTTATGGAGGTATAGTCGCTTAACTGAAATTCAGTGTTGCTATTAGCCGTTGGCGATGCAATAGGCACAGTAACGGAAGCAGTCTCTTCCCCCGTCCCTACCATAGCCTTGCTGTTAGAATTAAAAGCACCGCTGTCTAGAGGAGAGTTTATTGCAGATAGTAAGAAAATTAAATCAGCCGTTGTTACAGCGCCGTCGCCATTCAAATCGCCTACAATCCCAGAACCTTCAGAGGTTTCGCCTGCATTGCTTACTGTAATAAGACCCTCTGCAACTGCTGTGCCTACGATGCTCGAAGCAATATAACTTACAAGGTTGTCTAAATTTAACTTTTTAGTACTTTGGTGTTGGGTATGGTAGCCTGACAGCCAGAAGTCTTCATTGCTAGTATTAGCCAGAGTTTGTGCTTGAGCAGCTGTAATAGTCTCGTACTTATCAAACTGTTGGACCAACTCCGTAAAGTTTGTTATAAGGCTTCGGTTAGCGTCTGATACGTTTCCTGCAGTAGGATCTTGTTCGGCTAGGTACAATGCCTCGCCTCCGCTTCCTCCGTTTAGCACCCCATCATGCACAGAAATTAGACCCCCTTTACGAGTTTCTAGTTTTAAGCTGTCTGTACCTGTAACATAGTTTGTAGCAGCACTTTGAGCAAATGGATGCTTGTATACACTTACCCTATTTGCAGCATTGCCGTCACTAGTTAAAGCTGTTTTAACACCCCCAGCATTATGAAAAAGTTCTAAGGAAGGTACCGTACCAGCAGAGCCGTTATAGAGACCCACAATATTATGTTTGCTGGTCTCTATAATCCCAAAATTAGAATTTACATTCTCAATTACATCAGATAACTTTATCGGCATGGGGCTTGAGTGTTAGAAAATCCATTGCAGCCATCAAAACGTTGGGTGCAATAGACAAAGTCCCATCGTCTATCAGTTCAACCTTTTTTAAGCGGACTTTCTCATCCTCATTGAGCAATGCTTCTACTTGCTTTTTAAAGTCTGCAGCATCTTCGTCAGCGATTTCAGGATCACCATTAGAGTCAACTGTAGCTTTTGTTCGAAGCTGTTCAATATAAGTTTGTCTATGCTCTTCAAATGATTCAACCAAAGGCTGCAGCTTGGACATGTTTTGTGCAATAGTCCATCCAGTTACAAGTGGGAGCTGTGACTCACTTATAGTTTGAAAGGCTTTATACACGTTGATACATTCTTTTAATAACATGATATTTGAGATTGGTTTGCTTTACAAATATACAAATTATCCTACAACCACTACATTTACGATGTCGTCATTGCTGAAGTTTGCCCCGACATAGATCTCTATGGTTTGTGCCGATTTGGTCTTGTACTTAAAGAAGATAACCTCTTGGTCTGTTGAATTATCGCGGACCTGAACGATGAGGTCTTCGTGATTCAAGTTATGAGTGACGGTAAAGAACCCAGCGTTAATCTGTGCCGTAGTGATTGTATGTGCAACTTTAAAGGTCCGAGCAACTCTAGTAAGAGCACTGGCAGCATGATCTTTGTTATCAATAGCCCAGTAGTTTGGAGTGATTGCGTAAACAAGACTGGGGCTAGACGAGCTTACACCTTGTTTGTAAGCTTCTATACCTACGTCACTTGCTGCAGCTGATCCATTTGTAAAGTCGTCATCGTCAGTGCCATCTACATATCCTACGGTAATGAGAGCGTCTTTCATATATACATTTTCCTGTTGAAGGTTAATGTATGTCCCACTTCCAATGACGTTAAGATTACCAGAGACAGTAACGTCACCCGAGAAGCTTGCAGCTGCCGCACTGATTGTACCTGTTAGGGTTGGTGAGCCTGCAAAAACAAGAGCGCCTGTACCTGTCTCATCACTAATTGTACTTGCCAACTCTGAAGATGTTGTAGCTGCGAAATCACTGAGTTTATTAGCAGTCAACGCAACTGTACCCGTAGCATTCGGTAGTGTAATCGTGCGATCTGCATCGGGATCAACAACAGCCAATGTAGTCTCAAAACCATCGGGACTAGCTCCTTCAAAGATTAAAGGATTAGCACCTGCAATCGTAGACCCGCCTGCTAGTGCTACATACGCAGCATCGCCAGCAGTAGCAGCGGCAGTAGCTGCAGAGGCTAGTATTGTTGCGGTACTGTCGTTATCAACACTGCCCAGCCCTACATCAGCTTTAGTTACGGCTGCAAAAGTTGGAGCTGCAGCAGCACTGCCATCGCCCACTGAACGCATAAACAGGTTAGTAGCAGCTGTGTTACCCGTAAGGAATGCAGTAGCACCTGCACCACTCTGATAAGGTACACTGCCTAAAACCCCTCCTGCAATAGCAGTAGCTTTTGCTGCAGTACCTGAAGTCGAGAGTGCACTTATGTCACTAAGAACTTGACCAGCGGTTCTACTTACAAGTCCATTGTCTGTAAACTGAGCAAAGTCTCCACTAACAGGAGTACCATCTACTTCAAGAAGGTTATCATCTGCAATGCCTCGTGTAAATGCAAGCTCTGTTCCGGCAAGTTCAAAT
>TARA_R110002096_G_scaffold43364_14_pt1 | contig 13612 bp, 12 predicted proteins | sample TARA_R110002096 | Tara Oceans TARA_R110002096 (sample SAMEA4397295) | marine metagenome | biome: Polar Biome; feature: [DCM] deep chlorophyll maximum layer (ENVO:01000326); material: water (ENVO:00002006), including particulate matter (ENVO:01000060) such as... | depth 35 m | reverse complement strand
ACCCGCGCCGATCGCCGCGATCCGGTCGGCATCGCGCAATTCCGACAAGGCGCGGTAGCCTCCCTGCGAGAAAAGCTGGCGCAGGTTGTGGTCTTCACCCCCCAGGCCTGCTGTTTTGACGTCGATGTCGTGCAGGAACAGAATGTCTATCCGGTCGGTGCCAAGGCGCGCGATGCTGTCTTCATAGCTGCGCAAGATCCCGTCATAGGTGAAATCGAAGACGATCCGCTTTTGCGGCACATCAACGAAGGCTTCGGGCGTGACGTCTTCGGGCGCACAATCCTCCAGAATGCGGCCTACCTTTGTCGACAGCGTCAGGGTATCGGCATCAAATCGCTTCAGCGCCTCGGAAAACCGCATCTCTGAGCGACCCAGGCCATATTGTGGTGCCGTGTCAAAGTAGCGGATGCCCGCAGCCCAGGCCGCATCAAGTGTGGCCTGGGCGGTATCGTCCGCGATCTTGCGATAAAGATTGCCCAGCGGCGCGCCGCCGAAACCGAGTTGCGTCAGATGAACGGGCGAGCGCGTGCGATTGTTCAACAGGTTTGTTTTGGCCAGCTTCATAGTGCCTCTCTTCAGGTCGCTCGGAAATATTGAGGATATTGGCGTTCAAGTGGCTCGATGCGCCTGACCAGTTGTCGCAGATGGTCAGACATTTCGGATTTTGCGCCGGCCACATCCCTGGCATCGATCGCCTTGAGGATAGCGTCATGTTCTGCAACCGCTTCTGCAGGGCGGCCAGGTTCCGGCAGGATCAGCTTGCGCGCGCGGCGCAGTTGCAGCGTCATTTCTTCAGAGACCCGGTTCACCTTTGGAAAACCTGTAAAGCTCAGGATCATCTCGTGAAACTCAAGGTCAGCTTCAAAGAAACCCTGAAAGTCCTTGTCTTCCACAAGCAACGCCTGGAGGCGCAGGTTCCGTGACAGCCGCACAAGCTGTTCATCCGTTCGATCCCCGGCAACCCGCGCAACAGCGGCAACCTCCACGGCTTCCCGCAGAAAGTTCTCCTCCAGAAGCTCGGCCATGGAAAACCGCGCCACACGGGTAGCGGATTGTGGAATGATGTCGACAAGCCCATCCGACGACAATCGCCCCAACGCCTCGGCGACCGGTGATCGCGAAACTCCCAGGTGCTCGCAAAGCGCCCCTTTGCGCAGCGTTGCACCCGGCTCGAATGCCATATCCAGTATGCAGCGCCGCAATGCAGTATAGACCCGTTGCCCAAGTGGGCCGTCCAGATCATTTATATCGAGCATTTGGTCCGGCAATCGCATCATTTGTCCCCTAAACTGACATGTTAGTTGACATGTGAGTCAAGTCAAGCTAGTTATCAACTTAGCCAGCAGAACCGTTGTTATCCATAGGAATGTGCTAAATGACTTCACTGCCCCGCGCACTGACGCTCAACCCGCAGGACAATGTCGCCATTGCCTTAACTGATATTGCCGCGGACGAAGTGTTCGGCAGCGGTCTTGTCAAATCGCTTCAGCCGGTTGCACGGGGCCACAAGATCGCGATTTCACCCGTAAAAGCCGGGCAAAACGTATTGCGATACGGGCAGATCATCGGTCAGGCGACTGCCGACATCGCGGTCGGAGAGCATGTTCATGTGCACAACCTCGGGATGGGCGCGCACGCTCAGAACTATGCACATGCCAGCGAGGCCGTGGCCCTTGGCATGGTGCCGGACACGAGAACGTTTGACGGCTATCACCGGGCCGATGGTCGGGTCGGGACGCGCAACTATCTTGGCATCCTGACTTCCGTGAACTGTTCCGGTTCGGTCGCAAAATTCATCGCGGAGGCGGCTGAGCGGTCAGGGCTGCTGGATGACTTTCCCAACATCGACGGCATCGTTCCGATCAGCCACGGGACAGGGTGCGGCATGTCCGGCAAGGATGAAGGCTATGACACGTTGTTCCGCACGCTGACGGGCTATGCGCAACACCCCAACTTTGGCGGTATCCTGCTGATTGGTCTTGGCTGCGAGGTTTTGCAGGTCTCGGCCCTTGTCGACGGGCGGCCGATCCGTGCGGATGGCACGTTGCGCTACATGACGATCCAGCATGAAGGTGGCACCCGCAAGACCATCGACAAGGGTCTTTCAGAATTGCGTGGTATTGCCGAACTTGCCAACACCGCCACCCGAAAACCCGCCCCGATTTCGCATCTGATGGTAGGGATGCAATGTGGAGGGTCTGATGGTTACTCTGGCATCACGGCAAATCCTGCGCTTGGCGTCGCTTCTGATTTGCTGGTCCGCCATGGTGGCACCACGATCTTGTCAGAGACGTCCGAGATCTATGGCGCAGAGCATTTGCTAACGCGGCGCGCCGCGTCGGTTGAGGTGGGCGAGAAGCTGATTGCCCGCGTGCGCTGGTGGGAAGATTACACCGCCCGCAACAAAGGCGAGATGGACAATAATCCCAGCCCGGGCAACAAGCGCGGCGGGCTGACGACGATCCTTGAAAAATCCCTCGGGGCGGTGGCCAAAAGCGGCACTGCGCCCCTGACCGATGTCTACCTTTTCGCGGAACGGATCGACAAAAAGGGCTTTGTCTTCATGGACAGTCCCGGATTTGACCCCTGCTCGGTGACAGGCCAGATCGCATCGGGTGCAAACCTGATCGTGTTCACGACGGGGCGCGGATCGGTGTCGGGCTACATGCCGACGCCCTGCATCAAGATTGCGACAAATTCCGAGATGTATCGCCGCATGGCCGACGACATGGACGTGAACTGCGGCGACATAATCAGCGAGGGTGTGAGCCTGCACGACAAGGGCCAGGAAATTTTTGAGATGTTCATTCGCATTGCCTCGGGCGATCGTACAAAAAGCGAAGACCTCGGCTTTGGCGGCGTCGAGTTTGTACCATGGCAAATTGGCGCGGTGATGTGAAAAAGGGAAAAAATATGACACTGAACAACAAGACCGTTCTGATAACGGCCGCAGGCCAGGGGATCGGCGCAGCAAGTGCGCTGGCCTGTGCGCAGGCGGGCGCAACGGTGATCGCAACAGACCTGAATCCGTCCCTGCTGAAAAAGTTGGATGGCGTTGCCGGGATTGAAACGCGTGTTCTCGACGTCACAGACGCCAAAGCGATCACGGCACTTGCCGCTGACCTTCCGGATCTGGACGGATTGTTCAACTGCGCAGGTATCGTCCATCACGGCAGCGTCCTGGATTTGACCGATGCGGATTGGGCCTTTGCGCTTGACCTGAACGTCACATCGATGGTCCGGATGTGCCGCGCCTTCACGCCCGGCCTGTTGCGTCGTGCCAAAAGCGAAGGCAGCGCCTCGATCCTGAACATGTCATCTATGGCATCGTCCGAGAAAGGGTTCATTAACCGCACGGCATATGGCGCCACAAAAGCCGCCGTGATCGGGCTGACCAAGGCAATTGCAGCAGATTTCGTCGCGCAGAACCTGCGGTGCAATGCGCTGTGCCCCGGCACGGTCGACACCCCTGCCCTGCAAGGACGCATTGCCTCGGCACCGGACCCGGTTCAGGCGGAAAAAGACTTCATCGCGCGGCAGCCAATGGGCCGTTTGGCCACGGTAGACGATATGACGCCGACAATAGTGCACCTTTTGTCCGACGGCAGCCGCTTCATCACCGGTCAAACCGTACTGGTCGACGGCGGTTGTACGATCTAGCGATTTCGGTTGGCTTGGGAGGGCCGGAGACATGACATATCTGGTGGAGATGAAAGGGATCGAGAAACGCTTTCCCGGTGTTCATGCCCTTAAAGCCGTCCAGTTCGGTCTTCGCGCAGGTGAGGTTCACGCCCTGATGGGCGAAAACGGTGCCGGAAAATCCACTCTGATGAAAATCATGGCGGGCATTTATCCACGCGACGGTGGCGAAATGCTTGTCGATGGTAAACAGGTCACGCCTGATGGCCCCCGCGCCGCCCAGGATCTTGGCATCGGAATCATTCACCAGGAGCTGAGCCTGATGAACGATCTGACCGCTGCCCAGAACGTGCTGATCGGACGAGAGCCGCGCCACAGGTTTGGCTTGCTCGATGAACCGGCGCTGAACAAAAAGACCGCCGGGATATTTGCGTCGCTCAATCTGAAGATGGACCCGCGCACCAAAGTCAGCACACAAACCATTGCCCGGCAACAGTTGATCGAAATAGCCAAGGCATTGTCCTATAACCCGCGCGTGTTGATCATGGACGAGCCGACAGCCGCGCTCAATGACGCCGAGATCAATGAGTTGTTCAAGGTGATCCGCAAGCTCAAGGCCGATGGTGTTGGCATCGTCTACATCAGCCACCGCATGGACGAGATCAAACGCATCGCGGATCGCGTGACGATTCTGCGGGACGGCGCCTATATCGACACTGTCGATGCCGCAGACACGCCACTGTCCAAGATAATTCAGTTGATGGTGGGTCGCGAGGTCACGCAAAGCACCGCTGATGTTCCAGACACATCGCCAAACCCTGTCGCCTTGGAGGTGCGCAACCTGTCGCGCGGCAAAGAGGTGCGCAATGTCAGTTTTGCAGTGCGCAAGGGCGAAATCCTTGGTTTTGCAGGCCTCATGGGGGCGGGACGCACCGAGGTCGCACGCATGATCTTCGGCGCGGACCCCCGTGACAAAGGCGAGATTCTGGTTGCCGGCCAGCCTGTCGACATCCGCTCACCGCACACAGCCGTTCAGGCGGGAATCGGGTACTTGTCGGAAGACCGGAAACACTTTGGTCTGGCCGTGGATATGACTGTCCGCGCCAACATTGCCATGGCGCATATGCGTAAATTCATCAATCGCATCGGGGTGTTGGACGAAGCCGGGATGAAGCGCACGGCAATCAGCTATATTGATCAGCTTGGAATCCGAACGCCATCCGATATGCAGCAGGTCCGGCTTTTGTCAGGGGGCAACCAACAAAAAGTCGTGATCGCGAAATGGCTTTTGCGCGACTGCGATATTTTGATTTTTGACGAACCCACCCGCGGTATCGACGTCGGCGCGAAGTCGGAAATCTACGCACTGCTTAAGGATCTTGCGGCCCAAGGGCGCGCGATCATCGTGATCTCGTCTGAACTGCCCGAGGTCATGCGCCTGAGCCATCGCATCGCTGTGATGTGCGAAGGCCGGCTGACCGGAATCCTGTCAGGCGGGGCAGATACGACACAGGAACAAATCATGGAATTGGCCACGCAGCGAGAGCCTTCGTTGTCTGGCGTGGAGGGATCAGCATGACGACAACCTCGGTTAATGCTCCGAAATCGGTGCTCTCGCGGATCATCGCCGCGGCGGCGCATCAACGGATTCTGGCTTTCGCAAGTCTCATCGTTTTGCTGATCGGCTTTTCCATTGCCTCGGCCAACTTTATGCAAACATCAAACATGATCGCGATCTTGCAGGCTGCGTCGGTCAACGGTGTTCTTGCCATAGCCGTGACGTTGGTGATCATTACCGGCGGCATAGATCTTTCAGTCGGAACGATGATGACGTTCTGCGCGGTCATCACCGGGGTCGTCCTGACCTATGCCGGAATGCCGCTGCTGCTGGGCGTCTTTGCGGCTGTCCTGACCGGCGCTCTTTGCGGGACCTGCTCGGGATCGTTCGTGGCGAAGATGGCGATCCCGCCGTTCATTGCGACGCTTGGAATGATGCTGATCCTCAAAGGTCTCAGCCTGGTCATTTCGGGGACCAGGCCGATATATTTCAACGATACTCCAGGTTTCAGTGACATTTCGCGGGGCTCCCTGATTGGCGAAGTCCTGCCGGTTTTGCCAATTCCCAACGGTGTCCTGATCCTGTTCGTTGTCGCCGCCACAGCGTCCTTTATTCTGAACCGGACGGTATTGGGCCGCTACTGCTTTGCCCTGGGGTCAAACGAGGAATCGGTGCGCCTGTCGGGCGTGAACACCGATCGCTGGAAGATTTTGATTTACGCTCTTGCCGGATCAATCGTCGGCATTGCAGGCCTGCTGATCGCATCACGCCTGAACTCTGCGCAGCCGGCCCTGGGCCTTGGCTACGAACTCGAGGCAATCGCGGCGGTCGTTATCGGCGGAACTTCTCTGTCTGGCGGGCGCGGTTCGATCCTGGGGTCGCTGATCGGGGCCTTGATCATGGCCGTTCTGACAAATGGGCTGCGCGTTCTGTCTGTAGCCCAGGAATGGCAAACCGTCGTTACCGGCGCAATCATCATCCTGGCGGTCTACGCCGACATGATGCGGCGCAACAGAACCAGTTGACCACCCAAGACCAACCAGACCGGGCGGAGATCCGGTCTGCCAACGACAACTCAGGAGGAAACATCATGTTGTCACGTCGTACCCTCGTAGGCGCACTGAGCGCGGCACTCGCATTTGCATCCGTGCCCGCCGCAAATGCGCAGGAACAGATCTATATCCCGCTGATCTCGAAAGGGTTTCAGCACCAGTTCTGGCAGGCTGTAAAGGCTGGTGCAGACAAGGCCGCCGCAGAATTCAATGTGCGCATCACTTTTGAAGGTCCCGACAATGAAACCATGGTGGACCGCCAGATCGACATGCTGGCCGCAGCACTGGCCAACAAACCTGCCGCAATCGGCTTTGCGGCTCTGGACAGCCAGGCCGCCATTCCGCTGCTGCGCCAGGCGGCTGACGCAGGCATCCCCATCGTGGCCTTCGACAGCGGCGTTGACAGCGACATTCCGGTAACGACGGCCACCACTGACAACGTCGCTGCCGCTGCATTGGCGGCTGACAAAATGGCGGCCCTGCTTGGCGGCAAAGGCAAGGTTGCTGTCGTGGCGCATGACCAGACCAGCCGCACCGGGATCGACCGTCGCGATGGTTTCCTGAACCGGATGGCAAGCGAATACCCGGGAATCGAAGTCGTGAGCGTTCAGTATGGCGCGGGAGACCAGTTGCAATCGACTGAAGTCGCCAAGGCGATCCTGACGGCCAACCCTGATCTGGGCGGCATGTTCGGGACCAACGAAGGCTCTGCCATCGGTGTCGTCAACGCCGTGCGCGAATCCGGGGTCAAAGGTCTGGTGATTATTGGCTACGACTCGGGCAAAGCACAGACCGACGCAATTCGCGAAGGCCTGATGAATGGTGCCATCACGCAAAATCCGGTCGGCATCGGCTATGAAACCGTCAAGGCAGCAGTCGCCGCGATCAATGGGGAGACATTGCCGAAGATCATCGACACGGGCTTCTACTACTACGACAAATCCAACATCGACGACGCTGCCATTCAGGCCGTCCTTTACGATTGATCGAAATGCCGTCGCAGCCCCGTTGCTGTTCGGGGCTGCGACACCCCGTCTTGCCAAACACCCAGAGGAACAGATGAAGTTATTGCGCTATGGCCCCAAGGGGCAGGAAAAGCCAGGTTGCCTTGATGCAGAGGGTCGTGTGCGCGATCTTTCGGATCATGTAGATGACATTGCCGGCAAAGCGCTGCTGCCCGACAGCATCGCGCGGCTGAAAGCTTTGAATGTGTCTGCACTGCCGCTCGTCGATGGCACCCCCCAACACGATTTGCGCCTTGGACCTTGCGTTGGCCGGACCGGAAAATTTGTGTGTATCGGTCTGAACTACGCCGATCACGCCGCTGAAAGTGGGCTGGAAGTTCCCCCCGAGCCTGTGATTTTCAACAAATGGACCTCGGCAATCATCGGCCCCGACGACGATGTTCACATCCCGCGCGGGTCAAAAAAGACGGATTGGGAAGTCGAATTGGGCGTCGTCATCGGCAAGGGCGGCTCTTACATCACGCAAGCTGACGCAATGGATCATGTCGCGGGGTTTTGCGTCATCAACGACGTGTCCGAACGCGAATACCAGATCGAACGCGCGGGCACGTGGGACAAAGGCAAGGGCTGCGATACGTTTGGCCCAACCGGTCCCTGGTTGGTGACACCTGACGAAGTTGGCGACTACAACGCCCTTGCGATGTGGCTTGAGGTTGATGGCAAACGCCATCAGAACGGGTCTACCGCGACGATGGTGTTCAAGGTGCCTCATCTGGTGTCCTATTGCTCGCAATTCATGAGCCTGCAACCCGGTGACATCATTTCGACGGGTACTCCCCCCGGGGTTGGCATGGGGTTGAAGCCTCCAACCTATCTGTCGGGCGGCGAAACTGTCCGCCTGGGGATCGACGGGTTGGGGGTGCAAACCCAGGCAGTAAAAAGGGCGCTATAGGCCCGGGGCGCAGCCTTTGCAAACCAGAGGACTGCGCCTCAATTGACCACAGCATCGTGACAGCGGAAAAACGAATGGTCGCGCGCAACCACGCAGCCATTTGCAGACGCATCATCAAAGGTGCGAAAAGCACCTGGGGTCGGGGTCGGGGTCGGGGTCGGGGTCGGGGTCGGGAATTGTGCCGCGAAGGCCCGCTTTGTCCACACACCGATAAACTGGCCGGTCAGAATTTGCGGCATGGCTGAACAGCAGCGATGCGAAAGCTTTACCGCAGCATCATGCGCTTCGATCAAAGGCAGATAGGGGCCGGGTGTTACATAGGGGGGCGCTGATCCGGTGGCTGGAAGGCAAAGGAAAAAATGGTCGGACCTTTGCCGAAACATCGGTTCGCATGAGCCAGAGAGTTATCTCAGACAGATAAATATGCAGCCATTCTTGAAATTGAATGATGCCTTTTCGGTTCGCGCTTGATCGATTTGAGAGCCGGAAGCCGGGCATTGACTGGTTTCATTCCGAATTCGGTGGCGACACCGACGGATCACTGTGACGCGCTGGCCGGCGACCGGGTTTTCAGCAAAAGCCAAGGCTGCGCCGGAGGAAAATTCCAGGACCTGCGCACCGCTCCATAGCGCTTTGCACCACCATGTGGCATAGCGTGCGGGACCACGGTTCACGCAACGAGGTCGAGGGGCCAGAATGGAAAAAACTGAGGACAATTCATCTTGCTGCGCAGGAAGCGGTTCGCAAGGCAATGTTGCGGGCGATGCCTTTTTTCTGAAAAGCGCGCTTGGCGTGGCCCGCGCTACCCCTGATGTTTCGGCAGCCCTTCAGGCGCGGCTTTGCCCGATTCCCGGCGGAATATTTGAGATGGGCACCCGCAAATCGACCTTCGCGGCCGATATGGACAGCCCGCGCCGTAAAGTGAAACTGACTGCCTTTGCCCTATCGCCCCATGCGACCACCAACGCCGATTATGCCGTTTTCGTTGCCGCCACAGGCTATCGCACCGTAGCGGAGGTGGAGGGTTGGAGCTTTGTGTTCCACCTGCTTTTGCCTGATCCTTCCGCGCACCCCATATCCCCGCCGGGCCTGCCATGGTGGCGGCGCGTCGATGGCGCGAATTGGTCAGCCCCCGAAGGGCCGGGCAGCAGCATAGCGGGGCGCGAAAACCATCCGGCCGTGCACATCGCGTGGTATGACGCCCTGGCCTATTGCACCTGGGCCGGGCTTTCCCTGCCGACCGAGGCGCAGTGGGAACGCGCCGCGCGCGGGGGGGGGACGCGGCGGAAATTTCCCTGGGGGAATGAGATGACCCCGGGCGGACAGCATGCCATGAACACCTTTCAGGGTGACTTTCCCGCACGCAACAGCGGCGCGGACGGCTATATTGGCACAGCGCCCGTCGATGCCTTTCGGCCAAACGCTTTTGGCATGTTCAACATGACGGGCAATGTCTGGGAATGGGTGCAGGATCGTTTCGGCCCCTTGCCCCCGGCAAGCCGTCTCCCGGCCCTCGACCCGTCTGGTGCGGCTGATGGCTATGCCCGTACCCAGCGCGGCGGGTCTTACCTGTGCCATGCCAGCTATTGCGACCGGTTTTTTGTACATTCGCGAACCCGCAACGATCCGGACAGCTCAACCGGGAATTGCGGGTTTCGCGTCGCCACCCCTCACGCTTGAATCTGCATTTCACGCCCACCAACGCATAATGGTTTCACCTTGTGGAGCGCTTCTTGGCCGGGGTCACATTGAGGCGCATCCGACGCGGCAGCTGTTCCGGCGTCGTTGATCCGAAAGCCGCTATCTGCGGCTGTCTCGCCCGGTACAACGAGAAGCCCAAGCCCTTCAGGGGGACCAAAAGTGCCGAATACATCCTCACCCGAGAGCGCCGCGCACTCGACGCCCGGGATGAAACCCGTGGAAACAGGTCGGAAGTGTCAGATGCGGAGCACCTGTGTCGGGAACGGCCGACTGCGGCACTCGCCAAATCTATAAGTAAATACATAATATTAAAGGACAATGTGGCGATTTAGGGGGTCCGGATACCTGCCAGAGCGCGGTGCCGATGGTTGGTTGGCTGTCAGAATCCACACCCAATTCGATTGACGTATCCCAATATTGGGAATATATTTTTTCAAAATAGGGAATAAACGTGAGCGAACACCTAAACCGAACATTGATCTTGCTAGAGCATCTGTCCGCCGCGAAACGCTCGGGCGTTACCGTAGCGCAATTGATTGAGCAAACAGGTCTGGCCAGTTCAACTGTTTATCGTCTGGTCCAGGAACTGGAGGCCTTGGGGTACTTGCGCAAATCCGATGGCCGCCGCCTGTATCCAAAATTCCACTTCGAACAGGGCATGAGCTTTGGCGGCATTGATATCGGGTATTTGTCCGAGGCATGCCATGATGTCTGCACCACTTTGATTGCCGCATCGGAATTCATCGCCCTGCGCCGCGAAACGCTGTTTTGGCACGTCGCCGAAGGCCATCCCCTGCAATCCATTCGCTTGCGGGCCGGGGTCGGGTTTGTCCGCGGTACCTATGAGCTGGACTGCATAACCCGTATGGCCCTCGCGCATTTGCCAACGGCAGAAGTTGAGGCAAACTGGGATATGGCGGGATTTTACGAGGTTGGCGTTTCGGGCCGCAATGTGCCGTGGGATGAGGCGCGGACGCAGATTGCGCACGTTGACACAGCGGGGATGCAATTCGATCTGATGGGCAACGCCAAGGGCGTGCGCCGGTTTTGTGTAGCGATTCACGGCGATGAAGGGGAATTTGTCGGGCTGTTGACCGCAGCCGAGGCGGCAACACCCCTGCGGGACGTTGAGGCGCATGTTGGACGGGTGCGCGCAGTGCTTTTGGCCGCGAAAGCGGCTGTTGAAAACGGCACGAAGACGATGAGGCCGAAGCTGACACATCAAGCCTAGGCAAGGGAAAATCAGGGAGGACGATATGAAATTCGGAGTGAATGGCGCGGTTGCAATCGCGACTGCAATAGGTCTGGGGATGCCATTGGCCGCCCCGGCTCAAGAACTGGTCATGTCGATCGGGTCGCGCGGATATGGCGGCATGGTCGAGCGGAACATCGAAGGGTTCACCGCCGCCAACCCCGGCACCTCGGTTGAATGGCTGAAAGTGTCGGATGTGCCCGGCGACAGTCGCAAGCTTTATGTCACGGGGTTGATGGCGAAAAGCCCGACACCGGATGTTTTTGCGATTGATGTTATCTGGGCAGGTGAATTTGCGCAGCGCGGCTGGTTAGAGCCGCTGAATGACTATCTTTCGGCAGATACTATCGCGGCCTACAACCCGTCGTTCCTGTCTGCAGCGACGGTGGATGGCAAGGTTTTTGCCGCCCCTCTGTATGTTGATGGCACCCATCTGTTCTACCGCAGTGATCTGCTGGAAAAATACGGCATCCCGGTGCCTAAAACCTGGGAAGAGGTGATCGCCGCCTCCAAAACCGTGATGGAGGGCGAGGGCAATCCGCAGCTTTACGGTTTTGTGTCGATGTGGGCCAAGATTGAGGGTCTGTTCATGAACTGGCTGTCCTTCACTGGCGGCAATGGTGCCAGCTTCTTTGATGCTGATGGCAATGTCGCGGTCAATTCACCCGAATCGATTGCCGCGACCCAAACCATGGTCGACATGATCTATAAAGATAAGATCGTGCCGGATTCGATCCTGACCATGAAGCCCGATGATGCGCGCACGCTGTTCCAACAGGGCCGCGCCGTGTTTTTGATGGTGCAGGATTTCGTCTATGCCCCGCTCAGCGCGCCGGATAGTCCGGTGGCTGGCAAGTTTGATTTCACCCGCAACCCCTATTTTGCCGCACACCCCGAAGGTTATTCCACGGCAATGGGCGGCTGGCTGCTGGCGGTGAATGCAAATTCGGAAAACAAAGAGGCGGCGGCAAAGCTGGTGGAATATTTCACCTCATATGAGGCGCAGTTGACCGCCGCGATCGACGAAAACCGCGCACCGGGCCGGACGGATGTTTACGCTGCACCGGAAATGCAACAAGCCTCGTTGTTGAAAAAGCTGGGGGAGGACTATGCGGTTGGTGTGGTGCGGCCTTCGGCGCCCACGGGCAACCTTTATCCCCGGGTATCGGAAACCATGCAGACCGAGATCACCAACGCGCTGCACCGCGAAAAGACCGTGGAGCAGGCCCTGAATGACGCTGCGGCCGAAATCAATTCCATCCTCGGCAAGTAAGTCAATCACCCCGCGCGCAATCTCATACGCGCGGGGCCTCTCAAATCTGATGGGTTGGGTATGAACCGCACCATGAACCTGGAACAACGCACGGCGCTGACCGGGATCGGCTTTGTCACGCCGACCGTTATCATCATTGCACTGATCCTGATCTATCCGATCATTCAATCGGTCGTCCTCAGCTTTGGGCAATCCAGCATTGACGGGTCCGCGCCCTATCAGTTCGTCGGCCTGAAACATTACGCGGCGTTGATGGGTGACGGGCGATTTTGGAATGCACTTGGAGTCACTTTCACCTTCACCGCGCTGTCCATTCCGTTGGAACTGGCGCTGGGGGTCGGGCTGGCGCTGCTGATGAACGAAAGCTTCAGGGGCAAGGGGCTGGCGCGGCTGGCGGTTCTGTTCCCCTGGGCGCTGCCGACGGCGCTGAACTCACTGATCTGGCGCTGGATGTATAATTCCGATTATGGGTTGTTCAATGCCGTTGCCCTGCAAAGCGGGCTGGCAGACCGGCCCATCAACTTTCTGGGGGACACCTCTCTTGCAATGGCGTCGATGGTCGTTGTGGCGGTGTGGAAGACCAGTTCCTTTATGGCGCTGATCATTCTGGCCGGGCTGCAATCCATCCCCAAAGACCTGTTCGAGGCGGGCCGTATGGACGGCATGACCAAATGGCAGGAGTTCCGTCAGATCACCCTGCCCTTGCTGAAAGGCCCTATCCTTGTCGCGCTGATCATCAGGTCCATGGACGCGCTGCGCACTTTTGAGTTGCCCTTCAACCTGACCGATGGCGGACCGGTGAACGCGACGGAAAGCCTCTCGCTCTATGCCTATAAGGTGATCTTCGACTTCCTCGATTTCAACTTTGGCGCGGCGGTTGTCGTGGTGCAGTTCCTCGTGATCTTCGCGATGAGCCTGATCTATGTCTTCGCTCTCCGGAACAAGGAATAAGCCGATGCAAAAACGCCCGCGCTTTGGCCTTTATCTCATTGTCTCCCTGTCGGTGGTGATCTCATTCTTTCCGATTGTCTGGCTGATTTTGACCTCGTTCAAGAATACGGCGGGCATTTATGCTTGGCCGCCGCAATATTGGCCGAACCCGTTCACGTTCGACAATTATATCTCTATCTTTACCAACTCGCCTGAATTGCTGCGCTATATCCTGAACAGCTTTATCGTGGGGCTTGGCGCGACGACCATCACGCTGTTGCTGGGGGGGC
>TARA_R110002096_G_scaffold314225_1_pt1 | contig 13616 bp, 30 predicted proteins | sample TARA_R110002096 | Tara Oceans TARA_R110002096 (sample SAMEA4397295) | marine metagenome | biome: Polar Biome; feature: [DCM] deep chlorophyll maximum layer (ENVO:01000326); material: water (ENVO:00002006), including particulate matter (ENVO:01000060) such as... | depth 35 m | reverse complement strand
GTAGACAAATTGAAACAAGAATGTAAATGTAAATAATATGAAAAAAGTAGACAAAGTAGAAGTATTGCAAGACAAGAAAGTTAAGGTATGGTATTCAAACCACACTATGGACGGAAAGGTTACTGTAAATTATTCTGAAGGACAAGACTTAATAATTAAAGGAGACAAAGATAAAGCTGCGGAATATGATCTTACAAAATTAACTGAGGAATTATGGTCTAGTAAAAAAGTAGTAAATAAAAAGAAAAAATAATATATTTACTATTCACAAAAAAAATATTAAAATGTCAAAAATTACTAAAAAAGAACTAGAATCTTTAAACGAACAAGAAAAAAAGAAAGCAGCTATCAGAAATGATATAGGAGTTTTAGAAGTACAAAAGCATCAACTGCTTCATATTTCTTCAGAGATTCAAGCTGAACAAGACAAACTAAAAAATGAACTAGAAAAATCCTACGGAAAAATTAACGTGGATTTAAAAGACGGAAGCTACAAGATAGTAGAATACGAAAAAGAATCATAATGAACTATACAGATTTGAAAATATATTTTTACAATACTTTTGCCCTAGGGGTCTCGATGACTGATGTTGAACTTGCTTTAAAAATTATATTACTTATCTGTACTATAGGATACACTATAAGTAGATGGATACATAATGAGAAAAATAGATAAAATAATAATACACTGTTCTGCAACTCCAGAGTTTAAAAACTTTGATGTAAAAGATATAAGAGACTGGCACGTTAACGGAAATGGATGGTCAGACGTAGGTTATCATTATGTTATTAAACTAGACGGAGAAGTCCAATTAGGTAGACCTGAACAAAAAATAGGAGCTCACGTAAAAGGCAAAAACAGAAGTTCTGTTGGCGTTTGTTATATTGGTGGTATGGATAAAAATATGGAAAATTGGTTAGACACTAGAACCGATGCACAGAAAGTATCTTTGTTAACATTAATAAAAGAGCTGCAGCAAAAATATCCAGGTTCTATAGTTTACGGTCATAAAGACTTTACAAGTAAAAAAGCCTGTCCAAGTTTTGATGCTAAAGAAGAATATAAAGATTTAACGAATGAATGAAATAAGCGAGGAAAGTAAATTTGAAATAAGTTTAAAAACACTTATAGGAATAGGAGTAGGATTATCAACGTTAATTGGAATGTGGTTTGCTCTACAAGCCGATATTCAAGAAGCAAAAGAATTGCCTGAGCCTGAAATATCTAGAACTGAGTACGACTTAAAAGACCGTCTTATAAGAGAAACGATAATGAATACAGGAAAAAAGGTAGAAGAAAACTCTGAGTCGTTAAAGAAAATAGACGACAAGTTGTTTGAAATAATTAATAAATGAAAAAACTATTATGTGCGATATTTGTATTGGCTGCGGTTTATGTTAACGCTCAAGAAGTAACTGTTTTTCAGATTAATGCAAAGTGGAATAAGGACAACAATTACGACACTAAAGGTTTAAAAAACTGTACTATAAAATTTGGGTATTTAAAAAACCAACCTAAAGACATTCAAAAAAGTATTACTGCTCTTCCTGTTTTAGTTATACAAGACAAAAACGGTAGAACTCGTATGCAGTATATAGGAGATATTAGCCTAAAAATAAAAGTCTCAAAAGAAGAACTCCAGGCTATAATAGATAAAATTAATTTAAATTAATATGGAAACTTTAAAACATTTACTAGGCATCTGTGGAGATCACTGGCACCCTAACTTATTTACTGTAATATTATTTATAGTAGTATTAAAATTTATATATGAAAAAAAAATTCAAGGATACAAAAGTAGGTAAGTTTCTAATTGGTAAAGGTGGCGTTTTCTCATCACTTACAGACAGTATTCCTGACAAAGGATTATTAGGACTTGTAAAGAACTTAATAGACAAAGACGACACTCTTCCTCCACAAGACAAAGAAACTGCCTTAAAACTGCTAGAAATGGATAATAACGAGCTAGTAGAGATTACTAAACGTTGGGAGTCTGACAATAAATCAGATTCTAGTTTAGCTAAAAACGTAAGACCTTTATCGTTAATTTTCCTAACTATTTCTTTAATAGTGTTTATACTACTAGACGGATTTGATATAAACTTTGGAGTTGATTCAGGGTGGATAGATTTACTCAAGTCACTACTTATAACAGTTTATGTAGCTTATTTTGGTTCTAGAGGAGCTGAAAAATTCAAAAATATTAGTAAATAATTATTATATTAGTATAAGACTTATATTAATATATGTTTATATATATATGTTTAATTAATATAATATTAATATAATATAATACTTATATAATATAATGCAAGAAAAATTTGAAAAAAAAACCTACAAGAAGTAAAATCGTAAAAAAACTAGACGCAGAGTTTAGTAGATACATTCGTTTAAAATACGCAGATCATAACGGTTATGTAAAATGCTATACTTGCGAAAGAGTCAAACACTATAAAGATTCTATGCAGTGCGGACATTTTTTATCTAGAAGGTTTTATTCAACTCGTTGGTCAGAGGACAACTGCAGACCCCAATGTTATGGATGTAATTGCCACGCTCAAGGTCGTCAATACGAATATGCTATAAATTTAAATAAAGAATACGGTTACGATATAGCTGAAGAACTTTTACAAATTAGTAGAGAAATGGTTAAAATTTCTACGCCTGAATTACTAGAAAAAATAGAATACTATAAAGTTTTAAACAGTGAGTTTAATATAGATTAATTAGTTTATATTAGCAGTATAATTTTCTCTGTGTAAAGGGGGTATTGAGTCACTTGGCTTTTGCTCCCTTTTTTGTTTTTATTATATTTTTATTATATTTGTATTATAAACACAGAAAAAATATGAATACAGAGATTAAAAACCTACACGGTAGGATAGTGTTACTTGAATCTAAAGTACACTGGTTACAAAAAGAAAACGAATTACTTACAATACAAAAAGAAAGAGCAGAGAGTCTGCTTATTAATTAAACACACAAAAGAATGACAGGAAAAATTACATTTATTAACAGAGACAAGGATTACAAAGAATTACAGGTCTACAAAATTACTTTAGCTAATGGAGTGACTTGGAGTTTTTTCCAACCTAAAGAAAAGAACGGAGTTGAACAAACTCAGTTTGAAAAGAAAGTAGGAGACGAAGTTGAATTTGAGATTAGTAACGCTAAGTACAATACAGCAAAACTAATAAGAAATCAAAACGTAGAAACTAAAAGTTTTCAAAAACCAGTTTCACAACAAACATCAATAGAGTTTCAGTCTTGTTTACGATCTGCGGCTATATTGTATTCTAACACACCAAACGTCAAAAGTAGTACGGTACTAGAAACTACTGAATTATTTTTTAACAAACTAAAACAAATAACAAATGTCTAATTTCGAAACCGAATACTGGAACTGCGTAGCTCCTTACAAATCTAAATATGAATTTATTAAACTACATTTTTTAATGGATATTGACGAATGTATTAAAATGTTAAACAAAGCTAAAGCTGAAGGGAATGATAAAATTGTCCTGGACATAATGTCTAAGAAAGCAGACCCTAGCAAATTTTATGCCAAGAGAAGTATAGCTTTACAAAAGTCTGACGATGCTCAGAAAGCTCATTTACCTAGAGCAGAAGCAAAAGAAGACCTACCGTTTTAATAAAGGGGAGTTAATAGCTCCCTTTTTTTTTTCACTTTTAATACCTACTTTTAAAAAATGCTAATAAACTATGAGAAAGTTACCGCACATTTACAAGACATACGAACAGGAAAAATTAAAGAGGGACTTACTTTAGGAGTTCCTGAAATTGACGAATACTTTAGATTTAAACCTTCAAGTTTTAATATAGTACTAGGACATTCTAATACTGGAAAGACTACTATAGTTTTATATTTAATGTTAGCCTATGCCATAAAGCATCAAATCAAATGGCTAGTCTTTAGTTCTGAAAATGAAGCGTATTCTATTATAAGAAAACTAATAGAGTTTCTAGAAGAAAGACCTATCCAGGATATTCCACAAAAACAATTTGAAAAGCACAGTCAATTTATTTACACTCACTTTAAAATAATAGATGCTAATAAAACTTATACATATAAAGAACTTTTAGATTTATGTAAAGTTGTTAAAGATGCCTGGAACTATCAAGGTTTACTTATTGATCCGTACAATTCTTTAATAAAAGACCCTAAGTTAATTAGTTCCGTAGGTGGTCACGAATACGATTACCAGGCTACAACTGAATTAAGAATATTTGCTAAGAAAAATAACATAGCTGTATGGGTAAACACTCACGCAAATACTGCAGCTCTAAGAATTACACACAGACTAGAACACGATTACGCAGGGCATCCTATACCGCCTAATGCTGCAGACGTAGAAGGAGGAGGAAAGTTTGTAAACAGAGCAGACGATTTTTTAGTAGTACATAGATATATTCAACATCCTACTGAATTTATGATTTCTATGATTCACGTTAGAAAAGTAAAAGAAACTGAAACAGGAGGAAGACCAACAAGTATTGACGAACCCATAAAACTAAGAGCTTTAGTTAATAATGTAGGCTTTAGTATTAATGGAGTTAGTGTACTTAAAAAAATTATACAACCATTTTAAAATTTTTAGTATCTTGTTATTGTGGAAAAGTCAATACAAGAGTTAGTTAAGCACGAAAGAATATGGCATAACTATCTAAAATCTTGGGGGTGCAATATAGACACTGCTAAAGATTTAATTCAGGAAATGTATATTCAAATAGATACTTATTTAAAAAAGCATAAGAAATCTATAATGTATAATGAAGAGGAAGTAAACTTTTATTTTGTCTACTTAACTCTCTACAATATGTTTAAGAATCTAAAGAGAGCTGAAAAAAGAGTTAAGATAGTAAGTCTAGAAAATCTAGATTATTTACCTGCAGAAGAAACGAACATAGAAAGTGACGACTATAATAACCATAGAGTAATACAAGAATGGTTTTTGCACGATGACTATATAGAAATGACTGATCTTAATAATCCTAAACTAGAAGAGTACAATAGAAATAAGATGTTTAATTTTTACCAACGTAAAGTTTTTGAAGAGGTTTTTTTAAACAACAAAAGTATAAGTCAGCTTAGTAGAGATACTAATATTACTTATTACTCATTATACAATACAGTTAAAAATATAAAACAACAAATAAAAAAATTATATGAATCTAAGACTTGGGGATAAACTAGAGTTCATTTTTAAATGGACTGGTATAAAATGGTTAGTAAATAAAATAGTAGTAGACTGGTTAGGCTATCAGTCCTGCGGCTGTGAAGAAAGAAAAAACTCTCTAAATAATTTTAAAATTAATAGAAATGAATAGACAAGATTATTTTAAATGGAAAGACTTTAGAGAGTCTAACAAACAAAACTTAAACAACGATGAGTTTCAATTAATTTGTGAGCTGCATTCTAAACTGTTTTTACATACCTATTTCAAACCCTGTACTTGCTCACCTAAGACTATTGTAAAATGGATAAAAGAATTAAATATAAAATTTAATGAATCTAAAAAATATAGAGTAAGAAAATGAAACTAGAACAAGTCCAGGAATATGAGAAAGCAGTTATATTTTTACTTAACCTTGATGGGTGGGACTTGAAATGGACGGGAAACGAAGACAAGTACAAACACTATGACGCTTCAGGATTAACTCCAAAAGGTTTTAAGTGCGTAGTAGAAATGAAGTTTCGCAATAAATACTATTCAGAAAAACTCCTGGAGAAATCTAAACTAGATTACTTAATGTCTATGGATAAAGATATTGTTTTATTATATTTCGTTGCAGACGAAAAAGGAAACTACTTGTTTTGGTTAAATGATATTAAACTTCCTAAGGTTCAAGAAAGATATTGTCCTTCTACTACTTTATGGAGTAATAAGAAAGAATTAAAAGAAGTTTACTTACTAAAAGAAAACCTAGCTTCTAGGATAAATTGGAACAATTAGGATAATATTATTTTTTTTATTACTTTTATAAAAGAGAAAATTATACATATTGGAAATTAAACACGACAAAGCCGAAGTCCTTAAAGACATAGAATATAATACACACACCTCAATTTGTTTAGAAACTTTAAACAAATGGAAAAAAGATAGTTCTAATAAAGAGCTTAGATTATTTATAAAGTCTTTTCTAGAAACTATATTTTATACTAACACTTTACAACGTGATAGATTTATTCATAATAAAATAGTAGAGGAGTATAGAAGCGACAAGATACGAGCAGTAGAAAGAGCAAGAAAAGCAGATCTAAAAGTAGACAAGTTGCAAAAAGAAATAGTAAACCTTAAAAAACTTACTAACCTATGACAGCAAAAGATAGTTTAATAGAAATGTATAGAGCAGAAATAGACTGTCTTAGAACCGCATACTTAAAAGAACAAGACAACACTAAACAGTTATGTGATATTATAACTGACAAAGAAATAATAATTAAACTACTTAAAAATAAAAACAAAGCCTATGACAAATTCAATTAAACTTCTAGACGGTAAAGTAGAAAACAAACAGGAGGTTATAGATAATATGTATTCAGACGATTACTACTACGGATACTTAGGAAAAAATGCTTTGTCTAGTAGTTCTATTAAACTTCTTCTAGATAGTGCAAAGACTTATTTATATATAACTAAGTACGGACAAAAAGAAACGCAACCATTAAGAGACGGACATTTGTTTCACACTATGATCTTAGAACCAGAAAAGATTAATGATATAGTTTTTGTGGATGTACAAAGTAAGAACACTAATAAGTTTAAAGAAGCTAAGAAGTTTCACGATCAAGTTTTTACAATGAAAGAGAAAAACGATGCGGAGAGATTATGTGATGCACTACTAAGAAATGAGACAGCTTTAGGTTTAATCCAGGATTCACAGTTTGAAGTTCCTATGATAGATACTATTAATGGGTATCCTTTTAGAGGAAAAGCAGACGTGTTGAAAAACAAAGGAGGCATAGTAGATTTAAAAACAACTATAGACGTAAAGAACTTTTATAAGTCTGCAGACGCATATAGATATTATAACCAAGTTTACATATATTGCCAACTCTTCAAGGTAGACTATAAGGATTTTAAATTTTTGTGTATAGACAAAAAGAATCTAGACGTAGGAGTTTGGGACTGCTCAGAAAGTTTCTATTTAAAAGGAGAGGCATCAGTACATTCAGGTATCGAGATATACAAAGAATTTATAGAGTCTGATTTTGACATAGACCAATACATAATAAAAGGAACACTTTAAAATTAATAATATGAACATAGAAAAATTTAACATTTACGAAACTAAAAACTACAACTTGTTTAAACTACTAGACTCTAATAGAGAGCCTAATCAAAGAATATTAAACAAACTAGAAAACAGTATTAAAGAAATTGGAATCCAAATTCCTATAATAGTAAACACAGAAAATGAAATTGTAGACGGACAGCACAGGTTCTGGACTCTACAGAAGTTAGGATATGTAGTTCCCTATATAATTAGTAAAGCCTGGAAAAGAGATAGTAACACGGTAGATATAAATAATACTAGTACTAATTGGACTTCTTTAGACTACGCTAATTATCAAATGAAAAAAGGACATTTAGATATAAAATCTGCATTAAAAAAAGCTAATGTTTTAAATACAGTAACTAAATCTAAATTAAAACCTATTAATAGTCTAGAACTTTTAATGTCAGGAAGAACAAGTACTGGTTTAAAAACTAAATTAAAGTACGGTAAATATAAAGCAGATTTAAAAACAGGAAATAATATTTTTGAAATTCTAAAAATAATGAATGAGTATCCTTCTAAAACTTCTCCTTATTCACAAAAATTTGTTAGGGCTATGAAAATGTTATATTATGATAATAAGAAAATAAACCTACTAGCTATAAGAAAAATGTGTAAAGAAAATTATATGTCTGCTTATAATAATGAAAATGATACTTTTGAATATTTAATGGATATTTATAACAAAGCAAACAAAAGTCTTAAAAGAGAAAAAACTTTATTTTAATATGAATGATTACGATAAAATAGCAAATCTTGTAATAAGTTTAACTGAGATAGATATATTCGAGAATCGAAAAACACAAAAGCACGTAGACGCTAGAGCCTTCTTTGACTATATAATGAGAAAAGTAAAGAACAAAACTTTTATAGGTATAGCTAAATACTACAACACCAAAGGAAAAAAAGCAAACCATACTACAATACTATATAGAGTTAATCTATTTGAAGAGATAAAAAAGAGAAGACCAGAGTTTAATAATTGGCAAAGGTTAATAGAACAAACTACAGTCTCTTCTGAAGACTTACTTCTTATTATGAATAAAATTAAAAGCCTAGAAAACATAGAGTCTATAGAACAAGTAGTAGAAATCCTGGATGTATTAAAAGAAGAGGAGCTAGAAAATATGATACGTTTATAAGAACTATTTAAAACTTAAAATATTTACGTTATATTAGTAGAGTGATGTTACAAATGTTACACTATAAAAAAGATATAATGTTAGAAAAAACTGAAGACAATAAAAGTAAAATGCTCAAAGCTCTAGAGGAGTATTATGGCATAGTAACAACTGCTAGTCAAAGTGTAGGTATAAGTAGAATAACTCATTATAGATGGTTAGAGGAAGACGAACAGTACAAGTCTAAAGTTCAAGACATAAAGAACTCAGCTATAGATTTTGTAGAGTCTAAACTATTTGACTGTATTAAAAGCGAAAAAGAAACTTCTATTATATTCTACTTAAAAACTATTGGTAAATCTAGAGGCTACGTTCCACGTCAAGAAATTGATACTGGAGACAACAAAGAATTTAGAATTGAAGTAGTAGAGTGAAAGACTTAAAGACTAATATAGTTTGGAAACACTTAGAGAAAAGCCAAAAGAAAATAGTAATAGAACAAGGAGGTTCTAGGTCTGGTAAAACTTATAATATATTAATCTGGATTATATTTGGTTACTGTCTAAGAAACAAAAACAAAGTTATATCTATTTGCAGAAAAACATTTCCTGCGTTAAGAACCTCAGCTATGAGAGATTTCTTTGAGATACTAAAAAACTACGAACTATACAGCGAAGAAGATCATAACAAGACAAGTCACGAATACAAGATAAACAGCAACCTAGTAGAGTTTATTTCTTTAGACTCACCTCAAAAAGTAAGAGGACGTAAAAGAGATATACTTTTTTTGAATGAAGCAAACGAATGCACCTGGGAAGACTGGAATCAGCTCGTCTTTAGAACAGTAGGACGTATTATACTAGACTACAATCCTTCTGACGATTTTCACTGGATATATGACAAAGTAAAAACTAGAGAAGACGCAGACTTTTTTAGAACTACTTATAAAAATAATAAGTTCCTGGAGGAATCGATAATAAAAGAAATAGAAAGACTACAATACACAGACGAGAATTACTGGAGGATATATGGACTAGGTGAGATAGGACAAAGCAAAGCTACTATATTTCAATTTAGAGAAATAGAAACTATACCTGACAATGCTAAGTTTGTTTCCTACGGTATGGATTTTGGCTATACTAACGACCCTACTTGCATTTCTAAAATTTACTTACACGATACTAACCTTTACTGTGAAGAGCTGTTATACCGTACTGGAATGACAAATAGAGATATTCATAATGAATTGTTAAGTCTAGAAATTAATAGACGTGATGAAATCTTTGCAGACTCAGCAGAACCAAAAACAATCGATGAGCTCTATAGATATGGGTGGAATATAAAACCTAGTACAAAAGGACGTGACTCTATTAATATAGGAATTGATATGTTAAAGAGATATACTATTCACGTAAAGAAAAATAGTTTAAACGCTATTAAAGAGTTTCGTAATTATAAATGGAAAGAAGACAAAAACGGGAATGTCCTAAATATTCCAGAAGATAAATTTAACCATTTTTGCGACAGCCTTAGATACGGAATTTATAATAAACTAGCTAAACCTAATTATGGAAAGTACGCAATCAGGTAAAACCTGCTGTAAAATACCAATGACTCCTACTGGTTCATTACAAAATGGTTTTTATTTCTACTGTACTAAGTGCGGTAAAGTAGAGTTCTGGAAATAGATTTGGTAATGTCAATAACTTTTAGTAACTTTAAGTTATGAGAAAAGAATATAAGCCTTGCGAACTTTGCGGACACGATAATCACATAGACAATTTTAAATGTGAAGGAGAAGACTGCGGAGTTCCTTTAGACTTAGAACTTACTTATAACCAATGGGGTCTTCCCGAATTAACTCAAAAAAAATAATTATGCCAATATCAAACGAAATATTTGAACACTATCGAATCCAGGAAAGAGTTAAAGGAATTAAAAAAGCTGTTGATCTTTTAGTATTTCACGGATACACTATAGTAGACCTAGAAGGTAAAATTATAAGAAAAGAATTATAAAAATTATGAACAGAGAAAAAATAGATAACTTCCTTAGTTACTGGTCAGGACTAGTAATTCAATTTACAGCTATAGTATTTGCTTTTACATTTGCTATAGTAACTTTAATGACTTGTACAAAACTTTTGTATAATGTATTTGAAACATTATTTTTATCTTAATGACTAATAAAGAATGGTCTAGTCATAATAAAAATAGAGTTATGAGACAGTATAGAAGTAACCAGGGTAGAAGCCCAAGAAAAGAAAGAACAACTTTTCGAGTATTAAAGACTGCGTTTATATGTTTTGTTGTAATAGTTTTGTATTTCATAATAGCAGGATAGGATACACTGTAAAGCCAAAGTTTTGGTAAGTTAGTTAAGTTGTTTAAATTAGGGTAGTCGAAAGGCTACTCTTTTTTTTGTTAAAAAAATTAATTTTTACGTTATATAAGTATATGGAAATAAATGTCAAAGTACCTACAAGAATGCAAGACATAACTCTAGACCAATACCAAAGGTTTTTAGACGAATGTTCTGACGAAGATTTAACAGAAGATACTATAGCTCTTAAGATGCTAGAAATATTTTGCGGACTTCCTACGGACAATTCTTTAAAACTGAAAATGAGTGATGTGTTTAGTATATGCGACCAAATCAATAAAGCACTAAATGAAAAGCCGCAGCTAATTAGTAGATGGCGTTTTGATAATATGGAATTTGGTTTTATTCCTCAGCTAGACGATATGACTTTCGGAGAGTATGTAGACGTAGATACTTATATAGTAGACTGGCAGCAAATGCACAAAGCTATGGCAGTTTTATATAGACCAGTGTTACAAAACTATAAAGGTAGTTATGAAATAGAAGAGTATAAAGGAGACTCTTATTGGGAAGTAATGAAACGTATGCCATTAAATTTAGTAATGGGCTGTATGCTTTTTTTTTGGACTTTAGAAAAGGACTTAGTGAAAGTTATGAGGAGCTCTTTGAACAATCCGAAGACGCAGATTTATCACGAGAAGCTAACTTCAATGTTAAGTACGGATGGTATCACTCTATCTGGAGACTCGCAAAAGAAGACGTAACTAAACTAGATGAGGTTACTAAAGTTAATTTCCATAAATGTTTAAGTGCATTAATGTATATAAAAGAAAAAAATACTGTACAGGTATCTAAAATTAAAAAGAGATGAGTAATAAAAGAGGTATAAGAAGTTACTATTTAATAATGACTAAACTAGAAGAGGAGCTTTTAAAAAGCCCTTTTGTAAAGACAGTTACATTTGGAGACATATCTCAAGTAGATTTGAGAAAGCAAACTATATTTCCTTTGTCTCATATCATAATGAATAACGTAGTTCAAAGCGGACAAGTAATGACATACAATATGACTGTGCTTCTAATGGATATAATAGACATAAACAAAGCAGTAGTAGTAGATCAATTTACTGGCAATACAGACGAAATGGATATTCTTAATACTCAGCTAGGAGTAGGCAATAGACTCGTAGAACAAATGAGATCGGGACAACTATTTAACGATATGTATCAAGTAAGCACTGATGTAACTTTTGAACCTTTCTTCGATAGATTTGAAAACGAACTTGTCGGATGGGCTATGAATGTAAACATAACCGTAGAAAATGATATTTATATATGTTAGCAGAAGTAAATAAAATATTAGAAGCGTTTGCTTTAAATGTAATATCTGCAGCTAAAAACAATTTAGCAAATAAAGGTAATGCAAATGGAGACTTGTATAATAGTTTAGATTTTAATATTTCAGAAGTTTCTGATAATATAGAACTAGATTTTGAAGCTACTAATTACGCCACGTTTTATGACTTAGGAGTCCAGGGAGCAGCTCCTTCTAAGATGCCTTCTAATTCTTTAAAGAGGTATAACAAAGCTCCTATGAGTCCTTACAAGTTTGGAACAGGCTCAGGAAAAAAAGGAGGTTTACGTGGAGCTATAGACAAATGGGTTATAACAAAAAACCTTGACAACGTAAGAGACAAAAAAACAGGAAGATTTTTACCTAGAAAAAGTATTGTATTTCTAATAACTAGAAGTATATACTTAACAGGATTAGAAGCTAGTAATTTCTTCTCAGCTCCTTTTAATAAATACACTAGAGAACTAGAAACAGATTTAGAAGACGCACTAGGAAGAGATATAAAATTAGCTTTTGAAAGTGTAGATTCAAGTAACGATTTAATAATAACAATATCATAATGGGTGCAATAGCTTTAAGAAGTCCATATTATAGAAAAGATACAGCAGGAACAGGAGCAAACTCTGCTAAACTAACTTTAACAATAGATGGCACTTTACAATATACTTTAGTAAAACAAACAACCGCAGCAGCTATAATGCTTTGGGAAATTTCAGAACTTTGTAGAGATTTTTTACAGTTAAGCTATGATGGTATTTCTTCAAATGAAACTATTACTATAATATCTACTTTAACTTCTCACACTTCAACTAACGGAACTGGAACTGCGTTAACTACAGATACTGATACTGATTTTGGGTATGACGCTTACGGAACTTTTATGCAAGGAGCAAATCCTTCTATTAGTCCTACAGGTTCTATACCTACTTGGTTAGTTTCTAAAGATCCAAACGGAACTTTTAATAACACTTTTTATATATATGTCCCAGTAGGAGCGACAGGAAGTGTACCCTATATTACTACTACTTACGCTCAAGGATATTCTTCATATACTGCAAATCAAACTGAAATTTCAGGAACACCTGCAGGAACAAAAATGAATATAATAAGAGTAGACTGTACTAAATTTGGAGACGGACATAAAGTTGTATTTGTAAATAAATACGGAGCAGTCCAAGAGTTTTGGTTTTTTCTAAAAGTAGTAAACACTATAAATAAAAAACAAGAAAAATATCAAAGAAATACTTTAAGAACTACAGGAAGTCTTGCAGGTACTTACAGTCAAGCTAAACACACTAGACAAGATTATAATACTGTAGCTAATGAAAATATAACATTAAGTTCAGGTTTCTATCCTGAGTGGTGTAACCAATGGTTTGAAGAACTTTTATTATCTGAGCAAGTATGGATTCATCGTATTAAAGAATCTAATGTTACCCAAGAAGAAGTAGTTCCTGTAAACGTTACAAAAAGTAGTATGGTTAAAAAAACTGTATTAAATAATAAACTAATAGAA
>TARA_R110002096_G_scaffold27097_1_pt1 | contig 13652 bp, 2 predicted proteins | sample TARA_R110002096 | Tara Oceans TARA_R110002096 (sample SAMEA4397295) | marine metagenome | biome: Polar Biome; feature: [DCM] deep chlorophyll maximum layer (ENVO:01000326); material: water (ENVO:00002006), including particulate matter (ENVO:01000060) such as... | depth 35 m | reverse complement strand
GTTCATGCGTTTCCAACAGATGGAAGGAGTAGTGCTTTTAAATTTGGAATGAATTTTGGAATTTGGCAAGGAATTTTAGAAGCACTAAATATTAAAACTACTTTAGTTACACCTCAAGCTTGGCAGAAGCCATATGAGTTATCTAAAGTTAAAACAGAAAGGAAAAATCAATTGAAAGATATTGCTAAAAAAGTTAGTGGATTAGAAAAAGTTACATTAGCTACATCTGATGCTATATGCATAGCAAATCATGGATATGAAAGAATTAAATAAACTATTAAATCTAATACTATTAATATTACCTTATATTATAATGATGACATCAATGACATTAATGACAATATTATTAATTAATTTCATCCGCAACATAATCAACTAACTTATTGAAAGCAGGAATATGTTTAATTTCTGACGGAATGACGGGGGAGATGCTTCGCTTGATATCCCTAGCTAACTCCTCCGCGTCCGATTGTTGCATAATATGTAATAATAATAAGAAATTTTCATAAGTCCAAGTAGCACCATATCCTATAGCACTTTTTCTCATATAATATTCAAATAAATCTTTTAATTCATCTTCATCTTCTCCCCAACCAAAAGCTAAAGCTATTAACAAATTAGGAATTAACATTGATAAAGATAATAAATCCGATGTTGAACCACCTATTGTTTTCATTCCTGGAATCATGTAGACTAGGTTTCTAGCTCCTGGTACAAATTTAGCAACTGCAAAAGGTCCGAAAATAAGAACATCTATTAATTGCGTTATTATTCCTTGAGTTACTAAAAAAGTTTTTAAAGCAGCTACATTAGGAGAAGTAGTCCTTGATACATTTTGACTTTTACCTAATCCAACAATTTCCTTAAAAAGCTTAGAAACAGTTTTTAACTGAGAGCCTGATTTAGTATAATCGTGAAGTTCATCAAATGCATTTTGGAATTTAGATATATCAGCTGCAAACTTTTGCATAGCGTAATATTTAAACTTTGTTAAAAATCCTCCAACTTCACCTCTACTAATTTCTCCAATATTTTCACGACCAACACTAAATGCAGATATTTGAACGTACATTGCACCAATTTCTACAGCAGCTTTTAAATCATCGCCTTTTAAATCGCTTAACTTTTGTCTTTTTATAAGACCTGAATCCATAGCTGACGTTATTGCTGCTACAAATTGCCAAGTTCTTAATTCTGTTTCTGTGTCACTCATAGTTAGCTTTGAATTTTTTAAAAGCGTACCCCATGCTTTGACACCACCAGCAATTTTTCTATAAGGAATAAATTTAATTGATTTTTTTACCTGATATTGTTTATCAATAGCGAAAGATGCAAATACATTGACAGCACTTTTAAGTCTTTTCTGCCTCATTATTTTCTTTCTTCCTTTTATTCTTTTCATTGAAGGAACATTTTCAAATTCTACAATTAATACTTTTCTTAATTCTTTTAAAGCTTTATTTTGATTTACTCCAACACTTCTATCTTTCCAAAATTTCAAGACTGCTGTTACAACTCTATTAGCTTCAACATCAGTTAAATCCATATCAGTTGCTTTATTGACTAAACCTTTTTGAATAAATTCACTAAAATCTACAATACCAGCTAAAGCAACAAGTTTTGAAACAGCATCAGGTTCATTTTTCCAAGCAGTATAAGCGTTAGTCATATTCTTAGTGCCTACATGAAAAAATCCTTCTATTATAGCAGTGTAATTCAATATAGCTGTACTTACTTTTCTTAAATGCATTCCTGTAATCCAACTATTAAATGTCCTTATTTTCCTTGATAAAGTATCAGTAGAAATATTTACTAATGGAATTTTATTTATAAAAACACTAACATTATTTAAATCAGTAGGAATACCAAAAAAAGAAGCTCTAGCTGATGGGTCATTATTTATTCCTTTATATTGAGAAACAATTGCATCTTTAACAGCATTATTTTTAGCCATTCTTAATGATTTTAATAACTCTACTGAAAGATTATTTCTTTCTAATCCTCCAAACATTCTTTTTAAATATTCTGAATAAATATTTTTATCAGACCTTGCATTTCTTGTATCAAAAGAATTAGTTATTGATTTTAAAGTAGAAACATGCTTTTGAAGAGGAATTACATTCCCTTGTAAATCTGTTGGATATTCATCAAAACTGTCTCTTACCATCTCCATTCTAATTACTTCAGAAGAAGCTAAATTTTCTTCTTCTTTTGTTTTAAAATACATATTTTTAAAATCTTCATTATTTTTATCGTCTTTATAATTATTTCTTGCTGTTTCTAAATTTATTTTAATATTTTTTAAATTAATTTTTGCTTCATTTAAAGCTTCTTCCCACATAATATTTTGAAATCTATTTTGATTATATATTATAGGAAATGAATCAGCTTTTTCTGCAAAATCTTGAGCTCCAAAAAAATATGGGTCTAATATAGAATAGCTTCCAAAAGAATCAATTATATAAGACAAATCATCTTGTTGCTTTTCTGTTAAAAGTTTATAAATTTTTTCTTCTTTTAAATTTTGTGATTTTAATAAATCCTCTATTTGATTACTATTTAAATTTGGAAAATACTTTTTTAATTCAATCATTAACTTATTATGAGTTCTTTCAAATTGTTCTTTTGCATATTGAAAAACTTCAGCATGTATTCCTTTAGCTTTATTATAAGATTCTATTATTGAATCTTTCTTTTCTTTAGTATTTGTTAACTGTTCAACCATTTCTACATATAAAGCATCAACTTTAAAAGACCTGTGATATCTATCTTTAGAGTCTTTATCACTTCTAGATTTATTTTTATTTTTATTTTTAGATTTTGCGTATTCTTTAAAAGTTACAAAGTTTTGAAATTCATAAACAGGGTCACCTGTGCTATTGTAAACTTTAAATCCACCTTTACCGTCAGGTACTTTATCACGAGTTTCTGCTATCATAAATTCACCATCTATAACTTTAACCCAACCTGAAAGATACCTATTAAAAAAATCAATAATATTCTCATCAGCATATTCCATTTTTTCTTTATGAACTTTTGAAATATTATTATTAGCATCTGCAAGGAAAGAATCAAAAACATCATCCATACCATAATTTCTATCTTTAGATTGCTTATCTCCCTTAATAAAAGTATCATTAAAATTATTATTAGATAAAAATCTATTAATATGCATTGTTATTTTTCTAGTATGATTAATAACTGCTTTTGACATTGTATATATAGCACCAGTATTTTCTTGTTTGCCAAGATTTAAAGCAGTAGTCAATTCAATCTTTAGTTTACCTAACCAACCTACGCCTATATTAGCTCCTTGACCTGCCCCTACTATTCTAGCTGCTTTATTATATAAAAGATTTAAAACATTAACAGGTAAACTAGAATAATTAACACTTTTTGCCTCTAAATTAATTCTTTTTAATACTACATTAGGACTTTCATAATCTCCGTATTTAATATTATTTTTATCTGCATAATCTGTAATCTGTTTAGCTTCTTTTACAGTATAATTTTCTTTATAAGGAGGCAAGTTTTTTATTAAATCAAAATTTTGTTTTAATTTTTTTCTTATTATTTGCTTTCTATCAATTTTTAATATTTGTATCATAGCTTCATCATCAATTTGTGCTTTTATTGACGGATTAGCTTCTAATATTGCTTTTAATAAAAGAAATTTTTCATTTCTCTCATTAGGAGAACCATATTCTTTTGAAACAGTATCTTTAAATTCTTTTTCATTAATAGGCTGCTTAGTATTTATAAATTTTAAAAATTTACCCATAAGAGTATCAACCATTTCAATATCTTGTTCTGACTCGTTCAATTCGCTTTCAAACAATAATTCTTGATTATCGTCGTGCAATTTCTGATTTCTTACATTAGATTTTTTAGAATCACATGATGTTGACATTAACAATTCTCCATTATATCTTTTTGTTCTCTAGTAACAATATTTTCAATACCAATAATTCTAGTATCATCGCTTTTATTTAATTCATCATATGTAATTTTATCTTTAATAAAATCTCTTTTTAACTTACCAGGAACAATTTCTCTAGAAATCTCTTCTTGTATAAATTTATTATAATAATCATTATACTCAACCATTACAGTTGCATCTAATAAACTTAATTTTAATGGGTCTAGACTATAAGGAGGGAAAGAACTTATTTCTGCTACTTTAAGATATTTTCCATCAATTTCTCTTTTATAGCCTTCTAAAAATGAATATGTAGCTGCTATTCTTTCATCTTTATTTAATTTATTAAAACGTTTTAAATATTTATCAGAAAAAGCTATCATTTTAGCATTAGATGACCACCCATCCATTTCTATTTCTTCTGTCTCAAGTTCTGTAAATAAATTACCAAAAGCATTTCCCATTAATTTGCCATAAGCAACTCCATTATAAACATCTTTATTTGATAAAATATTTTTCATGTTTTCTTGCATTTTACTAACAGAATTTAAATGAGCACTAAAATAAATATTATCATGAAGAAAATATGGGCTTCCATCATTAAATGATTCTTTATACTTATCGTACATCCTAGAAGGCTCAACAGCTACCATTTCATGAGGATGTAATACATATCTTGCTTCCCCATTTACTATTTCAGTTTTAAAAGAAACATCAGAAACATCAGCAGTTTTGCTATATCCTGACTCAACTAAAAAATTATCTTTATTTTTTATAAAAATATTATATATTGAAGATTTTTCTAAAGTATCTTTCAATGAATAAGATTTCTCAAAGTCTTTTCCTCTCTTAATATCAGATAATGATTTAATTTTACCCATCAATTGAGTTATTACTAGCATATCGTTTTCATTTAAATATGAAGATTTACCATCAGTTTCTTTGTAAAATAAATTACGATATAAATCTTTTGTATTATATTCCCATTCTGTTAACAAAAGAAACTCTACATTGTCAGCAGCAGCTTGTAAGTATATTCTTAATAAATTATCAACAGTACCACTTATTTTACTTTGGACATCAGTTATTATATCACTACCATTTCTAATTTTTATTTTAGATTTAGTACCATCTTCATTATTCATTTCTATAAAATTAAATGTTTCTTGCAAGACACCAAAAGATAAAGTTGTATTAGCAATTTCAGCTATTGCTTTTTGTCCATAAGTAATTGCTTCTATTAAATTATAAAGGTCTTTTCTATGACTTAAATCGTAATCTTTTTTATTCTTTTTATATTTATTAAGGTCAATTGATTTTACTTCTAAATCTTTATATAACCTTATAAATTCATTTTCTAATTCTTTTGGCAATTTTTCTAAATTAACTTTATCACCATCACCATCGCCTTCTAAATCTTTTATTAGTAAAAGAGGATTGAGATGAATTTGTCCGTTTGAATTATGCAAATACTTAACTCTAACCATAGCAGCTCCACCAATATGAGGAACAGGGGAACGACTTATAAGTAGTTGAAAATTGGCAGTTTTTAACCAATTGTTTACATCATCCATTCCTTCTTTCTTAATATCAGAAAAAGTTCTTTTATCATTTTTACTAGCTTTCATATAAGCTTCTATAACAACAGATGAATCGCCTAAAGGTATACCTACTTCTTTATACTCTAAATTGCCAGTGTAATCAGCTAAAGTATCTCCAGTTAAACCAGGCATATTTGCAAAATTAAGAGCTCCTTCAACTATTTGAGTCTGAACTAATTTATCTATCATTTTTCTGCCAAATTTATGAAGACCTAAGTTTGCTTTAAACATTTCTACTGCTGTATCAGGAAAAGTATTATCAGAACCAGATATTATTTCAATAAATTCTGAAATCTTTTTTTGTGAATTTGAATTTTTTAATGCACGACCTAATAAAAATGCTTTTCTTAGCTTGTCTTGTAATAATGGCATCATTTTAGTTTCAAAAGTTTTTAATATAGCTTTATCGTGTATATAATTATATAATTGCATTTGAAGTCTTGATTTATCATGTCTTTTTTCTCCCATTGTAAGTAAACCAATAGACTTGCCTTGTATTTCAATCATAGAATTCATTTTAAATTTACCATTATAAACTTTGGCTTCATCATCTGTCATTAAAACATCTATAATATCGCCATTTTCATTTTTTATATTGCCACTATCATCTATAATAGCTATTAATTTTTCATTATCTTTTCCATAATTTTCATAAATAGATACAGGGTTAGGAGGTATAAAATGTTGATGTTTAACCATTAATTGATTATTGTCTTCATCTAATATATTTAAAATTGTTTTAGCTTTACTTGATTTTAAATCCATCCCAAAATGAATAGCAAAATTAATAAATAAACGTTTAGAAGATAAGCTAGTACCATCTAAAATATTTACTTTTTTACCATCTATGTCTATTATAGAATCAACTGTTTTATTTTTCCCATTAGAATCTTTTACTACAAATGTTGCTTTATTTTTATCATATATGTAACCAGTGTGGCTTGGCATTTCATCTGATACAATAGCAGGAGTCAATGGAATTTTTACTCTTTTAAATACTTTTTGACCTGAGTGATTTAAATAATTAGGAAATATTTTATTTAACATTTCATGCCTAGCTATTTCTTCTGCTAAAAATATAGGAGTAGCTTTAGCTTCAAACCATTCACCAAGAAAATTGTTAATTTGTTTTTTTGATATAGCAGGCACTTGACTTTCCCAATACTCAAGTGCATTTTTAGCAGATTCTTTATGTTCTTTAGTGACCTTTGTTATCCCATATCTTTCATGCTCACCTCTATTAAGAACAAGAACAAAACCTTTTTTTCTTAATTCTTTTTGAAAAGCTAATATATCACTATATTTCCAAGAATTATATTTTTGTTTAGAATCAGAAGTTGAACCCATTGGGTTATAGAAATTAGGCGCATATTCTGTGACTACTTCTATATCACTGCCATTAAGCCACTCTAAATCTTTTAAATTTATCATATGCTCAATTATTGTCAATCTAGTTGTTTGAGGATTAGATTTTCCAATAGCATTAGATTCTGTTTTTATTTTTAAAATAATTTTATTTTTTATTTTTCCAGTATTCAAATCTTCACTTAAAACAGAATCAACAGTATGATGAATTTTATCTTGAAATCTAGAAACTTTATTTCCAACAAGAGGTCTATTAACAGAAGCAGAATTAAGAACATTAAGTCTAAAAATTAAAGATTCCTTTTTTTGTTTATCTGTTAATTTTCCTTTACCGACTTTAATAATCTTTTCTACTTGCGAATAAAATTCTTCAAGACCTCCCTTTTTTTTACTTTTTCTAGCTTGAGTAGCTAAATAAGCCATGTCATTATTAGTAAGAATTCCTAAATTTTTTCTAAATTGAGCATTTAATTTATTTATTTGTTTTAAATCGGTTTCTTTAAGAGAAACTCCTGATAAAAGCAAATTAATATCTTCTACTAATTTAATAAAATACTCTTTAGAGTCTTCTGTAATAAAATCTATTTTTGATTCTATTCCTTCTGAGTATCCTTTATCATTTTTCCAAGCTTCAAAAACAGGTTTAAATATGCCATTAATATCGCTATCAATAATTTTTTCAATAAAAAAAGTTAACATTTCTTTATCATCTATTTTATCAATTTTTCTTTTATTAAAAAACCCTGCTTTATCTTTTAAATAAGATTTCATGTCATTATAATTGTTGTCAAAAACAGCCATAGTTTTATACCAAGCATTTGTAGAAGGAGGAATCTCTTGCAATCTCTCTTTCCCATTGACAACAGTAGTTTGTTTTGCAATACTATCTTGGTAAAATTTCTCTGCTAGGTAATCACCAATCTGTTTTTGGTTCATCTTATTAAATGGTTTTTTAATATTTAACCAAAATTGCTTTAACCAAACTTTTAATTTATTAACTAAAGATTTTTCTTGTATTCTATTAGCATAATATTCACCCATATATTGTACAAGACGCTCTTCTGCTTTATCCAAAGATTCTAAAAAGTTACCATTTTCATCTTTTAATCTAAATTTGTTTATCCCCATCTTAACAATAGGACTTTCCCTTAATAAATCAATGTATATATGGGCGTATTCATGGGGCACAGTATCAAGAGTTCCTTTTGTTAGACTCCACTCTACCATTCCGTCTAAAGCTCTTCCTGCGACCTCTCTACCGAATCTATCATAAACTCTTTCTACTGCATTTGCGTCAATATTAGGAAATTGTTTTTTTAGCCTATTTACTATTTTAGCAGCAAGTTCTTTATTATTGTCTATACTTTGCCCTGATGATATTTCTTGAAGTTTTTCATTTATATTATTTTGAGCTTTAATTGCTCTATTATCATTATTAATTGTTAAATCCATATCAGTCCAGTTATAAGCTTGGTTTGACCTGACTTGAGCTTCATTAATATATAATTTTTTAGCAGCCCTCGTTATAGCTGTATAAAGCCATCTAGCATTAGTTATGCTTTCACCAAATGTATTTACTTCCCCTAAATATACATTATCCCATTCACTTCCTTGAGATTTATGGGCAGTTATAGAATAACCATATGTATTTATATTTACTAAATCTTTTAATTCATATGCCATTGATTTGTTATTCAATTTCATCCAATCAGGAAATTTTGAATACATCTTTTTAAGGTCTTCTTTAGATATCATACTAGCATGAAGAGAAGCATCTTCAATATTGTTAGATATAAATTGAGGATTCCCTTTCTCATCTTTATAAGCATAAAGACTAATTCTTTTTTGTACTAGAGCTCTATTTTTCATTATAGTGTAAGTAATAGTCATAGGCTCTGAAAGCTCTTCAAAGCTAGGTAAAGTAAATATTTCTCCATTTGACCTAAGATTGCTATTATTAATAGCTATTAAAGTTTCACCATTATTTAAAACATCTTTACTCTTATCGCCCCATATTTTTTTTCTTGTTAAATTGTTATAGATGTTTCTTGTTCTATTTACTGCTACAATCATAACAGCACTTATACCATTGGCAATATCTTGATAAAAAGATTCTTCTAACTCTTTTTTAGAAGTTATAATAACGTCATCACTTGATTGAGTTGGTAATGCAGAATGTTTAACAATTCTTAAAAGAGTTGCTAATTTTATAATACCACTTTGAGCTGCTTGTCTAACAACTTCTTTAATTTGATAACCTTTATCTTTATGCTTTCCCATTATATTAGGGTCATTTTCTTTTGAACTTAGAACAGGAGGTAATTGAAACCCATCTCCAATCATAATAACCTTAGCACCTACATTTACAAATCTATCTTGAATGTCTTTTAAGACTTTTGAACCTATCATTGAAGATTCATCAATAATAACTACAGTATTGGCATCAAATATAATGTCATTATTTCTAAATATTCCATTTTCGTCAGGAGCTCCGTATAACTTTGAATGTAATGTAGAAAAATCAGCTTCATATCTTATAGACCCATCTTCATTTTTAGACTTTTCTTCTAATCTTACAATAGCTTTATTAGTAGGAGCTAATATATAAACTTCTTTTCCATTCTTTTTTGCAAAATTTGATATATTTTCAACTATTGTTGTTTTACCTGTTCCTGCATAACCAGCAAATACAAAATAGTCTTGTACTTTACTTTCTATAAAAGTTGCTATTTTATTTAATACAGTAATTTGACCTTTAGTATATGTAAAACTTTCAGAGTCCTGTCTCTCTTTAAATATACCTTCTTTAGTATTAATTTTTTCAGAAGGAGTATCGTCTAATACTATTTCTTTTTCTTTAGGATTTTTTGATTCTTTTTGAGATTTTTCAACTTGATTTTTAACATCAGAAAGTTCTTTATCAACTTTTTCTTCTTCTTGGACTAACTCTATATCTTCTCTTTGCTTTCTTTCATTTTCCATCTTTTCTGTTGCTGCTATACTTGCCTCTATATCTCCTTCTTCAAACCCCATAGCCTTTTCTTGATTAGTAAGTTTTCTAGGCTTTTCATATAAAGCTTTTATAGCAGCTTCACCTTCTTTAGTTATACCAAAAAGGTTTTCTTTAGAATAAGGTCTTGCTCCTATTCCTGCATAATTATTAGATAGAGAAGGTGCTTCAGCTTTTACAAATTTTTTCCCATCCCACTTAGTCCATTCATTTTTAGCTAAATTAAAAACATGAATATCCTTATCAGCCATTTTATTTTCTACTCTACCTAAATCAATAGCCATCTGAACAGCCCATCCTGTCCCACCTCTTACTTCATTTTTTAATGGCGTTAAATGACCAACTGCTATTACTTGGTTTACATCTTTAACTTGATAATAATTTCTTCTAAGTAAATTTCTTACATAATTTTTATTTGGGATTGTTCTTCCTAGTGTCTCATTAGCTTTTTTAATAAATTTATCAGCTTTTTGTAAAAGAGAGGGAAGAATTTTCTTTCTATTTTTACTTTTAGTATCATGTTTATCAAAAGACATAGCCTCTACTTCATGACCTGCTTCCATAGCGGCTTCTTCAAAGATAGTATCAGCTCCCTGAGCACCTCCAGAGTTTAAAGTAGGTTGACCTTTAGGAGTCTCTTTAGCTTTGCCTTCTTTTTCTAATTGTGTTAATATGTTTTGTAATTGTTCTTTTTCTGTTAATAAAGCTCCTTCTTTTTTTGGTTTACCTTCAATAGTCGGTTTAGGAGTTGTTTTTAAACCTTCATCTAAAACAGCTCTTTTATATATTTGAGCTTCTAATGCTTGAACTTGAGTCTTTAAAATTACTGATGAATCTCCACTTTCATATTTAGGTTCATTAGCTTTTTTCTTTAAAAATTTATATTTTTTTAATTCAAAGTCATTTAATCCAATCCTTGTTCCATCTATTGAAGCATAAACTTTATTATCATCTTCTTCTAAAGTTACTCTTCCATCTAAAACTGCTATATATGATTCAGCATTTGGGTTAAGTTTTTTTACTTCTTCATCTTCAAATACTTCAGGATTTAATGCTTTAGTCTTAGCTTCTACTGCTTCTAATCGTGTTTTTTCATCTTTTTTTATTTTTATTTGTTTTTTTAATGATGGTATATCTTTATAAGATTTAACATTTTCAACTCCTACTGCTTTCGCTTCTATTCTTACTCTAGAAAGCGTTTCTTTTTTAGGAGATATATTTATAATATTAGAACTATCTTGTTCGTCTATTGGCTCATCTATATTTGTTGGCTCATCTGTAATTTCATCTTTAGGTAAACTTTTTTCTTCTAAATTCTCTATAGCTTTATCTTGCTTTGATTCTAATCTATTGAGTATTTCTAGCTTAGCTTCATTTAAAGCAGTATAATCAGACCCTTCTTCATTTTCAGCATCTGCTAATCCTGATTGTAATTTATCTATTTCTCCTTCTTTTAAATCTGTAACAATTTCGTCATTTACTAAAACTTCAATCTTTCCTGTATCTTTATCGTAGTTTATATTTACTTTTTCTAATTTCTTTTTAGATTTTAATGGTTTTTTCTTTTTAGGAAGTATATTTATAGCATCAGTTTCATCAATTTCATCTAAAATTTCTTTTTGTTCAGGGACTTCATCAATATCTTCAGAAACAACTTCTTCTTCAATATTAACATTATCAGAAACTTCATCAATATCTAAATCTATTTTTGAATAAAATCGTTCAAATCGCATTTCCAATGCAGTAATATCTATTTCATTGTCTGAGCTTTCTAATTGATTAAGTAAATCAAAAGCATCATCTTCTGTTAATTCACTAACAATTTCATCAAAATTTTCATTAAGTTCTTTTGAAACATCTTTAGCAGCAGCTCCTAAGTCTTCTCTGTAAATTTGATTAAGTTCCTCAGCGCTTTCTTTTTCTTCAACAGTCATGTTATCATAAGAGCCTATAAAAGCTCTTATTTTAATTTTTGAACTAGAAGAATTAATTTCTTTTTCACTAGAAGATATTTCTATATCTTGACCTTCTCCTTCAGGAAGCTTTGTTTCATTTAATACTTTTTTAACTCTAGAGCTTTGAGAGACACTTCCAATACCAGGTATCGTCCCCATAGTCAATCCCATTACAGCACCTGAATAAGCAGACTCTTTTGATTCAGTTGTAAATACTTGGTCTTTTAAATATTGTAAAACACTTTCAGGGACTTCCTCATATCCTCTTTTAACGTAATAATCAAGAAGTTTAGATGACAAAAGCTGAGCTTCTTCAGTACCACTTTCTAAAGAGGCTTGAGTAATCATCTCTTTGGTTATAGTTTTACCTTTTTGCCAAGCACCTGTTTTACCAAGAGCTTTTGCCATTCTTAATTCAAATTCTTTTGCAGTTTTTATACTACCAATACCTAATCTTTTCTTAAATCTTCCATAAGGCAAAGATTCAAATATACCTGAAGCAACAGCATAAACAGCTCCTGATATAGATGCTATTTTATTAGCTTGTTTTGCATCTACTCCTTGTTCAAGTAAATAGTCCATAGTGCTATTGTACTGTTCAGAGCCTTCCATAGCTCCCATTGAACCCATAGTTCCTACTGTGCTTATCGTTGATTGAGCTTTAGCAAATGTAGTAGCTCCTTTTATTGCAGTTGAACCTTTCTTTGCTTTAGCTATAGCAGCTAAGCCTCCAGTAACATTTCTGAAAACAGTTCCACCAACACCTAAAGTTAAAGCATTTAATCCAACGTCAATAGCCAACATAGCAGCTATAGAAGGAGCAGCTTGAGCGAATCCTCTTTGAAACATTGCAGGTTGATAAAAGTTTTGAAGACTTACAGGTTCTTTCTCCATCCAATTAAGATACCCTAAAAGCTCAGGGTCTTTCATTCTCTCTCTTGTATTCTCAAGTGCCTGAGCCCGAAGCTCCTCACTGTAATCCAACAACTTTTTATTGCCAGTTAAAGCAGCTAAGCCACCAACAGCAGCTGATGGGATGCCTCCAACCATTTCTTTAGCTTGGAATACAGAAAATTGAGTATCGCTTCCTCTTTCACTTGGCTTTACACTATATATTCTTTTAATCTCCTCTGGACCAAACATGCCTTTATGGTCAGGATAATGTTCTAAGTACCTCCTAGTTAAAGCATCATCATCTAGCGTATATAAATCAGGTTTTTGCTTCCTTATAGAAGCAGCGTACTGCTTAGCAGTTATATCTTTTTGCATTAATTGCTTAGGGGTTTAATTCTTATATTAGCTTTAGCTTGGTCATCTAATTCTTTTCCTGACATTAATTCATGCCAATCTATATTTCTATCATCAACTTTATTTTTTAATTTACTTAAAGACTCTTCTCTGCTAAGTATTATTTGTTCTCCACTTGGCATTTGAGCTGCTGGGTTTTCAGGTGACATTTTTTTATTATATAATTTATCATTTAAAGAATCTCTTTCTTCCCTTAAATTATCCATCTTTGTCTCTTGAATCCCCATTGAAGATTCTTTATCATAAAGATTAAACAATCTTTTAAAAGGGTTATCATCGGATTTTGATTCTTCTACATCCCAAGACGCTTGTAGCAAATCTAAACTTTTATTAATTTCATTGAATCTATCTGCATCTTTTTTAAATATTTTTTTATCTTCTCTAAACAATTTTTCTTCTTTTTGCCATTTCTTTGCATTGTCATGAACAAAATTACTTAGTTCTTCACTTTTTGCTCTTTTATAAGATTGATTTTTATTCATAGGATTAAAAGA
>TARA_R110002096_G_scaffold432707_1_pt1 | contig 13657 bp, 10 predicted proteins | sample TARA_R110002096 | Tara Oceans TARA_R110002096 (sample SAMEA4397295) | marine metagenome | biome: Polar Biome; feature: [DCM] deep chlorophyll maximum layer (ENVO:01000326); material: water (ENVO:00002006), including particulate matter (ENVO:01000060) such as... | depth 35 m | reverse complement strand
AAACTCACGCAAACCATCGTCAGCTGATTGACCTGGTACATCAAATTGAATTAGTCCTGCCGCACCACCACCCGTATCACCCCATGCACACCCTTGCCATAAAATTGACAAGATAAAAAACGTGCAGATGATCGGTCTCTTGATCAAACTCTATCCTCCGCCATTTCAACCATTTTTATCCAGTGTTGAGTGTGTTTTGAGTTATTATGCAAACAAGATAATGAACGGTCTTGCATATAAAGAACGTTTGCAACGTAAAATCCGCTACCCGAGTGAGGCATAATTTTCAAATATAGACAGTGCGGCATATTGAGATCCTCGATTAAGTACTTAAAAATAAGCTTTTTTGTAGCCCAGCTCATTCATTTTAAAAGTTATTACATATACGAACGAGGGAAAAGCTACGATTCATTATATGTGATATAGTAGGTTCTCTCATCCACTTTTTTAACATGAAGTCCAAGATTAAGTTCTAGGGCATCAAATATCGCATGTATTTTACCGATAGGATAATATCCACCCACTCTGAGGGTACGAATGTTTGGATCGCCAATGATTATTTTGCTAGAGGTATAACGTGATACTTCTTCTATAACATCGGATAATGGTTCGTCGTCAAAAGCAAGCATACCTTGACGCCAGGAGAATTTTCTCTCTATCTCCTCTTTTTCTTCTTGTATGATTGATTCTATTTCTTGTTCCCCAAAGATGACATTTTTTCCAGCACTGGCGACAATCGTGGTATTTATTTCGTTGTCTTCGATTGCTTCGTCGGTGATTGCTAGTGGGTCGCTTATAGGTCGGTCAAAGTTTTCATTCGCTCTAATGCGAACTTTACCTTCCTCAACAATAACATTCACACGGTCATTTTTGACACGAACGGAGAAAATTGTCCCAAGAGCCAGAACATCTCCCTTGCGGGCCTTTACAATAAAGGGTCGTTCAGGGTCTGACGCAACATCAAAGTGTGCTTCGCCTTTATAAAGATGAATATTTCTTTGCCCGTCATGATAATTCACCTCAACTAATGTATCGGTGTTTAATCTTATTTTAGATCCGTCAGCCAATAGAACTGTTTGTTGACCACCAATATCGGTTGTGTATTTTCCATTTGTAGATTTGAATTGAGCAATATTGTGAAAATGTAGACCTATTCCCACAGAGATACAAAGGAATAGGCTTGCTGCTATTGAAATAAGTAGCCGAGATCTGCTCTTGTTTGAGTTTTTAGAATTTTCAAATCGTTTTTCAGTTGTAGATTTATGAATTTCGACGCTCTGATCAACTGCGGCAATATCGATATCTGCGGCCTCTATATTGTCCCAGATCGTCGCCAACCGTTCTAATTCAACTTTATGAAGTTCATTTGCCCGAACCCATTTGTTTAGTTTAGCTTTTTCAATATCTGATAGATTTCTGCTATCCATTAGCGCAAGCCAAGCACAGGCTTCTTTGATAATTATTGCCTTCTCATTTGGAAAATCAACGAACTCAGTCAATGCCGGAAACTCCTAAAGCACGCTTGTCACAAGTGGCAGTATCACATTCCGTATGTGCATTACCGCTATGAAGACGGACGTAGGTTTCGCAACGTTCCAAGCCTTTCGCAATGTGTTTTTCTGTTGTACTCAATGTAATTCCCAACTCCTGCGCAATATCTTTTAATGGCATACCATGTACCAGACGCAATACTGTTACTCTTCTGCATTGAGGCGGTAACGCATTGAACGCAGATATTAAAAGTTCCCTATTTTGCTTTTTATCCAGTGCATCAAATGCAGAACTTTCATTAGTAGAGAACGTTGGGCCGCTATAATCCTCTATATAGTCCGTTAAACGTGCAGCCATTTTTGTTTTTTCCCGCACAGCAAGGTTTTTGGCGGTTTTGAACATATATGTTTTTGGGAATTGAATATTATTTTTTTCGTTCGCATGGTAGGTTCTTAAAAATGCTTCCTGCATTATGTCTTCAGAATCATCCCTTTTTCCGACATATCTCCTTATATATCTGATAAGTGATGACTTGCATTCAATAAATGCTTGAAGAATTGTTTCTTTTTCCTCTGACTCGTTAGTCATAAATTCTCCAGCCAATATGGTCTATTTCTAGGATTTAATCACACAGTATAAGATAAGCATTAAGTTAACATTCTGTCAAGCTAGTCAGAGGACGGTTAGTAACGGTTGTTAATGCCTCCTGCATTTGAATATTCCTCAAATAGCAACATAGTCGATCCCTTGAATATGGTTTGGGTGGTAATATAACTCTAGTTCTCGGTGTGGATTACCCCTTCCGGGTTAAATGCTAGAAAAGCAAAGGCAAAAGGCACATGATAAGTAATGTCACGATTATTTCTCATTACAGTGACATTTCCAATATCTCTCCCTCGTTTGATTTTCTTTTTGCTTAACGAAGAGTTCTGACCGGGCACCCATTCTAAAACTAAATCATTCACTTTAATTCGTTTTTTATCCTTCAACAGCTTTAATGGCCAAGCGTGACCTCCAACGGCAACTACGCGGGCAAGCGGCGGTATGACATTGCTTATAGTTCCATCAAAAAGTGGGGGCTGCCTTCTTGAATCGTACTCCAAATATGGATTGTCGCCATAGTGTCTAAATTTAGGATTTTTTGGTACTTGAATAATACCTTTTGGATGCCGTTCTTTAAAAATTTTAAAAGATTCGATACGGGATGGTACAGGTTCTAACTTTTCACCACTATAAAATCCAATAATTGCTTCCCCTGTAAATTGCTGCCACCAACTTTCTGTTTCACGGTCATACATAACCAAATCGGATTTGCGTAATTTTCCTGTCGCTTCAAACTCTAATACCTTACCAGAAAATGTTCTTTTAAACGCTAGGGATGCGTTGCATAAAGGACAATAAGTTACCGTTACCGGCACTCCTCCAACGACATCGTTAACGACTTCGTGAAAAATCAGAATACGGATCGGATATGCCCTCGCATCATCATTAATCTCTACCGTGATAACTGGTTCGTTGCGTCCGATATTTTTTGCATCAGATGCATTAACAAATTTAGGGTTATCTACCGATGGAATTTCTCCCCGATTGGGGCCTCCGTCCATTATTTCATCTAGATTTATACTAAATTTCCTGAAGTCTGTTTTTGGAAAATCTAATTTCCAAGACTCAATATTGCTCGCCTGCGCATAAACATGTTGAGATAGAACAAAAAATGCCATTAAATGAACCAAAATTATAGATAATTTAAATCCCATTCCAATTCTCCAATCCTTAAAGTTTAAAAGTGAATTAAAAAAATATACGCAGATGATACGAATAATTAGATTATGTGCATTTAAACATTATTCAATTTTCTGTGACAGATTAATAAAGTGAACAAGTATTGCTTCTAAATTCCAAATCAAAGTTGACCGAGATTATCAACTTTTTTCTTGTGACCCTATTTTCTCATAGACCTCAAAATTACCGAGACCACAAGTAGGTCCAGATACACCTGGCGGTGAAAATAAAACAGTGATGGTATCAACGCTACATAGCTGACCAACGGTGACTTTATAAGAGAACCTGTTTTCAGTGGCCAATCGTGGGCAACGATTTGGTAATTTATTCAAGTAAGCTTTACCACGCCTTAGCTCAAAAAGGATATTTTGATCGTCGATTACTTTGGTGTTACGAATATCACTCATTCGCACACACTTTTTTATGACACCCGTTGTTTGGTAGTCCGCAAGCGCTTTAGCTAACGCTTCGCTTTTTGCTTCATCCGCTATAACCAACGAATGTGTTACGGTTAAAAAAACGGTTATTGAAATTAATAGAGTTGAATATTTCATAATTTTTCCTCAAATTACATATTCTATAAAACGCCATCACCAAAGGCTATTCGACGTAAATTGCAACCCTCACAGCTTACTTTATGCGCTAAAGAGATGAAATTACAAAGAAACAAGTAAACACAATTCCGTGACTATTCAAAAATTAACTAATAATATCAGTGAGGATAACGTTCGTACTGGATGGACGAACTGTTGGAAGCAGCATATTTCACCACGTCGATAAACGTGTTCTTGACCGTTAGCTTTTTTCAGTGATTTTTTTTGTTATGTGTCAATTCTCGTATCAATCGTCATAGAGTGAATTCTCCCATTTGAATGGCACTTTGTGCCAGCAGTCACTCATCATAATATCATTTTCATCACCTATTGCTCCACTGAGGGGCAACTTTTGGTTAAGAGCGGACGGTCAAGTTTAGTTGTTTTATCTATTTAAAAGAACCGTGCAATTTTCAGGTTAATGAAATCATCTTGTGCAAAAAAATGGGTGGGGTCATTCTGATCGACGTTGATAAAGAACCTGCCTTCCAGCTCTATGGTCCAATCGCTGCCGAGGCGAGTTTGTGCTTCAAGCAGGGCAAAGCTTGAACCATTTTCGTGGTCAATGGTACCACCAGCAAGAAAGCTGGTATCCTGGGTATCATTTAATGCAAAACGTGCGCCGACGAATATATCATTGTCCGAAATGGTGAACGGTGCAAGTAACGGATCGCGCCCGTCATAAAGATATTCTACCAAAAGCCCTATATCGGCCCGACCATCAATAACTGTATAAAAAGTATGCTCAAAACCACCCACAAAGGCGGCAAATCTCTCACCTTGCCCGCTGCGGGCCATGGCTTCAAATTTCCAGAGTGTGGCGCCAGTTGTATATTGAACGTCAACGGCGGTTTGATCGATTTGATCATAGTGAGGAGCAAACACCATTTCTTCGCCGTTCATAAACGGGTTCAGGCGTGCTTCACGGCTGGTACCGTGAAAATGAGAAACGCCCACTTCCCAGTTACCAAAATAATGTTGCCAGCGGGCTGCGAAATCGACATGCTGGTTTCCACTACCTGCTTCAAAGGTGGCAAGATCACCATCAACGCGAACAGGACCCGCCAAGCGGCGGTTAAACTGTAGGTACTCACGTTCACGAAATCCGGGTAGGGCAAAGAAACTGAAGGTTCCGTAATCCCTTTCGATATTCAGGTTGATCATCGGTTGACCAAGCTTATCTTCACCGTCCAGGTCCTCAAGCGCATCATCCTGATTGATGATGTTGACCAAATGGCGGCTTTCGGTCACGCCCCAATAGACAAAATCTAAACCGGCTTTGAAATCCCAACCTTCGCCCAAATGCCACCAGCTCGCCTGACGAATGTCAAAATGGGTACGGTTATCATCATGGGCATCAACGCGCACAAATGGCTTAAACGTGAGGCGGTCAGCAAAGTCATTGAACTCATAGACGACTTCTGTCTCTGCACTGAAGGACGGCGAAACGGTCATTTCTTTTTGCCCCGGAAATGCTGGCGCATAGGGAAATAAGCGTGCTTCAGCAGTTACTTCGGTGGTAATGTCCCATTCGCCGGCCTGCGATTTCAAAGGTGTGCTTATCACCACTAACGGCAAAGTTAGTAGTGATAGGAACAGTTTCTTATTAATCATCTGATGGTTTTCAATCGATTAGATGTAAAGTCACCATCCGTTAGACCGGTGGCAAATTCATAATTATCATATTCAAGGACAGTGTTTTTGCCACTTTGGTGATTTACCATTTCAAACCTGCCAGCGCGCCAGTATTTATCAAGATATTGTTTGTAATCTCTGAAGGTCAGCGTTTTAAGGTGGCTATCTTTACGGTCGTAGAAATCAATCTTCATGTAACGGTGAGCTTCTTTATCAACCCAAACCACTTGTTTTGTGTAGCCGGAGTTTTCGTATGTAGGGACACGTTCCATCACAAAACATTCAACTTCTGCACAGGCCTCATCGCGAAGATACTTGTATGTGTATTTCGGAATTTCCGGACTTAGGATATCCTCAAAGGCAAATTCGCTGCCCATGAATGGACCTGATTTATTGGCTGATGAAATGCGTTTTACACGGCCAAGCGCTGGTAAAAGCAACCATTGATCGTCGGCTTCGAGTACTTTTGTGTGCGAAAGAAACGCAGTGCCTTTAACATCGCGTGGCGTGTCAAAGATAGAAAGGCTTTTATCACCAAGCCCATCACCGATTACCTCAAGGTTTCTAAGGCGGATATCACGGGTTGTGGTTTGACCATTTGCATTGGTCATAATCATCCTCATGCTAACGGTGCTATCGCCCCAGCCGGTATCGGCCTTATCGGCGGCGATGGCGATTTCCATTCCCTTATCTTCCGGGGATTGTGCCATTACTGTTGTGGCCGTTAACAAGGTTGCTGCAGCAGCACCGATTAGAAATTTTGCCGTTTTATTCAGGTTTTTCATTTTAATTACTCCGCTGGTTGATGCGAGACGGCATCACCAGATTGTTTAGATTTTTTACGTTTATCAATTGTAAGAAGCAGTGCCGGAAGAAGCAAGAAGTCAGCTAGCATCGCCGCTGTAATGGCGATGGCGGTCATTTGACCCATGCTTGCGTTCAGGCGGAAACTAGACCAGTTAAGGACGAGGAAACCGGCGACAAGTATCATGGATGTTGCAATTAACGCGATCCCGACATTTGAAAAAGCATAACGAATAGAATCTTCGGCATCAAGGCCTTTCTCACGTTGCGCTCGCTGATATTTGCTTAAGAAATGTACTGTCGCATCAACCACAATACCAAGGCTGGTCGCGGCGACAATTGTTGCAGCCAGATCCATTTGACCGACAAAGATCGCCCAAACACCAAACGTCATGACCATAGGGGTGAGGTTTGGTATAAGGCTCATAGCGCCAAGCTTAAAGCTTCTCAGCGCAACCAGCAGGCAGAGGGAAATCAGAACCAGTGCCATGGTGGTACCAAGCAGCATGCTTTCAGTGTTTCGTTTGGTAATATAGGTAAACATCATCACCGGGCCGGATGCTTCAAGCGTACCGTCAGTAAATTTGTTGCCTAGCCAGTCCGTCGCACGTTCACTTAAGTCGCGCAGTTCATTTGTCGTGAAATTTTCAGTGGTCGCGGTCAGGCGAATGGCTGATTTATCCACATTGATCTGGTTATTGAGATCAAGACCGTAAGGTAGGCTCATTTCATAAAGCAGAAGGAACTGAGCGGCAAGGTTGCGATTGTCCGGCAATTTATACATTGCAGGATCATCGCCGTGCATATTTTTATTAAGCCTTAGGAAGATATCTGAAAATGTCTGAACATTTTCTACGCCATTTTGAGCGAGCAACCAAGTTGAAAATTCATCCACTGTTTTAAGGTATTCCGGTTCGCTAATGCCGCCCGGGTCGCGGGCAGGGATCGACCATTGAAGCTGATATATGCCACTGAGGTTTTTGGCAGCAAAATCTGAATCGTTACGGAATTCAACACGTTCATCGAAATACTGTACGAATTGATCGTTGATTACGTTTTGAGGTGCCATAGCCGCAAGGCCAACGACCAGTGCGATCATGCCATAAAGTACAGGTGATTTTTTTTCGATAACGAAATCAGCAAGTTTACCCAGTGGATTTTTCTTTGCACCATCGACTTTTTTAACCTTCACAGGAAGCAGCGACATCATAACCGGTAGCAAGACAATAGAATAATACCATGCCGCAGCAACACCTGTCGCGGTTAGGTTTCCAAGATCACCAAAAGGCGGAGAATCACTGAAATTAAGGCTTAAGAAACCTATTATTGTCGTCAAACTGGTCAGGAACACAGGGCCAAAATTAACGCGAAGGCTTTCGATAATGGCTTCATCCTTGGTCATGCCTGCGCGCATGGAGCTGAACATGGTCACAAGGATATGAATGGAATCTGCAATGGCAATGGTGAGAATAATGGTTGGTGCAATGGCCGATGGCGGTGAAAGCTGTATCTCCATCCAGCCGCCTACACCCATCGCAGCAATGGCAGATAATGCAATCACGATTAGGGTGGTAAATGTGGCACTGATGGAACGAAGCATGACGTAGGTAACAAGAAGAAGTACGCAGTACATAATCGGTATTAGCGTAGACATATCCTTGAGGCTGGCTTCAAAGAAGGCCGCATTTAGTGCGACCATACCGGTGATCGCCAGATCAACATCGGGAAATTCGGCACGAAATTCATCTGCAAGGCCGTGAATATAAACCATTGTTTTTGGAATTTCATCAACGGCGACTTGCGGTAGATTAACGGTGATATTAATGGCTGTCGTCGTACCATCCGATGAAATCAGACGTTTGGCTAGAAGCGGTTCATTAAGGGCAATATCGCGGATTCGGTCAAGGTCCTGTTGGGCGAGCGGGTTAGACCTTCCTACCAAATCTTCAACAATCAAATCATCTTCCATAGCATAAGTATGCTGGTAGTTGCTTAAGCTATCGACGCGAGTACTATATGGTGTTTGCCAGGATTTCTCCGTTAAATCCTGAATACCACGAAGAAGTTCGGGCTCAAAAACATCGCCTTCTTTCGGCTTGATGACAAACAGAACATTATCTTCTTTCGAATACACCTCTTGCATTTCTTCGTAAGCGGCGAGTTGCGGGTTATCATCGCTGAAAAACACCCGGTAATCGGTCGCGAAGCCTAAAAACTGCGCGCCGGCTCCTGCGCCAAAAGTGATTAATAACGAGACAACAATGGCCATCAAGCGATTTTTAAGCAGAAATTCTGCAAACACGACGACATACTCTTTTTTCTGATCTGATTTTCTTTCGGTCATAAGTAGTTCAATACCTTTTGATTTTTCAATGTTTTCATATATAACATAGTAATTATGCAGCGCAACTATGTATTTTCGCAACCAGTTGGTGCGTAAACGCAGCAGTGAAATAAGGAGGTTCTCACGTGAACTGGGATGATATCAGAATATTTCTCGCCGTAGCACGAGCAAGAACTGTACGCGGCGCTGCCATTGATTTGAAAGTGAACCATACGACTGTTTCTCGCCGGATTAGTGCATTTGAAGAAAGTATAAATGTACGATTATTCGAACGCGTTCATGGGGGACACTTACTCACGTCAGCAGGTGAAGATCTTTTGAAGACCGCACAAAGAATTGAAGAAGAGGTCGCGGGTGCGGATCGTCGCATCATGGGTAAGGATGACCGAATGAGTGGACCAATAAGAGTAACGTTCCCGGCAGCGCTCGGGGTTCAGCATCTTATTGAAGATTTTAAAAAATTTAGTGATCTTTATCCAGATATTACGCTCGAGTTAAATGGTGCGTACGACTTGATTGATTTGAGCAAAAGAGAAGCAGATATAGCGATCAGGGCGATGAACAATCCACCGGAGAACTTAGTGGGGCGCCGGATCATGTCCATAAATTCTTCCGTTTATATTTCCAAATCATATTGGCGAGAAATTCAGGATGGGGATGACCAATCAAAACCGACCTGGCTTGGTAATCCGTATCCAGAAACCCTAAAAAAGCAACTCAAAAGCAGTATGTTTTCCAACACAAATATCAAACATCAGATAAATTTTCCAGAAGGATTGATAGCGGCGGTGAGGGCCGGAATGGGTATTGCTACCCTTCCTTGCGGCATGGGTGATGCCGACCCTGAACTTATGCGTGTACCACCAGGTGACACTACAGCCATGTCTGAACTATGGGTGCTTACACATAATGACCTGCGCCATACTCTCAAAGTAAAAATATTCATTGATTTTATTTCCAAGGCATTACTAAAATATAAGGACTTGTATGAAGGGCGAAAAAAAGATCTTTGAACGTCTGCTTTGGGTGGTGGTCTCAACTGGGCAAAGCAACACTTTAATCTAAAATAGAAATAGATGGAGTGCTTGATATGACTTATAGAACTCGAATAAAATGTGGCATTGTCAAGGGAACTTGAGGCAAAGGAAAACAGTTTCTGGCAACTTGATGGTTAAAACACGAGTGCTTCCCATTCAAAAATAGCTTCTAAACGAAATTCTTTGAATGTTTGTCTGTTTACTAAGTATCTTTCTCCGCTAAAATAATTGTATATTTGGCCATGAATTGATTTTAGTTAGCGAAGGGGACGGCACTGTCCCCTCAACTGGAGAAGGATGGATACAAGGCCCGGATCAAGTGATCGATAGAGAAACTTACAATACTTACACTGCTGGCGGAGCTACGCTATTAGTGGATGAGGATATTGTTCAGAATATTTCGTGACCAGAAACTGGATACTCTACATAGTATTCTTACGTGAACAACCTATATGTATGAACGTAGGCATGAAAGTGGTTTATGTATGAACAATTAATTAGCGATCACAAAATTATTTAAAAGCATCCCAATATGTCAATTCTCTTTAGCTCAGCCCCGCCCCCAACATCTTTACAGATTTAGTCAGAAGCACCTTTGCTGATTTAAAACTCTTCAAGACACTCCTGATTGATACCACCTGTCTGCTAATTTGCCGGGTCAGTCCGCGCTTAACAGCTTCTTTAGAGGCCAGAGGATTATTATTTATTTCTGTTGCTACTACATCTGCTCTATAGTCAGCATAAGCATAGTTCCTTGATTTTCCATGACGGTCTACCCCGCGATATTGTTTCATATCTGCCAGCGCATCTTCAAAAGTATCATTTAGACCTTGAGCATTCTGGCCTGTAGCCTTTTCAAATTTTCTTCCAAGAACAAGATCATCACTCTGCTTGTCAGCAAGCTCAAGAGTTAAGCTGCTCACTTTACGGTCATCACACTTAAGGCTTTTGACAAGGTTGTCAACATCACCAAACTCTCCCGCTACAAACAGATGAGCATCCCTTTTATGACGTGATAGGGCCACATAACTATTGGCCTGCCCCCAATGGCTGGTATGATAAATATAGGCATGATCTACGGTACGGCCCTGACCCTTATAAATGGTTCCGGCATATCCATGCCTGAAGCCCGTAAAAGCACTCGTGTCAATGGTTAGCAATTCATTACTAGGCCCTTTAGGAAGACTTTCTTTTTGCAAACCTTTAAACGTAATGATAGCGCCATCAATACCCACGATCTTGCCACCCTGGCCATTAATCAACCCCACCCGCTTATCTGTGTCCGTCATAATAATCTGGTCACCCACGCTAAAATCAAAGCATCCATGTTTGGTCACAAAATGATGGTTTTCTCGGTCGATAACACCTCGTGTCTGAAGATGCGCGCGCATGGCTATATTAAATTCTGAAACATCCTTGTTACGGTAAGCAAAGATAAACCGGCTCGCATCTGCATCCAGATCAAAATTGGTTTTCCACTTTTCCATAAGCGCCTTTTTGCTTGCTTCAGTGTCTTCACTTTTTATGACAAACCCTCTGTCATCATAAGCCTTAATTGCCGACTTGACACCTCCATTTGAAAGGAACTCTGTTGCCTCCTTACTCCAATCTTCCAACTGCCGTCTGACAGTAGTGATTTCAGCTGCTCTGACGAACTTCGAGATATCCCTGAAAAGACCGCCCCGCTCAATGGCGGAAAGTTGCCCGTCATCACCTACAAGCACCACGGCGGCACGGTGCTTATAAGCAGCTTCCAAAAATGCTTTCATTGTCCGGCTATCAAGCATGGCCGCTTCATCGACAATTAGTCGCGTGCCTTCTTTTAACATTATTCTGTCGTGCTGATCCTGAAACAAAAACGAGTGAACGGTATAGGCTTGCTCAAAACCATCTTCCCTAAGACCAGAAGCCACCATATTTGTGGGTGCCAGCCCAATAACATCTTTTCCACTACGCACCAACCCCTCTTTTATGGCCTTCAAGGCGTAGCTTTTACCTGTTCCCGCCTTGCCGCGAATAACCGTTAATCGCTTGCCTGAGAGACTGGCCTCCATTGCCGCAGTTTGTTCATCAGATAAACCATGGCTTCGCGCCACACGGTCCATCGTTGTGGGTGCCAAAAGCACGTCTTTCTCGCACATCAAAGCCATTGAGATTTTAAGAGCCTCGGCTTCTTCGGCTCTCACTGTCCTAGTGGTAAATCGCTCATCAAGCTCACCATTTCTATCAATGGTATAGAGCGTTTCAGGAGAATAAATCACCGACTTAAAAATCTCCGTAGCCGTCCCTTCGTCAAAACCATGACGGTCAATATAACGATTGAGTTCATCCACAGAAAAACTGGATTTTTGCAGCGTCAATTGCTCGAGAATACGCTCCGGATTTGTCATCAGTTCAGTGGCAAGTTTTCCTGCTTCATGATTACGATTTATAGCAAGCACATCCGCTTCCGTTCGCATGCGCTGCGGCCCTATATGCTCGGTGGGCACAAGACTGGTTTCATCAACGCGAATATCAATACCGCTCTTCATAAAATAATCATTCTGATAATCGCGCCAAACTTCACCCCATTTATCCCCATCCATCACATAACCTTTGGCAAAAAGACCATTTAAATCTCGCGCCTTTTCTGCCATGCCCTGAGCATCAATTCGCCGGGTCGTCACAAGCACATGAGCATGATAATTGACACTTGCGTCTTTCAAAATATCATCATCATTTTTTGCCAACTCATGTGGCCCGTGAATATCAATCTGCGCCCCGACACCATGCTCGACAAAATTATCCTGCACAAACCCCCGTGTCATTTCAAGGCGCATTTTATCGGTAATTTCAGGGTTGTCCGGCAGAGCTAAAAGCAGTTCCTTTGCCTCCTGAGAATTTATGCGCTTCTCCGCAAACTGGGCGTTGTTCCATAAAATTTCGAAGTCCAGCATCTCCTCAGGCGCGCCTTCAGGCAAGAGTATTTCATGATGCTCGAGATCGCACCTATCAGAATAAGAATATTTCTCGCCAGTACGCTCGGACCGCGCCGCTCCGCGCGCGTTATAGGTCGCACTCCTGACGGCACAGTGGCCCTTGGAGCGGGTGAGGATGCGCATACGTGCAAATTGAATAGCCATAGAGTACAGGCTATAACAAAAAAACAACTTTGAGAAGCACAAACTTCAGTTTGTATATTGCGTATAGTAACTTTCCTGCGGAGGCTTTTCCTTTACCTCGTCCTTTGGCCTCGGCGCAGGACTGATTATTGCCGTTCGGCAATCCTCTTGAAGATGTGTTGCTGTGCAACTCGTTTCTTTTATTTAATAGGAGGCAGATTATGGCTCCTGCTTCTAATCTGTAAAGGCGAATATATTCCCGCATTAAAGCGGCTCACAACCTTGACAGAATAGAGGCTTTCGCTCTACTATAAGTATTATTTTATTTCAGAAAAACAATGTATTTTTGAAGACTTGTGGGGAAGATTAAATATGGATGAACTGGATAAATTACAACAACGCAAAGCTGCCCTTCAGAGAAAAGAACGAGCCCTTAAAGAAAAACAACGTAAAACTGAAAATGCCCGCAAGTATAAGCTCGGCGGCATGGTCGTTAAAGCTGGTCTGGACACTCTGGAAGATGAAGAAATCATCGGCCTGCTGTTCAAGCAAAAAGATGCTCTTGCCAAAAAGGAAAGCGTCAAACAAGAATGGTATGAGCGTGGCATTGAAGCTTCAAAGAAACCAGAGAAGGTTGGCGTGATCGTCAAGTTCTCAGATAAACCTGACGCTGAAATTACCAAAAAACTGAAAGCGGAAAAGCTCAGATGGAACAGAATTTCCAAGCAATGGGAAGGGACATTTCCACCTGAAAAACTAACCCATATTCGCACCATTGCGGGCTCCGAAAATGTTTCGGAAATCGAGCTATGATTGAGCAGATTTCTGTACGTCATCAGGGAAAGTTGGGTTTTTAAGTCTTTATAATAA
>TARA_R110002096_G_scaffold147671_23_pt1 | contig 13660 bp, 8 predicted proteins | sample TARA_R110002096 | Tara Oceans TARA_R110002096 (sample SAMEA4397295) | marine metagenome | biome: Polar Biome; feature: [DCM] deep chlorophyll maximum layer (ENVO:01000326); material: water (ENVO:00002006), including particulate matter (ENVO:01000060) such as... | depth 35 m | reverse complement strand
TTACGCAGCACTGGTCTGCCTTTCAGAGCACTGGAATGCAACACACGGAAAGCCGTTAAAGCTGGGCGGAGGGCAACCTCCCGTTTGGCTTTTAGACTATCCTCCACTCAACTACCGAATCTGGAGTTGGGTTGCTCATCACTACGGCATTTCCGGAGTCCAGTATTGGGCCACGGTAGATTCTCGACCAGAAAATGACCCATGGCGAAACGCAGCCACCTTTGCCGACGAGACTGACATCTATAATGGTGACGGACTACTCATATACCCGGCGCTTCGAGAACTGCACGGTTTTGACGGCCCCGTCGCCTCCCTTCGACTCAAATGGATCCGCGACGCTTTTGAAGACCACGCCTATTTGCAACTTCTTCGCGAAATCCAAGGTGATGCTGTCGCCAATCAGCTCGCTAATCAGATTGCCCGAAACATTGGTGACTGGGAAAACGATACCACGGCGCTGTTTTCGGTCCGGCAGCAAATCTCCAACCTCCTTGCCAGCAAATGACGACGTCAGGAGAACACCAGCTAAGCTTGATCTCATCCTTTGACCTACTTCAGCAACTTGAAGAAGAGTGGGATTCTCTTCTCGTCAGATCAGAAGCCAATAGTATTTACCTGACCTGGGCATATATTACGACGTGGTGGAAGACTTACGGGCACCAATACCGATTGCTGGTGATCCTTGCCAGGGACTCGGATGGCAAATTGAGTGGGATTGCTCCCATGATGATTGGAAAAGGCGATTCGGGACCGACACGGCAACTGCGTTGTTTAAGCTTCCTGGGCTCCCTTGGAGACACCGCCGCTGAATTTATCGATTTCATCGTCACTCCGGGGCTTGAAAGAACGCTTGTCCCCCAGTTCTATGATTACTTCACCGAAGAGTTGGAGAGCGAATGGGATCTCTTGACGCTTCGACAGGTGGAAAGTCGTTCTCTTTCCCTGAACGCACTTCTCTCAACGATCGCGAAGCACCACGGAACAACGTTCCGAATAGATTCAACCCCCTCACCCTATACTACGCTGCCTTCGTCATGGGACGAGTATCTTGGTTCGAGATCCAAGAATTTCAGAAAGGCGTTCAAGGGACACTGGAACCGACTTCACAAAAATTATCAGGTGGCAGAGCTCGTGGCTGGCAGAGATATTTCACTGACGGACGCCATGGACCATCTGATGGCTCTCAACAAATCCCGATGGGAAGATCAGCGCTCCACCTTTAACTCCTCACTTTTCTATTCCCATCATCTTGAGGTCGCCAAGGTCTTTCGAGCCAAGGGATGGTTACATTTCCGCCTCCTTGAAATAGATGATCGGATCGTTTCAGCCCGCCTTGATTTCTGCTACGCCAACAAACTCTGGAATATATTGGGAGGCTGGGATCCCAACCTTGCAAACTTGTCGCTCGGGCGCATCGCAATCGCCAAAGAACTCCAGTGGTGCATCGACCATAAGATCCAGGAATACGACTTTCTCGGAGGCGAATCCTCCTACAAAAGGACGTGGGCGTCTTCGGAACGCACACTGATTGATCTCGTCTTTTCCAATCCCGCCAGCTTCAAGGCCACCGCATTGGATCAGCTACGCTGCCTCCGCGATTTTGTTCGGCCAAAATCGATTTCAACCAAAGCCCCTCTCTTTCTCCCTTCATGAAAATCCTCGTCCTCACCGGAGACTCAAAAACCCTTGTCTACCACCGTGGCGAACTTCTGAAGCGACTCGCTGAACAAGGGCTGGAAGTCGTGTCTGCTGCGACCGGCGACTCGGAGTTCGTCCGGAACTTTCTGGCAAAGATTGGCGGCCGCTTCATTCCGCTGGGACTTTGCCGAACGGGAATGAATCCGCTGAAGGACCTGGCATCCTTCTTCGAAATTTTTCAAATGCTTCGCAGGGAGGAACCCGACTACCTCTTCTGTTATGGCATTAAGTCCGTAATCTATGGCACGATCGGCGCGAAACTTAGTGGTGTGCCTCGTACTTTCGCATTGATTCCCGGGCTGGGATACACGTTCTCTCCCGATGGCACGTTCAAGCAACGCATCGCAGGCCTCGCTGCCAGAGTCATGTATAGTATTGCCTTACGTGGGGTTGATAAGGTGTTTCTGCAAAACTCCGATGATGAGCAACTCCTGCGAGACGCCCGGATTCTGCCCAAGGAGACCCCCAGTTTCACCACTGCCGGGTCTGGTGTAAGCCTTACCGATTTCCCCTGCCGCACTCTTGCAGATCCCGAGAAGCTCAGCCATGGAACTTTCCGGTTTCTCCTCATCTCCCGGCTTCTGAAGAAGAAGGGAATTGCCGAGTTTGCGGAAGCTGCGAAAAAGGTGCGCCGCAAGTTCCCCAATGCCCAATTCGACCTGGTTGGCCCATTCGATAAAAGCCCTGACGGAGTTCCACTACAACTCGTTGAATCCTGGCAACGTGAAGGGATATTGAACTATCACGGATCGACCCGGGATGTAAGAAAGTTCCTGAAACGGGCGAATGTATTTGTCCTTCCAACTTACTATCGGGAAGGCGTTCCACGATCGATTCTGGAAGCTCTCTCGACCGGATTGCCAATCATCACGACCGATATGGTTGGAAGCCGGGAAACTGTGGAGATCACCACCCAGTGCTGGAATCAGAGAAAGGGCGAGTCCGTGGTTCATTGCGGAAACAACGGCATTCTTGTCCCGCCAAAGGATGCCAACTCGCTCGCGGAAGCAATGGTGTTTCTGTTAGAGAGTCCTGACGTGGTTGCCTCAATGGGTCAGGAGAGCCGACAACTGGCAGAACGACGCTTTGACGTTCATCGAGTCAATTCGGACATCCTCCACGAAATGGGTTTCACCGAACCCATTACCACTTCTGAAACCACCTTGCCGAAAGCCGCCTAACTATGCATTCGAATTCTCCACCAACCTTTGGCTGCCAACAACTGGTCGCACGCGACCAGGTTCAATCGCCATTGGGACCTTCAACTCCCTACGCCCATCCGTCCCCGCAGGGCGAAGAAGAGTTCGCGATTCGGAATATCATTTCCGTAGAGGATATCATTACCTATCTGCAGCGATTCTGGAAGCTTTCCGCAATCATCGCAGGAACGATCTCGCTGCTGTTGCTGATTCTCCTCACGGGCAGGACTCCCCTTTACAGTTCGTCCACCCATCTTGAGGTCGCGATTGCTGAGGAGGGAACCTGGTCCCCTTCCCAGGTTCTTGAAAACAGCGCCGTCTTTCTGGTCAACAATCATAAGCTTTCCCTCCAAACCCGAGCCTTCCACGAGTATTTCTATCAGCACATCGACGCACAAGATCGGGTCGATTTTCTGGAAGATCGCGGCTTCAAAAAACCTCTCGTTGCGAAAGGAATCGCCCTGGCAAAAGATTGCGTGTCCTCCACCAAGGAAATGGTCTCCAACCTCTTTCAAGATGGCGATGACTCAGGAGGCGACGGCTGGGAACAAGATCTTTTCATCAAAAAGCTCACTGAGAGCACGATCAAGATTGTCGAGGAGAAGGAATCCCATATCATTCGGGTCGAGGCAAAGGGTCCCAACGCTTCACTCGTCGCTTCAATGGCGAATCAATACGCCAGTCTCTACAGTGAATACCTGGCTCTCGTGAATCGCAAGAAGGCTCGCGCTCGATTTGATTTTCTCAAAGAAACTGAAGAAAACTACCGGGCACAGGCGATCGCCAGTTTACGGGAGCTTAACAAGTTCAGAATTGAGAATGACGTAATGGAGCAAAACAGCGGCCTCGGGATCGTGAATGATGAGGTGAAGCGCCTGAATGAGGAGAGAGCGCGCATTCGAGTCGCTTACACAACTGCGGAATCCGTTCTCCTCCAGGTCGACAAGGCCAAACTTTCAGGAGCCAGTCTCCTCTCCATCTCAGAAATCGCCACGTCACCATCCGTTGCCGAACGCTACAAGACACTGGTTCAGAAACAGCAGGAGTACAGCTCCAACCTCAGCTTGTTTGGACCTGAACACCTCAAGGTAAAACAGATCCAACATGAGCTCGATTCCCTGGCACAAGCTATCGATGCAGAAGTTGGGCAAACGGTCCAACGCTTCATCAATACCAAGGAGAGTTCACAAGAGCGACTGGCATCCTTGGATGGAGAACTTCAGAAAGTGCTCGACCAGGTTCTTGATAACGATCGCAAATCACTTGAGCTCGCCAATCTGCTCGCCCGAGCCGAATCGGATCAAAAGACCTATAACGAGATTCTTGCGAAGCTGAATCAGGTAAAGGTGGAGATGGAGGTTCCAGAATCCTCAAAAGTGCGGGTGATTGATACCGCAGTCCCGGCCGAGAAGCCTTACCGCCCCAACAAGCTACTTTCCGCCATTATTTCCGGATTCCTGTTCGCCTCGATGTTTGTCGGGTTGCCACTCTGCCTCGGACTGACCGAGGACCTCAGCCGCAAATTCGGACTGCGCATTCCCTATATCCACAAGAACCTTCCGGAAGAGATTTCTGAAATCCCGGTCATTCACGCCAACTCGAGCATGAATATGCTGGCGGAGGCATTTGGCCCCGGAGCCGCCAGAGAATCATTCTTCAAGTTGGCCGCACAGGTTGATCGGGAATGGCAGGATTCCTCCATCAAGACCCTTCTCGTCACCAGTGCCCTCGAAGGCGAAGGGAAATCCTTCCTCGCCGCAACCCTGGGCGGAGTGTTCACCGCTCAAGGCAAGAAGACCCTCATCATTGACTGCAACCTCCGTGCACCTGCGATGAGCTATTGGTTTCCCCACCTCCAGGGACGCGCCAATCTGGTTTCCTGGTTGGAATCTGGCGGCGACGAACACTTTGATCTGGAGTCCCTCCGTCACGGCGACAGCAACTTGTTTGTCCTGCCGTCACAGGGTTGGGCATCCACTCCAGAAAAGCAATTCTCGAAGAAGTGCTTTCAGGATCTGCTGAGTTTTGCCAACCGGGATTTCGACGTGGTCATTCTTGATGGACCACCGGTGACTGGATACGAAGACGTCTCGATTCTCGGACCGTATGCGACCAAGATGCTGATGGTTAGTGATTCAAAGCTTTCGGATTATCGCACCCTGGCTCGGTCGTTGGACAAACTTGGTGAAGTGAACCGAGAGAAGCTGATTGGACTGGTGGCCAACCGGCAGGACTCATGACCTCCATGTTTTTGAGGCTCAGGTCTCTCTCCAACATTTCTGGAATCCACCTGGTTCTGGGGTCGCTCGCTGTCTTTTATATAGGAGTTTCAGCCCTCTTCGCACCGACGGATGTTGTCGGCGACGAGGAGCGATATCTTGCCTATGCCAAGAACCTTGCCAACGGGTTCTATGTCTCTCCTGAATATCCGGACTTCACCAACGGACCCGGGTATCCGCTGGTCATTATGCCATTTGTGGCGCTGGAATTCCCACTCTGGGTTATCCGTGGTCTCAACATTGGCTTTCTCCTGGCAGCTGGTTACCTTTTCTTTAAAACGCTCCGCTTGTTTACCAGCGAAAAGTGGTCGCTGGTCTTTCTGCTCTTTCTGGCACTCAATCCGGTGATGCTTCGATATCTGGCACACGCGAAGACCGAAGCTCTCTCAACACTTTTGGTTTGTGGTTTCATCTGGGCATTTGCGAATCTTCTGAACGACCAATCGCGTTCAAGGAAATGGATGATTCGAACCGCGTGTTTTTTGTTTGGCCTTATCATGGTGAGGGTGATTTTTGGGTATGTGGCAATGGCTGCGGTCGTCTTGGTTCCGTTGCTTTGTTGGCTGGTCGGGAATCGCGCCCGAATCCTGACCGCAACTCTCCCTTTTGCGTTCTCACTTGTCCTTTGTCTTCCGTGGCTGGCTTACACCTATCACCACACGCACAAGTTTCCGACGTGGTCGACCAACGGAGGTGAGCTGTTGTATTGGATCACGAGTCCCTATCCGGGCGAATGGGGAAGTTGGTTCAGCATCGACAGTTTGCCCGAAAATCCCCAAGCGTTTGAGAACCACATCGCGGCGTGCGTTACGGTTGAAGCCCTTCCCTTCGCGGAGCGAGATGCGAAGTGGGTCGAATTCGCCAAAGCCAATTTTCACGCCACGCCCTCGGCCACCGTTCGCAACCTCGCTGCGAATTTTTGCCGCATTCTCTTTGGTTTTCCCAATTCTCACCGTGGGGAACGACTCGCCACCATCTTCTGGGTGATCCCGTCAGCCCTCGTTCTTGGCATGATGCTCTTCGCGGTCTATCCCACGATACGGGTCTGGAAGACTCTCCCGCTTTCCATCAAGGTTCCCGCACTTTGTGCCGCCATCTTCTTTGGTGGTAGTGTGCTGTTGCCGGCCGAGCCCCGCTATCTGCTTCCCATCGTTCCAATCGTCCTTCTCTGGCTTGCGTATATCTACGGGAATGTGGTGAGCTTCGAGATCAAAACGGTTTCAACGGCAGATGAATGGGGAAGCCGGGCTCCTTCGGCCTAGTTGCATCTGAACAACCTTGTGGTAACGGCCTTCATGTCTGAAAGGCCCAATATCCTCTGGATTTGCACTGACCAACAACGTTTCGACACGATCGGTGCGCTCGGAAATTCACACGTTCGCACTCCGACGATTGATCAGTTGGTGGAGGATGGGACGGCCTTCACGCATTGCTATTGCCAAAGCCCGATTTGCACCCCGAGCCGTTCCAGTTTCATGACAGGGCTCTACCCGAGCCGCCTTCACAGTACGCGAAACGGAAACGAATCCTTCCCCAAAGAAGCGCCACCACTGATCTCCAAGCTCCTCGCTGACAGCGGATACGATTGCGGCAACATTGGGAAGTTTCATCTGACCAGTTCCGGAAAGCGGACCGAGCCGAGACTCGACGACGGCTATCGCTATTGGCAGTTCAGTCACGCTCCCAGAGACGACTGGGAAACCGGGCACCACTATGCCGAATGGGTCCGCGAAAAGGGAGGCGACCTCGATGCGATGCGGGAATCCCCCGAACGCGTTCCGGCAGACTTTCACCAAACGACCTGGTCTTGCGAGAAAGCCATGGAGTTCATTGCGAAGAAGCGGGAACAACCCTGGTTTCTGTCGATCAACTGTTATGACCCGCATCCCCCCTTTGTTCCTCCCAAAGAATACGCCGATCAATTTGATCCCGAATCCCTGCCCGGGCCTCATTTTCAAGATTCCGACCTGGAGATTCAGGACGCACTTGCCGGAATTGACTTCCAAGGGGAAGCGAAACCGCCGGAAGAACACGACGCAAAAAGCGCTCAGGCCCGCTATTACGCGATGATCGCACTGATTGATGATCAACTGGCGCGCCTGCTGGCCAAACTGGACGAGCTCGGGCAACGCGAGAACACCCTGGTGATTTTTACAAGCGATCACGGGGAAACGTTGGGCGATCACGGGCTCATGTACAAGGGCTGCCGATTTTATGAGGGTCTAATTCGGGTTCCCCTCATTTTCCGTTGGCCGGAGAAGTTCAAAGCAGGCCTCAAGGCCGACGGTCTGGTTGAATTGCTCGATCTCTCGGCAACCATTCTCGAAGCAGGTGGCGTCCCAATTCCTGACTATTTCCAAGGCAAATCTCTCTTTCCCATTCTCGAAGGTCGGGAAGCCCCCGATCATTTCCGAGACTCGGTTCGTTGCGAATACTTTGATTCACTGGATTCCCATTTCACGGGTGGTCCCGGTGCGTTTGCGACCATGTATCGCCGCGGCCAGTACAAGCTGAGCGTGTATCACGGTTTCGGCCTGGGAGAGCTCTATGACCTGGAAGCGGACCCGTGGGAGCATCAAAACCTTTGGGATGACCCCAGGTTTTCGAGTCTGAAAGCCGAATTGATCGCCGAAAGTTTTGATCAGCACGTTTTGCTTACGACCGACGTTGGTTCGCGCCGGATCGCGCCGATGTAGCCTGACGCCAAATTGAAACCCCCAGGAAGACCAGCGACAGAATCACCAGCGCTCCTGAGCTCGGTCTTGCGATCAACTCCAACGGACCGGAAATCGCGAGTCCTTGAACCAGATTGACCTCTGCAAGCGGTTGGAGCACAAATCCCAGCACAAAAGGGGCGATCGGGATCCGGAACTTGGTCATCACGAGGCCGAGAATGCCGAAAGCCAGCATCACCCAGACGTCAAACATCCGGTTGGCCAGGGCAAAGCTGCCAACCACGCAGAAGGTGAGAATGGCCGGGATCAGAATCGCTTTTGGAATGTCTCCGAGCTTGCGGACGAGCCCGACGCCAAACCACATCGCCACAAACATCACCAAATTCGCCACCAGATAGGATCCCGTAATGGTCTGAACAATCTCCGGATTGTCATCAAAGAGAAGCGGACCGGGAGTAATCCCGTGAAGGACGAAGGCGCCGAGAAGAATCGCATCGATCACGCTCCCTGGAATCCCCAGAGCGATGAGCGGAACCAACGCCCCTCCCACCGTGGCATTGTTGGCCGATTCACTGGCGACGACGGCTGAGTCGGCCCCTTTCCCGAAGACTTCCCGATCTTTGGCGACGCTCTTTGCCGCTCCATAGGCCAGGAGCGAGCCGATATTGGCTCCGATCCCTGGGAGAACGCCAACAAAACTTCCGATCATCGAGGAGCGGATCAGATTCACCCATTGCGCCTTCCATTCCCGGAACTGGGGAAGAATTCCGCCACTCCCGGTGATTCGCTGTTCCCCGTCCTTCGATTTGGAGACCAAAAGAATCGCTTCGCTAACCGCAAACAGGCCGATCAAGACCGGCAAAAGCCGAAATCCGTCATCGAGTTCTGAGAATCCCCATGTGAGACGAGGTTGCGGATTCGCGGGATTTGCGCCCGGCAGCGCGAACAACATGCCAAGAAAGACGCTCAGCAGCCCCCGAATCAAATCGCCTTTGCTGATTGCAGCGATCAGAACGAACGCGAGAAGTACCAACCCGAAGTAGTCAAAGGGGTGCATCTTCACCGCCATGCCGGCAATCGGCCGGGCGAGCGCAACCAACACCACCCACGAAAGCAGCCCTCCAATCAACGAGGCGCCGATTCCAAGAGCCAGCGCTCGTCTCGGCTTCCCGGCTGCGGCCATGGGGAACGCGTCGAGAGTCGTCATCATGGACGCCGGAGTCCCCGGCATCTTAAAGAGCGTCGCAGTGATCAACCCGCCGCTCACCGAGCCCACATACATCGCCACAAGCAGCGCCAATGCAGGGGCCGGCTCCATCGAAAAGGTCAGTGGCAGGGTCAGCGTGATCGCCATGGCGCCGGTCAGACCGGGAATCGCTCCAGCCGTGATCCCGACCGAAACGCCAACCAATACCCAGAGAAAAAGCTCAGCACTCATGGCAAATCAATAATGAGGATTCTCTGGAACAATACCTGAAGTCCCAGCCCAAGAATCACGCTCCAGGCAATGGCGATTTTCCCGCTTCGCAGATTTGGGGCCAGGCTCCAGCCCAATCCCCCGATGAACAAAATGGTTACCAGCCAAAACGGAACGAGCCGGGTTTGGAGAATCGCCAGATACCCGAGAAACACCCCGACAACCAACCAGGAACGCCGATTGAGCGCCAGGTTCGCCATCAGATCCACACCCGGAGCCATCAGGCCGAGCAAAACGGCAGACAGGCCAAAAAGTATGACACCGCCGCAAACAAACCGCACCATTTCAACCTTTCCACCTGCCGTGGACAAGTCGCCAACGTTCAGGGACGCCAGTTCCGCCTCTTTTTCCGCAATCAGCTTGGCCAAGGGCTCCCCTCGCAGGCAAATCGGTTCCACAGACTTCTGTCGATAGCGGCTTTGCAGCCACTCCGACTCCATTGCTGCCTCCAGAATGTCTCCCAGCTTCTGAATCCTTTCGGTTGGCGTGCCCTTGGGCGCCCACCAAAATTGAGTGGTTCCGGTTACGAGATCAATCCCGACCTCACGCCCCGTTGGCGTCCCGGCCAATTGAGGGTGCCGCTCCGGCCCGAGATAGGCGATGGCTCTCAATCCATCCGGGCGGCGGTCGGTCATTCGGAACTGGAGATACTCCGAAACCGAGAAAATCGACAGATCAATGTGGCCGCCGACCAATTTCTCGAACCGATCGGCTCCCCCCTGCAACGGAATCATGCCGAAACTGGCCCCCTCCATCGTTTCTTGAAGCTGAAGTCCCACAAAATGGCTGGGCGCCCCCAGATTCATCCCAAATTTCAACTCTCCCGGTCGTTCCCTCGCCTCCAACAGCAGCTTGTTCAGGTCGGACCACTTTCCTTTCGGCCCAGTGCAGACCACGGTATGAGACGATCCCGTGGAGGCGATGGGGATGAATTCTTCCGCACCATAGTCATGCCCAGTGTGTTTCGCAGTCAGGAGCCCGTCATGGAGATTCAAAATGGTGTATCCGTCAGGACGGGCGTTTTTCGCTCTTCGGCTACCGATTGTTCCCCCCGCTCCCGGCACATTGATGATCACCAACGGTTCGGTAGCCAGTTCATCACGCCGAATCGCCTCCTGAACGATCCGCGCCAGGGTGTCGCTGGCTCCGCCCGGCCCGAACGGGACGATAATTTTGATGGGTTTTCGCGGGAATTCGTCCAAGGATTCCGAACTTGCCACTGCCATGGAGCAAACCCAGAAAATTGCTAACGCAAATCCCCTTGCATGGGAGCACGTTAGGGTGTGTAGATAGGCTATGAAGCGTGTTGTTATCACGTTAGGAATTCTTATTGTGCTGCTCGCAGTCGGGGCGTGGCTTACTGTGTCACTTTCCGTCGGTCGATTTGCAGACTCAGACTATTTGGTGCGCCAGATTGAGTCGACCTTCAATTGCCGCGCTCAGATTGGGGATGTCAAGCTAAACGCCTACAGCGCTCCGGCACGAATGGAGATTGTGGGTCTTGCTTTCGGCCCTCGCGATGAAACGGTAGAAAAGGGTATCCTTCCAAGTCAACGCCAGCCCTTCGCTGGCTCCATCAGCATTGATTACGTCATGCTGGAATTGGATCGAATGCCGCTTTTTCAGCGAAAATTGGTCGTCACCAACCTTCAGGTCGAGCGCCCGACCGCTGAGCTACGCATTTTTGATGACGGCACCAATTCCCTGGACGATCTCCTCAAACCGGCTCCCAAGAGATCCAATAAAACGGCCGCCCCGACCGACGAAGGAACGAAAGCTCCCAAGAGTTCGGAAGATGATCGGCAATTTTTGGCAACGGACATCCCAATTTCGGCCATTGCCGAGCGCATGGCGATCGAAGATCTGACGGTGCAGGCAACCGTTGAGAAATCGAACACCACCGTTCAACTTCACCGTGGTGTCGTCGTGTTCCGCGACATTGATCTGGATCCCAACTCCCTGACCGAACACAATTCCGCGAAAATGGAGTTTTCAGCCTGGTTGGGAATCGACAGTTTCGAGCACAACCTCCGCTATCTGGATCTTTCCTTGGAAGGAAATGGAGACATTCAGCCGTTCAACGTCGATTCGGCCCAACTGGATCCCAGTCTTTCCGCCTCCGTCACCGTGAAACGCGATTCCTGGATTGATGCCCTCCCGTTGCTCGATGAGATGGAAGATTTGATCAAGCAACTTGAGAATTACGGAGTGGATATGGAGGGAGTTCGGCTTCGGGGCGACTTTTCCGAGGACACCACCGCCAGTTTCAATGCGAACCGCCAAGAGTTGCGGATGACGACGGATTTCATGGTTCCCATCGACGAAAATTTCGTGGTTTTGGAGCAGGGAAGCTGGGTCAATGCCGGGAAGAACGATCACCAATTTTTCGTGACGTTTCTGGGATCAGAGAAACTGACCCGGAAAATTGAGACCGAGGTTACCAAGTTTCTGGAGAAAAATGTGGGCGAATTGGCGGCCATCCCTGCCCGCGAAGCGCTGATGAGCACCGTGAAAAAGCGGGATTTCCTCGTGTTGCGCTTCAAATCGACCGGTGACGTTGGTGACCCGGACGTGACCGCAATCACTCCGTTTGGCGATATTGCCGATCTGCTGAAGAATCCGAAATCGGATACCATGAAGTCGTTGGAGGACACCGCGAAGTCCCTCCTCGACAGCCTGCTCGGCAACTAAGGGACCGGGCTTGGTTCGCGCCAAACCTTTTGACAAGGCGTGCAATCTACGTGATCGACTCCTGATCTATGAAATTTCTGGCAGCTCTATCCGTTCTTCTCTTTTCGGCCATCGCGCAGGGTCAGGAAAGACCCAATATCCTTTTCTGCATCGCAGACGATGCCAGCTGGGAGCACTTTGGAGCCTACGGTTGCAAATGGGTTGAAACGCCCGGTTTCGATCGGGTCGCAACGAGCGGGATTCTCTTCAGCCGGGCCTACACCCCCAATGCCAAGTGCGCCCCCTCTCGAGCGGCCATCCTGACCGGGCGAAACAGCTGGCAACTTAAGGAGGCCGCCAATCACATGAACATCTTCCCGGCCGAATTTTTGGGGTTCATGGAGGCGCTCCAAAGCGGCGGCTACAAAATCGGAAACACCGGCAAGGGTTGGGGTCCCGGCGTGGCGCCGGATTCTGAAGGAGTCGAGCGGGAGCTGACCGGACCGGATTTCGAGAAATTCAAGACCCCGCCGCCAGCGAAAAGCATGTCGTCGATTGATTACGCCACCAATTTTACGGCCTTTCTCAATGCGCGGGAAGAAGGCGAGCCGTTCTGCTTCTGGTATGGGGCGACCGAACCGCATCGAGCCTATGAGTTTGGCGCCTCCCTCCGCGTTGGCGGCAAATCTCTCGATCAAATTGACCGGGTTCCCAAAATGTGGCCGGACAACGATACCGTCCGGACGGACATGTTGGATTATGCCTTTGAGATTGAGCACTTTGACAGCCATCTCGCGAAAATGCTGCAAACGCTGGAGGAACGCGATTTGCTCGAAAACACCCTGGTCGTCGTAACCGCCGACAACGGAATGCCGTTTCCCCGAATCAAGGGCCAGGAATACGAGTATTCCAACCACATGCCACTGGCAGTCATGTGGCCGACGGGAATTGCCAATCCCGGGCGAATCGTTGAGGACTACGTCAGTTTTATCGATTTTGCGCCCACTTTTCTCGAGCTTGCCGGCCTCCAGAGGGCTCAGACTGGAATGGCCCGGATCACCGGTCGCAGTCTGAATGAAATTTTCAAATCGCCGAAATCCGGCCAGGTCCTCGCAACGCGGGATCACGTTTTGATCGGAAAAGAACGGCACGATGTCGGGCGCCCCAATAATCAGGGCTATCCCATTCGCGGAATCATTAAGGATGGCCTCTTGTTCCTGCAGAATTTTCAGCCGGAACGCTGGCCGGCGGGCAATCCCGAAACGGGCTACCTCAACACCGATGGCAGCCCGACCAAATCGCTCATCCTCGACCTGCGCCGGACCGGTGAAAATGCGACCTACTGGCAGCAGAACTTCGGCAAACGGCCGGAACTCGAGCTCTACAACGTTTCGAAGGACCCGGATTGCGTTACGAACTTGGCCGAGAATCCCGAATACGCGGAGAAGCTTTCGTCACTTCGCGAAACCATGGCCGCAATCCTCAACGAACAGGGAGATCCGCGAATTCAGGGGAAAGGACAGGTCTTCGAGCAATACGGTTTCGCACAGGACGACGTGTGGCTCAATTTCTACGAACGTCAGATGTCCGGTGAGAAGATCAAAACGGGTTGGGTCAATCCGACCGACATCGATTTCGATCTGGAGGATTCTCCCGAACCCA
>TARA_R110002096_G_scaffold105867_2_pt1 | contig 13662 bp, 3 predicted proteins | sample TARA_R110002096 | Tara Oceans TARA_R110002096 (sample SAMEA4397295) | marine metagenome | biome: Polar Biome; feature: [DCM] deep chlorophyll maximum layer (ENVO:01000326); material: water (ENVO:00002006), including particulate matter (ENVO:01000060) such as... | depth 35 m | reverse complement strand
TGGGCTTCGCGCTGTGTATACGAATGGATTTGATGAAGCGGCGCAAAATTCAGAAGGCCAAGTGCGGGAAGCTCTTGTAAATATGCGAGAGTTGTTTACAACAACACAGCCAGAGTTCAATGATGCATCTGTAGGTGACTATGGCATTAGTCTTCGTGTTGGTGAACGAAATCCCAACTACGTTGGCCCGAGCAACGAGCACCTTACTTCTTATGAAAACACTGAACCATTTCGTGTTCGCGGCATTCGAGGACAAAAAGTAAATACAGAAGTCTATGGCACCGGCCCGTCTTATCTTGCTGAAGGCTGGTTCGGTAAATTTAAGAATGATATCGTTCGGATAACAAATCAACTTGATCCTCAAGAAATAATCGATCTTTCAAAGCAACTAAAACAAATTTCAGATAATGGAGTAGTTGCCGCTACAGGAATTCAAGCTTCTTCCGAGGGGTTGGCTCCTTACCGCCAGAAAGCGGCTTCTGCTAACGTTAGCGCATTGGTTTGGGATGAAATAACGATTCAGCACTTCGCTGATATTATACAAAATGAATATAGATATGCGAGTTTAGTGGCTAGCGAATATTAAGCGGTAGGTGAAAGTTGGCTGAAGAACAAGATGACATTGATCTCAGGGAAGGGTTTTCAACCCTGCCGATTGAGAGGTCTTCTGAATATTTTGGACGCCAAGAGCATACTGTCCTCGGTGATGCAGATGAAGGCGCGGAGCCAGGATATGCTGCCGGTAGTGTAAATGCGCTTGAGGAGAAGAATGCGCAGATAAGGATGGAAGCCGCGGGTCGAACGTTGGACGCAGCACAGGCGGCTAGAGACGCAGGCGATCCACAATTAGCTCGCGATATTCTTGAAGGAAGGGCCTCCGCTCCGGCCCCGTCTTCAGCTAAGTTTGTTTACGATCCAGATGCAGGAATAGCGGCTGTTAGAGAAGCAGAGAAACATTTTTCTCCATCTACTGAAGCTGTGTCTGCCGATGAAATAGCCTTGACAGAGTCTATACTGAGAGAGGCAAGACTCGAAGAGATGAAACTGTCTCGTCCTGGCCACGATGAGGAATGGTATAAGAAGGACGCTGACAAGTTTATTTACCAAAAGCAATTTACTCCAAGCCATCTGGCCCCAGCCCCCCCAGAACGCCCTGACCTGGATATCATAAAAGAGTTTTACAGTCAGGCCCGGCAAGAATTACGGTTCGGGCTGCACTCGAAAAACGCTGCATTAGCCGTCTATAATGCTATTGATGATGGTAAAAGCGACGAAGAAATTAACGAGCTTTTAGAGCAGACAAAACCATCCCAATGGCCCGACTCAATGACAATGGGCGCTGGTTTTACCGACGCTATGGGCAGGGCTTTTAGGAGAAGGGTCATCGACGTTCCGGTAGGTGGTGACACTCCCGCGTACTGGACCCGCATTAAGTCGAGGCAAGATGTCGCAAGAGAAATGCAGGCCACTCTTGACAACGAAGGGCCTGGCGCTGCCTTCTCTGCAATGCTTGGTTCTGGGCCCTCGATGTCTCCACAGGAAGCCACAAGGGCTGGGATGGAGTTTGATGATGAGGCGACAGCGAGAGAGCTTGCAGTCACTACGACTATCGGCGCGATTGGTGGCGCAGCGGTTGGGGCGAAGAATCTTGGCTTCATGCTTCCCCGCGCTGGGACATTAGGCAGAACGGCTATGGGCCTTAGGGGAGCCAGTATCGGCGCCAGGGCTGGAACAGTTGGTGGACCATACACTCCCGTCACCATGACAGTCGGGTTTCTGGTCGGTGGTGCCATTGGGTATGCTGGTGGAAAACTGTGGGGGAAGGTTGATGCGTCTGAATTCATTCGGCCTGTGCCCTTGTTCAACCAGGATGCAGACGATGATGGGTTTTTCTTTGCCGTCCCTGCAGGATTAGTCAATCTATCCTCTAGAACACAAACTCTTATGGGGCTTTCTGACTCTGTTTGGGTTCCAATGCTGACAACGAAAGATGAGGATTCAGAAAGAATGCGAGACATTCTTGCTGAGTCGCGGCCATCAGAAGCTTGGAATCAGATTGTGCAGGGATACAGAGCGGAAAGAAAAGCAGGTGCCACACCTGAGGAGCTAAGGGAAAGGCTCCTCCCAGATGTTAGGCAAATGGTTCGAAACGTATCTTGGAACGATCTTCCTGGCTCCGCCAAATTTCGAGATCATTTGGATCTTCAGGTCGCCTTAGATTATGCGAAAGAAAATTCTGGAAAGGGCGACACAAGCCTACCAAGATTTACTTTCGAGTATTTTATCGGAATGGCGAATGAGAGGGATTACCGACCACAAGGAACTCAGGTTATCGATCCTGTTTTCGCAGCCGCGGGCGGACAGACACTAAACAATAAGAACATGCAGACTCTTCTTGAGTCCTTGCCTCTTGGTCAGATTCTTCGGCATGTGCCAGAGATTATCGCTGATGAAAAGAAGGGCGGGGCGATTCCCAGCTTTGACTCATTCCTTGATGGAATCGTTGTCGCCGCTGGCGACACAGTAGAATCGATAAGGGTGTCTGGCGGTGAGACAACCGAAGACCTGGCTCTTGGCTTTGGTGAGCTTATGTTCAGCCCAGAGGTCGATTCAGACGGCCAGATGCGGTACGTCGAGAATACCCCTGGTAAAATCTTTCGCGTAGCCGCTGCAATTCCTGAAGTTTATAATGAGTTTCGTTTACCGTTTGACTTGCCCATTACTCCAGCGTCACGAGATTTTCGATACGGCTTAGGCATCCGAGACCCTGATACAGGATTTTCTGCAAGGATTTTAGCAAACATTGCTACTGGTGAGGTGGGGCTTGGTCGGCACTTTACAGACGAAATGTTGGTCAGGGGAGTGGACAGGCAATCAGGAATTTACCGAGGCATTGCTACTGCTTCTATTGCTCTTGATAGTCTTATCGCATGGGAGCGGCCCATTTTCTCTGGGGTTGGCATGCCAATTCGTGGTGGCCTTAGAGGCGCCAGTGCTTCTAAGTTGTTTAAGGATTCGCCTTACAGGGGCAAGGCTATCCTTGCCGCCATCTCTCCTGATTTTTATCAGTTCAGAAACAATGTAGATCTGAATGCAAATCGAGGGGTCATAAACGTTAGAGAAGCTCTTGGCGAAAACAGCACTATTGGCGGGCTAAATGATTTGAAAGCCGGAAAGGTTGCTGATGAAAACGCTTCTATAAACATAGGTATCGTCGAGCAGGGTATCTTGGATTTTGTCATTCCTCTTGTGGAGACAGGTAAAAGCGTAGACGAGGCTTTGGATTTGGTCCCGAGAGCAGCCAAGGGAGATATGTACCAGGTGCTAAACCATCTTGTTGAGCAGCAAATAAAGCAGGCTCACAACAGGGGTGAAGACATCTATCAACAAGTCCCTCTTTCTATGAGAGCGGCTATCGATTCAGTTTTTACATCCGCTGGTATTGACCCAACCGCGGCAAGGATGATTCAAAACGATAAAAGCAAACGCGCTAAGCTCATTCACGCAAACGCAACCGAAAGGCTACTGAACCAAGGGTCTCCTGATATTCAGATCTTGCGGGCATCAGATGAATATAAAGCTTTTAAAAGTAAGCTGATTGAGGAGTTAGAGAGAACCGGAGACGATGTTCAAAAGATCAACTCATATATGCCGTACCTTGAGCTTAAGGCATATTTGGAAGCAATCAATCCATCCAGTCGGTTTAAGACAGAGATTGAGTTCTTTGGCTCCTTAGTTGTTAAGAAGACCAAATCTAAAAAGCCCAAAGAACCGGGCCCTGATTCTGCACCTCCAGCAACAGAACCTTTTCCAGAACCTGTGGGCCCGCGCCCAATCGATCCTGAGCAGCCTTTGCCAGAACCCTTTGAAACGGAAGGCCCGGCTGACATCCCCCCTGATTATTTGGACCCAGTAGAACCTCCTCGCCCGGCTGACATCCCCCCTGATTATATGGACCCAGTAGAACCTCCTGGCCCGTTTGATGCCGAGGCTCCGCCCACAAAGGATTGGGACTTTGTGGAGATGCCAGGGTTTTCTAATGGCGGTTACTGGAGATCATCAGCGGTTGAAAGTGTTTTAGTCTCTCCTCCTGCTACTGGCGTCACTGTATTCAGTCACTCTAATTCTTATGGAGTAACAACTCCAATCAAAAAATGGGTTGCAAGGCCAACTCTTGGCCCAGTTAAACATCCGGTAGCGCATGCGAGCAAGGGTGGGAACCAGCCGTACATGACCCTGTATAAGCGCACTGTGGTCGGCTCCGATCCGTCGGTTCCAGATATACTAAAATTTGAGATAGCAACTCGAACACTCAAACAATACGGAATCACTCTTAAAGACCTGAAGGAAATGTATACGGGTCTCGTAGACGAGGCACTGCGCGAATACAAGAAGCATCTTGATCGAGATCCAGATTTAGATTTCGCGTTTTCAGATGAATTGCCTTTAACTGAGTTCCGGTACAGAAAAGAAACCATTGAAGGGGAAAAAGTAAATGTTGTAACAGCCCTGGGTCGCCTCAGGAAAACCCTTACCTTTTCGGGAAGAGATGCGGCAAAACTCAAACTTTATAAGGACGGAACAGGAACTGAAGCCCTTTTCACAATCAAGACTCGAGAGCTTAGTAGGCTAAGGAAACAAGCAAGAGAGGCCGCAAAAAATCCAGATGTTGTGCCTCCTTCTGTAGAAGTCCCCACTTCCTTTTCAGCAGGCAAGAAGAAGTTTTTATCTGAATATGAGAAGGTCGTCAAAGAAGCGGGGATTGAAGATCTTACAGCTAAGTTAGGCCGGGCATATATTGAGATTTTACCAGACAAGGCTTTTTCTGTTCGCAGGCTGCAGCTTTACCCGCTTATTTCAGGTTCAACGGTTGGGACCTTGTTTGGCGAGGCAATGATTCCAACCCGTCTTACGAAGGCAGGAAACAGGACCCGGCTCGTTAGTTTGTATGGGATTGGCAAAAGAATAATTGATAGCAAAAAATACAAACTTATTGATCTTACTAAACTTGAACCCGAGGCCCTCTACGAGCATGCCGTTAAAAACTTTTGGTCTAAAGAGGCTGGATGGGACAAGGGCGTCATGGATAATAGGTTTGACTCTGAGCTTTACGCGGACAGAAACTTCTTTGTAGATCAGATTGGCCCAATTGTACAAGAGCTTTCTCGCCGCGAGGTTGAAGCATTAGGCTCGGGAGTCAGCGATTTAGGTCTAATCGATAACTTGAAAGCTCGTTTGAAAGGGGCACAGGGCAATGGCCCATACTATTCACTTAAGATAGATAGGTTTGTAGACGATATTGACTTAGCTATCAGAAATCATGAGTACTTTAGAGTCGGGTTGGTTCACACTTTAGTACACGAGCTTACTCATGTTTTGCATATGGATGTCCTTTCTGCTGACGAGCTTATAGTCCTTAGGAAGGCTTACCTTCGGGAGAGAGATGCTGGGTTTCTTAAGTGGAATAGGTCGGAACAGTTTAGGGGCCAATACGATAAAGAAGTCGCTTTCGCTGAATGGTTTGCCGACACTACTTCAGATTATTGGATCAGCGGCAATGTTCAAAGACATGCTTCATTTACCCCAAATGAAATCAATATTCTCCGCAGATCTATGCGGAGAATGGCTGCCCTGTTTAAACAGATTTTCGAGAAGATTACAGGGTTTGAGGCGAGAACGGTGGAATTCCCTCCTGAGATTATTGACTTAGTTGATCGCTTGAGTCGTCAAGCTGCAGAAGAAACGACTGGCTTAGTTGGCGTCACTTCAAGAGATGAGTTTTTCACTAAAATTAAAGGAGTGCTTGGGCCTTTTAATAAAATAGAACCTAAGCTCGACAGCCTGAATTCAGAAATGTTCTCCCAAAGCATCAGCGCTCAAACCGCTCCTGATTGGGTGACAAGCATCGCCGCCATGGCGCCAGACAAAGCCAGGATGGTGGCTACCAGCATTGCAAGAGAGCATGGCGCTGTTCCAGGGACGAAGAAGTTTGATGATGCTGTTGACTATATGATCTCAAACGGGCAGAAGGGCCGCCTGTTCGATGGAATAACTGACGAATATAGAACGTTGTCATCGGCCTCTGCCCCGTCTCCTTCACCAAGAAGTGCGTTTAAGATCGTTAGCGAGCGAATAGCCACAGCCGACGAGGTTGCTGCTTCGAAGAAAGCAAAGTCCAAGAAGATTGTTGAGAAAGGACAAAGGCATTCCCCTCGGGATGTGATGTACTCATATCAAGGAGATGCCCTTTTCCGCATGCTCGTAGAGGGGGACATCGATCAGCTTTTTAAAAATGAAGGCGTCCTTCTTCGAGGCTTTCTAAACAAGGGGGATTTCAATCACCTCATTAAAGAAGCCGGTGTTTTCGGGAAAAGTCCTCGCCTTACAGCGGAAGGGGAAGCCCTCCTTATCAGTACATTCAAATCCTACATTGAGACAGGCAAAGCGCCTGGGCCTCTCAGGGGTTTGTATGATCAGATTTATCTAAACCTTCAAGGGTATTGGTTGAGGTTTACCCCAGACCGTCAGATTATAGCCAATCCAAAAATCCGTAAATGGTTTGATGTGTGGTTGGCCGCGGATTTGAATGTTCGCCCCATGGCTACTGAGATCACTGGAAAAGTTCTAAGTAAATTCAGAAAGGTCAGGATCGCGGATGTAGGGGAGCGTATCCAGAGACTTGAGGAAGGAAGGGTCGCGAGCCAGGGTAAGAAAAGTGAGTTCTTCAGGATTCCGCTTGACACCCCTACTGTCAGGAACGCGCTCAGAATCACGGCTGACTCTATGGATATTGACGTAACGGAAGCCTTCGCAAGGGCTGCTGGCTACGTCGCCGGAGAGTATGCAAGGATTACATCTGGCGGCCAAAGAATGTTTCCCATGACCTACAGGTCAATTGTCCCTCTTAAAAGGGTCAAACAAATCAAGAGGCAAGTAAAGTCAAGATTTGATTCATTCTTGGGTGGTGAAGCGGATTATTTTAGCCAGGATGGCTTTGTCATTCTTACGGAAAAGCAAGCCTCCAGTATGAGGATCTTTCTCCGTTCGCTGTCTAACGAGCCATTAGCAAACATTATTCCGCACACGCTTCTTTCTGATGATGTGTCTCTTAGAAGCATACCGAACAGTCATTGGAGACTTATTGACGAGGCCTTAATTGATATCGAGGCGGGGCCTAACTCTACTCGACAACATTATTCAGAGCTAATGCCTCCTACGCTGGCGTTTGCCGCTTGGAACGCTTTGAAGCAAATGGCTGTAAATTCCCGCGCCCACAGCGATGTTGCTAAAGCAGTCGTTAATAAATTTAGAGAAATGTTTGTTGAGGTCAATGTCTTGGCAGACGTTGGGCCTGCCCAAAGAGCTATTATAGAATCTGTTCTTAGGGAGTTGAGTTCGATTAGCCCGGAGCTTAGGCGTGCAGCCGCTGACGCATACAAGGGAAACAAAGATCTTGCGGTTCAACAGTTATTTTTGATGTTGAAAGACACTATTGTAAACAAGCCTATAGAGATTCAGGTAATCAAAACCATTACAGGAAAGAAAGGCGTAAAGCGCGACATTACCTCTATTGAGTACATTATGGGTGTTCGAGGAGACGTCGGGCCTGAAGGCGCCGTGAAGCATCAAGAAGGCATACTACAGCAACTGCAGGCGTTCCGTAAAAAGGTTGGGACCGATGAAATGGAAGGAGCCCCAGCGGCTCGAAGGCAGTCAATGCTAATAGGGGAAAAAGCAGAAGGAGATTACGCTCCACCTGTGGATCCGTTTGGAGAAGTTTTCGCTGAGGTGCCTTACATCGACTTCATTCTGTCTGAAAGGAAAAATCTGCAAACTGTAATGCAAAGACCGTATGCAACACACCATACGTTTCCCGGCTTGGATGAATATGATGCACACTCATTGATGGTTCTTGAGGACTACCATAAGAAGCTCAAAGGCTATCGCGCTGAAAAGGCCGCAGGAAAAGATCCAGCGTTGGGAGATTTCCTGAAACGTGAAGATTTTGACAACCTCGAGGAAGCACTCTCATATGTCTACGACAGATTAGAACGGCAGAAGACTTTGATTGGCGCCACCGCCACGAAAATCGCTGAAGCAATGGGCGGTGGCCAACAGTGGAGTAGGGGTGATTTTGATAAAAATTTCAACATTCAGGGCGAGTTCTATCAAATGTTCCACAAGGGAGAGTGGGCTGAACTGTACGAGGTGTTTCAGAGGAAATTCGCAGAAGTTGTAGGTACCGAGACTAAGACAAAGCGGCCTGCCCTTTCTGATCCTGAAACAGCGATCACTCAAATGATCGCTGGCATGAGGGCACAGGAGATTCTCACTGGATTGACTGAAAAGATGGTTCAGTACGGCATGGCGACCGACGTCCGAAACCTTACTAAAGATTTCTTTACAGGATCCAAGACCTACCAGCACTCAGCATACGGGAAAGTAAACAAGAGCCTGTTCTTGAAACGAATTGAGTTTTATTTGAATCAAGAAGTCAATAACCGCATGGTTACTACAAGATTTCGCCTTAAAAAGGAGATGATTGAAGAACCGCCCATGGCTCCCCACGTTGGCAATGTTCCCATGATGACAAAAACGGAAACCACAAGAGCACAAAAGCTCGGCGCTCCCACAGACTTTAATGGCAACGTCCATGATTTAGAAGCTTATACTAAAGCGCTTGAAATATTGAACAACTTTGGATTCAAGAGAGGCAGGGTTGGGTTCGAGAGGGTAGTCCTTCCTGACGGAGCAGAAGTCTTTATTCCTAGCGCTGTTAGGCAGGCCATAGATGAAGCTATTGATCGAGCAACAGGCGCAGGCGGTTCACGAAATGTTACTTCGTACCAAGTGAGTACCGACGTTCTCGGGCCTGGGTTTAGTCAGCCCGCGGTTGTCAGTCAGTTGAAAGCAAACGCAGGAAAGGCTGTTGACAAATTAATGGAAATGTTCCCCCTGGTGCCATCAAAAATCAAGATGGGCATAACCACCGGGCTCATCTTGCCAAACCCAGCGTACTTTACAGGCGTGTTTATGGGCGCTGGCTTTCAGGCTATGCAGGGCGTTGGGGCGATTGCTACTGGAAGAATGATGCTCAACCCAAGGCAAACGGGCGCTGTCGTTGCGCGGCTTTGGAAGGATGGTAGCTTCAAACCAAACGCTGGCCCTGTCATCAACAGAAGGACGGGCGCCGTATACAGCATTGAAGAGGTCACACGGCTTGCGGAAGCTCATGGTTTGAAATCCAGCTACATCCATGCAGAGACAATGAATGTTATTGCCAAAGACCTAAAGGATATGAATCCAGGCTTTGTAAACAACATGCGTGTTGGCCGGTGGGCAAAAAAATGGCAGAAGACCCTGATCGAATCGGCTACCGCCCTTGATAACTATTGGCGTGTCTCTGTATTTATAGACGGATTGAAGAAAGGGATGTCTCCAGATGCGGCGGCAGCATTAGCCAGAAAAACTGGGTACGACTACGCTAGTCTAACCAAGTGGGAAAAGAACTACGCCAGAAACACGATCATCTTTTACTCGTATATGCGCAAGAACATGGATTTGTTTTGGGACACATTGCTTACAAACCCGGAACGCATTTTAGGACAGTTGAGACTGTTGAACGGAATCCAGACCGCATTTCTAAAAGATGATGCTCAACTTGTTCTTAGGGACTACCAGCAGACAAGGCTTCCTGTCTTCTTTAAGAACACGGTCATCAATACTCACAAGAATAGCCAGGTAGCGTTTATCACCCCGCCATTACCCCTGATGGACGCGCTGAACTTCTACATTGAAATATTTGATATTGCCAAGTATAGGGACGAAGAGGCGATTAGGGGTATGGCTTCCAGGGTTGCTCCGTGGGTACAGGGGCCGTTTGTTATGGCTACCGGCAAAGACATTTTCTGGAACAAAGAGCTAAACGAATACAACAAAGTGCCGTCTTGGCTTGTTGAGTTGGATTTAGCGCTAACTGGCGGGGCTCTTGTTCACGGGGTGCTTGATATAGCCATGAGGCCCCACAGGGACCCAAGCAAGTCAGCGTTGGCTGGAGAAGCCGAGGAGGGCTGGTTTCACGCGAGAAACGGAAAAGCGTGGTGGGTTTGGCGCAACTTGATGCAGATTCCAGGTGGTGGCCGCTCAATGGATACAATCACTTACCTGGACCGCGCAAACACGGGTCTTATCGAAGGGGGTGTCCGTGGTGCCAGGGGCTTTAGGAATTTTGGTAACAAGCTTGGCCTTCTCGAAGAGGTCCCAGAAATGGGTACTGGCGACACCATGGGCCCGCGTTCAGGTCTGAGCGAGTGGGAAGAATTGCTTGGAAGTCTTGGCATGAAGCCAGTTATAGTTCCAACTTTACAAGAAGTAACTGCGCGAAGCTCGAAGAAGAGGTTAGGCGAATTAAAACAGGCTATTTCTCGAGAAAAGTTAACTACCCGAGAATACTGATATGGAACAAGGCTCGTAATGTGTTATTCTTTTTTCGATTTCTCATCCCACTTTAGGAGACTCTCCCATGTCTAAGATTGTTGAACTTATGTCCGGTCGCGCCCTCGAACACGGAATCGGCATGCTTGTCGACCACGGAAGGGGTTCTGGCAGCAAAATGTATGTTGGCGGTCAGGCCAATGCTCTCGTTGCCGCAGGCACAGTCATTAACGCTGACGACGAAGGAACCACCGAAACCGAAACGACTTCCTATACGGTTCCGGCAAACACTCTGGTCGCCGGATCAACCATTCGCGCTAAGTTTTATGTGCATTCTCCATCAGCTAACGGTTCCGACACAACCCAAATTGCATTGCGGTTTGGCGCGAACACTACAGCAAGCAGCAACTCAGGAATGGAAACCGGCGCTACTGATCTTGCTAACAGCGGTGCTGTCTGTGTTGGTGATGGCGTGGTTCAAATTCGCACTGCTGGTGCCAGCGGAACTGCCATTATGTTTGGAACCATTGCTATGGATGTCGCAACTGTTGGTATCGCTCTTAGTCATGACGAGTCTGGTGCTATGGCTACGTTTGCCGTCGATACCACAGTAGCAAACTATCTGGCTGTTACGATTACGCAGAGCGGAAGCAACGCGGCTCAGATTGCCCAGGCCGAAGCCTTCATCGTAGACATCGTCAACCCGTTTAGCTAATCCATCCTCTTCTAATTAGGAGGCCGTGATGGCTGATCAAGGTTTTATTGTTAACGACGCGGAAGTACTTGCTGTCGGCACTAGTTACGCCACTGGTAAAGCTATTCTTCTTCATGAAGATTCGACGTCGGATGCGAAATCAAAAGCTATGCCGCAAGCCTGCTACCTGTCTCATCTTGAGCTTCAGCTTGATGAAACGAGTAGCACGGTTTCGGAGGTCTCTTGTTTTCTGACTTGGGATTCTGCTGGAAACGACCCGATTACTGCCGAGGCTGTAGACCTCGCAGTTCATGCCGGGTTGACTGACACTAGCTTGAGGTTGGTTTCTGTAGCTATGGATGTTTGGATTAGATCCCCAGCAACACAAACGACGGCAGGTAAGGTTTACTTGTGGGTCGAGTGTAAGACTGGAGATGCAACCCTTAAAATAGCCCGGTTGCACTGGGCAGTGAGGTAAAGCAATGGGTGGGTTTTTCAATAGGTTCGATGCCACAAAGCACAGTGTTCGCGCAACAGACCTTGAGGTTGATGGTACAACGATTGTTGTAGATGAAGTCAACAATCGCCTTGGGGTTGGAGACGCCGTACCAGGAACAGCAGTTCAGGTCACAGATACGGCTCCGTATTTAACCCTCAAGAACTCTACCGCTGAAAACACGGCAGGCGGCTGTGAGGCTAAGGTCATCTTTGAGGACCACGCTAATGTAGCGTTGGCTCAAGTTGAAGGCAGTCATAGTGGAACCGCTGATGATACGAAGGGCAAGTTTGTCGTTTCAACCCACACGGGGTCTGCTCTTACTGCCGCTTTAACGATCAATGACGCACAGGCCGCTACGTTTGCAGCGGACGTTTTTTTAGGCAACAATCTCCAGATTGGCGATGGTAAGTCCATCGTTGATGGAAGCGGCAACGAGTTGCTTCAGTTTTGCGAGGTGAGCAGCGCAGTAAACCATCTTGAGATCGAGAACGCAGCCAGTGGTACAGCCCCGGCGATTAGCGCCATTGGCGACTCCGCTAACATCACGATCTCTGTGAAGCCCAAGGGAACGGGCGGCTTTAGAGTCTATGGTTCAACCGCAGCAGCGGCGACTGTTTATATCAATGAAGACTCGGACAACGGCACGAACTTCATGGGCCACAGAGCAGCGGCCAGCATCGGGACGAGCCACGTTTATACATGGCCTGGTGCCCTTCCTGGGAGCAACCTGGTTCTCCAGTCGGATAATGCTGGGACATTAACCTGGGTAGCAGGTGGTGATATCACAGGCGTTACGGCAGGCACTGGTCTTAGCGGCGGGGGTACATCTGGCGCGGTCACGTTGAACGTAGACGCAGCCCAAACACAGATTACATCCGTGGGTACGATTGGGACGGGTACTTGGCAAGGCACCGCAGTTGCGTCTGCATACTTAGATGCTGACACTGCTCACCTATCTGGTGCCCAGACGTTCTCTGGAACCAAGACACTAAACTCATTCAAGGGCACTGGCGCGATAACCGTCACCAACATTCTTGATGAAGATGCCATGGGCACTAATAGTGATACAGCGCTTGCAACCCAGCAATCTATCAAGGCTTATGCAGATACGAAGTCCCCTGTGGCTGGCCACTCGTCTATCGCCACGGTCGGTACAATAGGAACAGGAACCTGGCAAGGAACAGCAATCGCGAACGCATATGTCGCTGACTTGCCCACCAGCAAGATTGTTAGCGGTACGATGGCCGATGCCCGTATTGCTGAGTCAAACGTCACGCAGCACCAGGGAGCCATTACCGAGACGGGTGCCGTAAACGTTGGCTCGATTACCAGTGGGTTTACGTCCATTGATGTGGGTGCAGGCGCGATTAGCACTACCGGCACAATGGCCACGGGTATCCTAAACGCTACAGGTTCTGCTCCATACCTGACTCTAAAGAACTCTACCGCTGAGAATGGAGAGGGTGGTGCTGAGTCTCGTGTTCTCTTTGTTGACCACGCAGCAGCGACCTTAGCTCAGGTTGAGGGAAGCCATGCAGGCACAGCCGACGACACCAAGGGCAAGTTCATTGTCTCAACTCACAACGGCTCCTCCCTTACGCCTGCGCTGACAATCAATGAGACGCAGACATCGACCTTCTCTGGAAACGTAGAAATCCAAACCGATTTGGATAACAATTTTACTGCGCTTTCGCTGTACAACCAATCAGATTCTGCCGACACAAACGGTAGTGTGGCTCTTGCTTTTGACTTGGAAGACACTGCCGGAACTAAAGTAGATGCCGGTATGATTCAGGTCGTCAAGGAAGCCTCCTTTACGAGCACGGCATCCACGCAAGACTCCAGAATGGTTATAGCGTTGTCGGAGAATGGAACTTTAGGGGCAAAGGCAACGCTTACGTCTGCGGGCAATTTGCAGCTTGCTGGTGACCTTCAGGTCTCCGGCAACAACATTGTAGACAGCGGTGGCGCTGCTGGTATTTCTTTCGATGGATCTGGAAATGCCCAAATCGACTTGGACGTTACGATTGCAGGA
>TARA_R110002096_G_scaffold28203_1_pt1 | contig 13671 bp, 10 predicted proteins | sample TARA_R110002096 | Tara Oceans TARA_R110002096 (sample SAMEA4397295) | marine metagenome | biome: Polar Biome; feature: [DCM] deep chlorophyll maximum layer (ENVO:01000326); material: water (ENVO:00002006), including particulate matter (ENVO:01000060) such as... | depth 35 m | reverse complement strand
ACATAGCCATTACTAGCATAGTTAGCTTTTAGAGCTTCTATTTTGTCTTCTACATCAACTTTAGTGTAGTAGTCAGGCTTATTATCAATTGGAAGTATTTGCTCTGGACTCACCGACTCGAAATAAGTGAACGAATCTACCCGGAATTTGCAGCCTTTTGAAACCCAAAAACTATTTTGTACTGAAGAATCTATTTGGGTGGATAGATAACCTTGGGAGGAATAATGCTGAAGAAGCCTAACCGATGTGGTTACTTCTTGGTTTGATGAGGGTAAAGAAATCTGTACCTCTTTCCCATCCTCAACTACTTTAATCTGAGAGAATGCGGTTCCCCAAGTAATAGAAATAAAGATAGAAAGAAGTACAAATTTATAAAGCATAGTCGCTAAACGATTTGTTTAACGAATAATTTCGGCTACGAAATTGGGTAAAGCAAATGAACCGCTATGAACGTCTTTGTTGTAGTAGTTTAGGTTGGTACCTAAGGCAGGTAAACCATTCTCAACTCTAGCTAAAACATCTGCGTCTAAGGCTTTAATTCCTTTTGAAGCGTAGGCAAAACTCCACATTCCTGCTGGGTATAATGGTATGTATGCTAGGTACATAGAAGATTCAGTGAAAACTTCAGTAAGAGCACCAAATACTTTTTTCATACTTGAATGATATTCAGGTACCCAAGGTGATTCGGTTTGTGCAGTTAACACTCCACCCTCTTTTAATGCAGAAAAACAAAGTTCAAAAAATCCTTTTTCAAACAAACCTTCTGCTGGGCCTACAGGATCAGAGCCGTCAATAATTACAACATCGTATTCAGCTTTTGCTTGTTTTACGAACGCAATTCCATCTTCAAAAAGCACGGTTAAACGAGGATCTTCCCACGCACCAACATCTTTTAAATAAAGCTTCGAAGCGCGGACAACAGCTTCATCAATTTCCACCATGTCAACATGTTTTACGGATGGATGTCGCAGAACTTCACGAGCTGTACCACCGTCACCACCACCAATAATGAGCACTTTCTCTGGATTAGGATGCGCAAACATTCCGGTATGTGCCAACATTTCGTGGTACACAAATTCATCTTTTTCGGAAAGCATCACCATTCCGTCAATCGTCATTAAGTTACCCCAAGTATCAGTCTCATAAACTTCAACTAATTGGTAAGGAGTTTGTTCGGAAAATAATAGTTTTTTAACACCCACAGTTAAACCTGTGCTCTCGTTATAAAACTCGTTGTATTGAAGAGGCATGATTAATTAAATAAAAGTGATTATTAAATCATAGAGCATCAATAAAATGATGCCCTATGTTAAGAAAGGTGGGTTATTTATACCAGAGAACTGCAGCGGCAAAGGTAGATCCGCAATTTTTAACTTGGTGCTCAACGCCTACAAATTTAATTTCTTTAAGCGCTCTTTTGCGGTATTCAAAAGCATCAACTACCATTTGTTTAACAATAGTTTCAACGTATTCTAAACGCGTATGATCTTCAAATTCCATGATCACACCTGGTTGTGTTGGATCTTCAGGAATACCAATTGCGATAGCAGAAGCAATCCACATTTGAGGAGTTTGAGAATCGATGTGTGCGTAAGCTAGAGGAATTAAACCGCCACCTGGCAATGTAATTTCATCACGATTAACTTGTTGTGCATTAGGTGGGCAGATACTGCTCATTCGCATTAAGTTAGTATCACCAACACCAGCTTCTAACAACGCATTATCAAATGCATTAAGTCGAGTGTTACCTTCAGCAGCCCCAGAAACGAGGCAATAAATATTCGGGGTTTTAACCATTTGGAGGTCTAAACCATTAGTTTTTTGAGATGTATCCATGAGTCAGTCAGGTATTTACTAAGTTTGTAGCAGGTTTAAATAATAATTTTTGGCCTTGAGGTACTTTGAACATACCTCTCTTCATTTCCATACTAGAAATGTTTTTGGACTCAAAGGCTTCCTTTAAGAACTCCTGAATGATCCAAGGGTCAATAGTATCACCACAAGTGAAAATATCCACTGCTGCGTAATTATACTCTGGCCAAGTGTGTATGGCTACGTGCGATTCTGCTATAACAACTACTCCACTAACGCCATATGGACTAAATTTGTGAAAGTTGTGAGAAATGATTGTAGCGTGAGCTTCTTTAGTTCCATCAAGCATAGCTTGTTCGATGAATTCTACATCGTTTATTTTAGAACTATCACAATCATAATATTCTACTAAAATTTGTCTACCGAGTGCTTCCAATCCTTCTTTAAGTAAAATGTTAAAAGTTAAGTTAATTTTCTTTTGTAATACTGATTGAAAACGTATACTTGGCTTGTGGTTGGGCCTCAGCTACATCTTTTTATCAAGCACTAAATTTACGCTTTTTTTTAGATAATCAATGACTCTTACAGATAAAAAAATTAACGCCAAAAAGGCGACAGAAATTTATAAAGCTTTACTCCTTCCTCGCCGTATAGAGGAGCGAATGCTTAAACTACTCAGACAGAACAAAATCAGCAAATGGTTTTCAGGAATAGGTCAAGAAGCGATCTCAGTTGGACTTACGCTTTCCGCTAAACCCGCTGATTATATTCTACCAATGCATCGTAACTTAGGAGTGTTTACAACTAGAAATGTTCCTTTTTATCCACTTTTTTGCCAATTATTCGGTAAAGCTGATGGGTATACTCAAGGTCGTGAGCGTTCTTTTCATTTCGGAATACCTGAGCACAATATTGTTGGAATGATCTCCCATTTAGCTGCAATGATGCCAGTTGCAGATGGTTTAGCGCTCGCAAAAAAACTTAAAAATGAGGACGCCGTTGCTTTTTCTTTTTGTGGAGATGGCGCTTCAAGCGAAGGTGATTTTCATGAAGCTCTAAATTTAGCAGCCGTCTGGAAACTCCCCGTTGTGTTTGTAATTGAGAACAACGGCTACGGTTTGAGCACGCCGAATAGCGAACAATATGCTTGCGAGCGACTAGTAGATCGAGCCAAAGGGTATGGAATGCACGGCATGCATATTGATGGAAATAATGTTCTTGAGGTGATGGAGGCTGTTGAAAAAGCTCGGAAACTAGCGCTAAAAGGTGAACCTGTACTTATTGAGGCTAAAACTTTTAGAATGCGCGGACATGAAGAGGCTTCTGGTACAAGCTATGTTCCAGATTCATTATTTGAAGAATGGGCTAAAAAAGATCCTATTGCTCGCTTTGAAAACTATTTGAGTGCCAATCATAAAAAGAATAGCGACGATTTCGCTGCTATTCGTAAAGAAATTGACGCTTCTTTTAAAAAGGATATAGAGAAAGCTCTTAAAGCTGACGAACCGATTTTTGATAAAGAAAAAGAACTCGCTGCAGTCTTCTCATCCGAAGAACCGATTGTACCCCCCCACTCAAACGGCACACAATCTGAAAAAAGATTTGTCGATGTTATTCATAGTACGCTTAAGCAAGCCTTTGATGAAGACGATTCTTTCTTAATAATGGGACAAGATGTTGCTGAGTATGGTGGTGTCTTTAAAATTACCGACGGCTTTTTAGAACGCTTTGGTAAAGACAGGATTCGGAACACTCCAATTATTGAGTCTGGTGCTTTGGGCGCTGCAATGGGACTTGCTCTCGAAGGATTTAAACCCGTTGTAGAAATGCAATTTTCTGATTTTGTAAGCTGCGGTATGAATCAAATTATTCAGAATATCGCAAAATCACATTATCGTTGGTCACCAGCCCTAAATATTACCATCAGACTTCCTCATGGTGGCGGAGTTGGCGCTGGCCCCTTTCATTCGCAATCACCTGAAGGTTGGTTCATGCCGCATTCTGGAGTTAAAATCGTAGTTCCTGGTACTGTTGAAGATGCACAGAATTTACTTTATAGTGCGCTCTTGGATCCAAACCCAGTTCTCTATTTTGAACATAAAAAGCTCTACAGAAGCTTAAAAGCTACTACTCCAGACAAAGCCACCTATGAGCCTTTAGGAGCTGCTAAGGTTCAACGTGAAGGAACTAACGCAACCATCATAACTTATGGCATGGGCGTGCAATGGGGTTTTGAAATCTGCGATAAATATGCCGAGAAAGGAATTTCAATAGAGTTATTAGATTTACGCTGCTTAGCGCCATTGGATCTTGAATCCATTAAGAAATCTGTTCAGAAAACTGGAAGAGTCTTGTTGCTACAAGAACCATCGTTAACAATGGGACCTATGAGCGAAGTTTCGTCACTTATAAACGAACATTGCTTTGAATGGCTTGATGCCCCAGTAATGAGAGTTGCGGCTCTTGATATGCCCATTCCTTTCAGTAAGAAATTAGAGGAAGGAACCATGGCGAATTACAATTTAGAAGCGGAACTTACAAGATTGCTTGATTACTAGATTGAGAACTCAAAGTAACAAGATTAAGGAAGCTAATTAATAAAAGTAGGTGTTCTATTTGATGTTTATTAGTTATAATTAACAAGTCTTCAACTAAAGTCTAAGTTATGAAAGAGATTATTTTAAAAGTTCCCGATCAAAAACTAGATCTTGTTATGCAGCTTATTGAACAGTTGGGATTGGATGTTTCCTTTGGCGATTTCGATATCCCTGAAGAGCATAAATCTATTGTAAGAGAACGGATAAATAGTGCAAAAACAGAAGACATAATTCCATGGCGAGAGGCTCGAACAAAACTCCAGTTTAAATCTAACGCATAATATGGCTTTTACTGCTTTTGTAGACCGTAGAGCAATCCAAGATATCCAACAAGCCATTGATTATTACGAGTAACAACAGCTAGGCCTTGGAGAGAGATTTGAAGCTCATCTAAACGAGTGTCTCGTTAAACTAGAACAAAACCCCTTCTTTCAAATCCGTTACGATGAGGTTCATTGTCTTTCATTGAAGAAGTACCCATTTATGATTCATTTTAACATTGACGAAAATAAAAAGCTCATCACCGTTGTTGCGGTGCTTAATACATCCAGGAATCCAAGCATTTGTAAGGAAAGAGGTTGAGCAAAGGTAACTCATAAATCCTCATTGAGAATCTGAAAACCTTGTACTATACAAACTTGCAGCTCTATAACTCTTAAATCATAGATTTAAGTGATTAATGATATTTCTACTTTATGAAATAAAAAAAGGCTAAGAAGAACATCTGTTTTTCTTAGCCTTTTTTATGAATACAATGCAGAGAATGATTCTTTATCTACCTTGATATGGTTCCCCAGAAATAATCCATTCTGGCTCTCCCACTCCTTTTAAGTAATAATCGAAATATTCTTTCATTCGAATTGCATAATCCAATTTGTTGGAGAATTTCTGCAAATGATGAGGCTCTCCGTGATATTGCAAGAAGATCACATCTTTGTTGTATCTGCGCATTGCTAAGTACATTTCTATACTTTGATACCAAGGCACGGCTCCATCTGCATCACCATGTTGAATAAGCATTGGTGTGGTAATCTTATCTGCAAAAAAGACGGGAGAATTTTCGATATACTTTTCTGGAGCTTCAATTAAACTCGCACCAATTCTACTTTGCGTTTTCTCGTACTGAAATTGTCGTGCACGTCCTGATTCCCAACGAATTCCACTATAAGCACTTGTCATGTTACTAACTGGAGCCCCCGATACGGCTGCGTCAAAAATATTGGTTTGGGTAACGATAAAGGCTGTTTGATAACCACTCCAAGAGTGACCATGTAAACCTAGCTTGTCTTCATCAGCAATACCAAGTTCTACGAGTTTCTGAATGCCAGGAACTAGACTTTTTGTTGCTGCAAAACCTGGTCGACCTATTTCGAAGCGAATATCTGGCAAAAATACGACGTAATCATCACTTACATATTGAGCAAAAACTGGACGATGATTTGTTTGCGGAACATCGAAATCATACAGTCTGTTTGTGAAAAAACGATAGTAATAAGTCATGATTGGGTAGCGCTTGTTTGGATCGTAATTGTCTGGTTTAATTACAATTCCTTGCATATATGTACCATCTAAGCTCAACCAATCTACAAGTTCAGCCTTACCCCAATTCCATTTTTGCTTTAGGTCTTTATGCAGATTACTAACTTGTTTTGTTTTCGAGAATGAAGCTGTCTCAGCAACCCAAAGGTTAGGATATTCATCATAGGTTTCACTAGTAAAAAGCACTTTCTCGCTTTCAACTGCTTTCGCTAGAATGGTGAATTTTCTATCCTCTTCGAGCAATGGTGTAACATCAGGTTTGCTGATGTTAGTTGTGTAGAATCCGAAATTCTTTTTCAAATCGTGATATGAATTAAGAAGAAGCGTTTCATTTTTAGCAAAGGATTGTTGATTCTCAAGTTTTTCAATCCTAAATATTCGATTCTCTTTTCGTCCCTCGCCTTCTGTTATGTTTGTACGACTGTTATTCTTTGTAGAAAAATTCCAGATATCAAACTTGTCGTAAATCAGAATCGCTTCATCATTATTTACCCAACCAGCAATGCCATAACCAGGAACATCTGATGGGTAATCATGATCTTCGTTGTAAAAAGGAACTTCTGAGTTCTGTGTAAGATTTCGCGTTTCCTTCTTTTTCAAATCATAGAGAAACCAATTCTTATCGTTGTAATAAGCTGCGAATTTCCCAGCTGGAGATAGTTGAACACCGCCTCCCAAATGACTCAAGAACTGTTCTTTTTTACCCGACTTCAAATCAATTACATACCAATCATTATAAGAACCATCCCAAGTTTGTTCTTTTTGGTAAGGGATATCACTATTTCCTAAAATCACATTGGGCGTATGATTGACTCTCACATTCGGAACTTGAAAATCTGCTAGCTGAACCCAATTCTTTTTATCCAAATGATAAACCGCTGTAAACAAGTGAATCTTACGGCGATTCCACGTTACTTTTTCTTGAGTTTTGATTTGAGGATCGTCGCCATGCCATAAATCCATCCCTCTGTCATTCACAATACTTTCGATATCGTAGATGTCAATTTCTGAATCTTTTTCCGAACTCGATGTTTCTGCTTTCTTATCCACATCAACCATTGCTTGTGCCATCAATCCAAAGAATAAACGCTTTCCATCATGGGTGAACGTCAACGAGTTATTAGAACGAAGAGCCCATTCAGCGTCAGTATCACTTGATTTAACGAGTGTTTGTAATTTGCTATTTGAAGCACTCCATAGCTTGAGCGTTGCATCGCCATCCGAAAAAGTGCTGTCATAAACAGCGGTAGTAAAAGCTAGTTTCTGTCGCTTTGGGTCCCAAGTTAGGTTGGAATAAAGTCCGTTCTTTTGCTTCTCAATTTCTTTAGAGGATTTCTTTTTCAAATCAAATACATAAATACCATTTTCGGCATCGCTAGTGTCTACAATGGAATATGCTAAATATCCCGAAAGGCTATCGAACGCCATTGATTGAACAAATGGAATAGAATGTTCTTTCTGTGTAGCTAAATCAACAAGAGTTAGCTCTGTACCTAATTTCTTATTCTTTGATTTTAAATCTTCAACCTCTTTGCTTTGATAATGACTTATAGCTAGCCAATTTCCATCGTTCGAGAATTGAAATCTAGACACATCACTAAACTCGGTTACATTTCCATCTGTTAGTGAAAGTAAGCTTAAACCTTGTTTTGGAGCTTTCTTTTTGTCTTTAAGTTGAATAGCTAATGGTGTCTTTTTGTAAACAGCTACCCATTTCTCATTACCAGAAATTGCGGGGTTACTACCGAGTTCTAGTTTATGCTCAGCTGCATTGGCTGTATGTTGAACCAAAACATAACCGTCTCCTCTATCAGGCCAAACACCGTAAGCCAACCAGTTTCCATAGGCCGATATTTTTGGAGTTTTTATATCCTCAAATTTCATTACATCCTCGAAGGTGAGTACACCTTGCGCTGGTAATATTTGAGATAAAACAGTGACGTAAATAAACACTAAAGCAATTCTACAAACTTGCTTAATCATAGTATCCTAGTTAGTTAATAAATCTTGATTTGAAATAACTTAAAATAGGAATCTAATCAAAGCGATGTAATGTAAATATTGGCAATGTTTTGGGGGTGGTGTAGTAGTTGGTGAGTTATTCAATCGTTAAGAAAGTAATGCCGGCAACTAACTGCTAAGTTCTGAATACCTAACAATTTTAAATTATGGATTTTGAATTTTGAATGAAGGGGGAAATTGAGAATTAATAATTCAAAATTAAGAATTAGGTCAAGATATAGCGCAAACCCAAAATCGTTGTCACTTGTGGCTTTAAGGTTCTTGCTGAAACTAGAATAGTAGCAGGTTCTCAATTATTGAAGATTCTTCGTCCTGAGACATCGGGATCAGAATTGTAGATGCTAAGTAATTCGTTGACAGAAATAACTTTTTGATTTCCTTCAGAGTGTCAATACGCCCACAAAATCACATCGACGTTTAGAATTATTGGCGAAGAAAGAACGCAATTGAATCGACGTCTCCGATAGGAGCAATCATTCCACACCGGCTCGGGTTTGAATGTGGCAATAGAAGGACGAAGACCATTGGAATGATTGAGTCGATGCAATGGAGTTCGCGCCAATTATTCTTGTAGAGAGCTTTTGATACTCGCCTGCCCCGAGCATTCGGGGGCGGAACAAAAGTACAGCTATTAACGAGATGAATGCTTTAGCGAACACGTAAATAATGTGAAGGTAAGATCAGCTATCACCTGCGAACAAAACCATTGCTTTTTAATAGCTGAGAAGATCCTTCTCCCGAAGCCTCGGGATCAGGATGACGGTGAGCTTTGATTTATTTATTAAAACTGTCAACGAATTATCTAACTCCTACAAGAATGACCAATTATATTTTACCTGTTCCATTGTTCAGTTAAGTCCCTTTCAAGAATAAGTCTCCCCTTGAGGGGAGTTAATCATCCAAAAAAGTTCTTTGGATGATTCGAGGGGTGTTCTTAATGATAGACTCGTAAATAATGTTTCCAACGTCTAAAGAAAGCACTAAACGTAACATCAATTATAGCTCGCGCGCTATTTTTGAAGTTTCTTCGTCCCGAGACATCGGGATCAGAATGTCCCGTAATTTTAAGTCTGGGACAAAGTTCCAAACTCTAGTTTCTTTCTGCGAGTCTTCTTTCCCTCTCGTTACGTTGCTCTGCTGCGCAATGCAGTCTAGAAGCTCTAGCTTCTAGTATATGAGGAAGTTGATCAAAATTTTATTCCTTACAAAGATGCTGAAACAAGTTCAGCATGACCGAAATAATTTTCAAGTGTAAATCTGATAGCGAATTTACAGGCTTCTACAAAAATGTCCCGTCATCATAAGTAAGAGACAAAGTTCCACACTCTAGTTTTTTTCGGCGAGTCTTTTGTTTAATCGTTCTTGAAAACCATCGGCGGCTTTTAAGGTGTGTAGCGATTGTAAAAGCTTGAGACCTTCTTTCGCGGAGAATGCCAATTCACGGAGCTCATCTTCGTAAACCAGCACCTCCTCGAAAGCGTCTCTCTCGACCATGTCAAGATTGTCGTCAACGTAATTAGTAATGTAGTCTTCAATTACTGGATGGTACTCTTTGTCTAAAAAATTCTTCATATCAAGGTATTGCTAGTGGTTATTCAACACCTTTAATGTCATTCTTAGAAAGAAGTTCCCAACTCTACATATTTTCCTATAAGGTGATGAATTTGTGCTCTACCACGGTTGATGCGAGACTTAACCGTTCCCATTGGAGTTCCTGTTATTTCAGAAATTTCTTCGTAGGTCATTTGCTGTAAATCTCTAAGCATTACAACCTCGCGGAACTCATCTGGTAACGACATCAATGCCTTCTCAAGCTTCTCTAAGCTTAGTTTCTGGTGAAGAATCTCATCTGGAAGGATATTAGTATCCTCAATCAACATTTCGCGATCTTCAGAATCGTTTGGATCTTTATGGATCGAGATTTTGTACATACGTTGCTTCTTTTTGTACAAGCTTTTTGCAAGGTTCAATGCAATGGTGTACATCCAGGTAGAGAATTTTGCAATACGTTCGTAAGAAGCTTTGCTTTTATGTACTCTAAGGAATGTTTCTTGAACTAAGTCTTCGCAATCATGGTGGTCATGCGTGTAACGATATAGGAAATTATGAAGGCGATCTTGGTAGCGTTTCACCAACTCATTAAAAGCGAGTTCTTTCCCATTTTGGAAATATTCCATTAAATCTTCGTCACTATACACACTTACTTTTGATCCTACAAATGTATCCATAATCAACACCACTAAATTTTATTATAATTCTCTGTTTGGCGCGAGTCGGATTAACCGATGATTCGCTTAACAAGGAAGAATAAAATCGAGGTGGAGTCGAGTGTGCTAAAGCCTTTGATAGAACGATCTGCGTCTAGCAAAGCTTCAAAAACACGAGGCAAATCGGAATAACTAAAATTCGAAGCATCATCCCAAAGCTTATTAAAGTACCAGGCACTAGCAATACCAAGCTCGCTTTGGATCTGACTTTTCGATTGGCCTTTTTCTGCCAATCTTCGAATCTGCCAAATGTTTGTAAACACACTGTTAAAGAACCCCACGAGTCGAATTAATTCTCCCGTGTCTGATTTAGCATGTTGCAACATTTGTTCCGAGATGTATAGAGCACGTTCCAAATTGCGCTTTACTATAGCCTCTTTGAGCTCAATCGCCGTATACTCGCGATATGAGCCTATTATTTTTTTTACGTCGGCTTCAGAGACCGAATCTGAAGTGTCTACAAAAGTACACACTTTGTCTATTTCTGTAGACAGTAACTGCAAATTATTACCTACAAACTGAGCCAATAATTGAGCTGCAGCAGGGGCAATCTGCTTTTTGTGGTGAGATTGTACCCAAGCAATTACCCAATCAGGAATTAAGTAATCGGCTAAAGATTCGAACTGGTGGTAGCCAACATTCTTATTCTTAGCAAGAGCTTTGCCTAGGTTTGTATTGGCTGCAGGTTTACCTGTATCAAATAAAACGAGTAAGCACGTTGGATTTGGATGCTCTAGATAATGGATGAAATTCTGAAGATCATCTCCTCCCTTACCTGCTTGCAAAAAATTCCGAACAATAAGAACTCGTCGTTCGGCCATCATCGGGTAACTTTTAGCGATGGAAATCACTTTACCCAGCGTTAAATCTTGACCGTAGAGCAAGTCGAAATTGAAATCTCTTTCGTGGACAGGCAAAACTTCAGAGAATTTATCAAGCAATTGGTCTAGATAGAACTCCTCTTCACCAAATAGATAGTACACCGGCTTTAATTGGTTCGAGGAAATTTCCTGAACTAACTGGTTAAATACATCTTTGCTATTTGCTTTCTTTGCTGCCATCGGGTGATGAAGATAAGCAAAGTGAGTTTTAATGAAATGAGAATGTTCACAATTTTGGAAATATTCTTTTTTGGGGGATTAGTTTTCTCACTGCATCACAACTATGCTTAAAGTTGATATCTAATACGTTCTAAAAATTAATTTTCAGTTTCTGTAATTCTCACCGAAGGATTCCCAATTTCTTTTTGTCTAAACAGTATCTATGAAACAAAAAGAGAATAACCTATGAGACATCTATTCATCATCCCTCCCATTAAACCACTACTTTTATTAAGCTTTCTTGTTTTGTTTTCTTGCACTGAAGCAAATCTCGGTAGCGACGACAATGATTCCGAAATCACTATAGAACTAAACGACACCGACTTTGAGCCAACCGATTGGACCGAAGCAACTCATAGCAAAGATGCCGATCCTAATTTTGACGAAGTGTTTGAAGACAATGCCGTAAAAAGGTTAGACATTGTTGTAGACAGCGAACGCTGGGAAGCAATGTTAGCTGATATGAGCGATCTTTATGGAAATTTTGGAGCTTCTGGTAGACCGGGTTCTTTAGTAGAATCCGATGACGATCCTATTTTTGTCCCGGCAGAAGTATTCTACAAAGACCAAGAATGGTACAGAGTGGGCATTCGCTTTAAAGGAAATTCTAGTTTGCAATCAACATGGAGTGCCGGAAATTTGAAATTATCCTTTAAGCTAGATTTTGATGAATTTGAAGACACCTATCCTCAAATTAAAAACCAACGCTTCTACGGTTTCAAGAAGTTTAGTTTAAAAAACAATTATAATGATGCATCCATGTTGCGCGAAAAAGTAGCTTCCGATGTTTTTAGAGATGCTGGGCTTGCGGTATCTCATACGGCGTTTTATACCCTTTATGTAGACTATGGTGATGGTCCTCAATATTTTGGAGTGTATACTTTGGTTGAAGAAGTTGACGATACTGTTTTAGACACTCAATTCTCTGATGATAACGGGAATCTCTATAAACCAGATGGCACGGGTGCTTCTTTTGCATCCGGTACTTTTAGTGAAGATGTTTTCGAAAAGAAAACCAACGAAGACGATGAAGACTGGACCGATATCAAGAGTTTATTTACTGCACTACACGCTGATAATCGCACTAGCGACCCTACGGCTTGGCGAAATGGATTAGATGCTGTATTAGATACCGATACCTTCCTAAAATATTTGGCAGTAAATACAGTGATTCAGAACTGGGATACTTACGGAAGAATGACTCATAATTACTATCTATACAATAATCCTGATACTGGTTTGCTTACTTGGATTCCTTGGGATAATAACGAAGCGCTACAAACAGGAAATCAGCAAGGCTCTTTACCATTGAATTTTTCTGGTTTGTCATCAAGTTCTTGGCCACTAATTGGATTTTTGTATAACGATGATGTCTATAAAGCAAAGTATGATGCTTACGTTGAGGAGACTATAAACAGTTATTTTAAAACTAGCGACATACAAGCACTCTACACAAATTATGCTGCTTTGGTAGAACCTTACGCTACAAGCGAAGAACCTGGTTATACTTTCTTACGTAATAGCTCTGAGTTTCAAAATGCCATTAGCACGCTAAAATCTCATGTAGCACAACGCACTAGCGCCGTAAATAGTTATTTAGATTGATTGATTGATTAAGTTGTATTAATGAAGGTTGAGGTGATTCCTCAGCCTTTTTTTTGTCGTTGAATTTTAAATGAGTTGGGTTCTTGTTCCGATTCTTTGTTAAAACCCTTAATCTCGTTACGTAGCTCAGCTGCGTAATGCAGTATGGAAGCTCCTGCTTCCTGTACCTTTCCCGTGCTCGTTATCTCGAACACCCCTCGAATCATCCAAAGTACCGTTTGGATGATTCACACCCCTCAATGGGAGACTTATTCTTGCTAGATTTGTGATGCACAGTTTGACGTTATTTCTCACCTACGGTAAGTCTCAAAGATCTTTTAAGACTTTAGCGGAGCGGTGACTTGAAAGTATACATAAACAAGAAGTCTCTGACTTCTTTCAACATTGATTTGGCTATGAGTTATATCCAAACTCGTCATCACCGATACATATAGAACAACCAAATCTGTAATCGAACTACCGCACACCTACAAGAATAACTGCATCTGTTGTATATTTTATTACATTGAATACCAAACGAATGGTTTTATGAAACTAACAATAGAAATATGCTTACCGACATCAATCCGAAGTTACCCATGCGTGACAAAAATGTAACTAGAGAGTTTTACACCCATAAGTTGGGATTTACTGAATATGGAAGTGCTGATTATGACGGTTATTTAATGATGGAAAAAGACCTCATTCAGATTCATTTCTTTGAGTTTAAAGCTCTAGAGCCTAAAGAAA
>TARA_R110002096_G_scaffold101770_9_pt1 | contig 13676 bp, 12 predicted proteins | sample TARA_R110002096 | Tara Oceans TARA_R110002096 (sample SAMEA4397295) | marine metagenome | biome: Polar Biome; feature: [DCM] deep chlorophyll maximum layer (ENVO:01000326); material: water (ENVO:00002006), including particulate matter (ENVO:01000060) such as... | depth 35 m | reverse complement strand
AGTGAGGATGATGAACATCACATTGCGTTCAACCTCCAATGCGGAAAAGAAGGTGGCATTGCGCTGTTGCCAGTCGGTGATGAAAATCGGCCGCTCGGCGGCCTCCATCACCGGGCCGCGCAGCAGCCCCACACTATCGGGATCCTGCAGATAGACTTCGATGAAGGAGACCGTGTCCTCCTTGTTGAAATAGAGCTGCGCTTCGGCCTGCGGCATGAAGACGAAAGTGGCGTCATATTCTGACATGCCGAGCTGAAATATCGCGGTGATCGGGTAGGCTTTGACCCGCGGTGCAACCCCCATCGGTGTGACTGCGCCTCGTGGCGATACCAGCGTCATCCGATCGCCCAATTGCAGGCCGAGACCGGCGGCAAGACGTGATCCAACGGCAAGACCACCTGCTTCGTCAAAGCCTTCAAGTGTGCCCTGCAGCACATTGTCGATGACCGCAGGCATCTTGGCAAAATCCGCTTCGCGCACACCGCGCACCAGCGCGCCGCTGCTGGTTTCCCGTCCAGATGCAAGCACCTGCCCTTCGACAACGGGAATCGCGGCGCGCACCTGTTCAAGCTTCGACACTCTATCCGCTACCGCGTCAAAATCATCCAGCGGACCGTCAATCGGCTCGAGGATCATGTGGCCGTTAATCCCAAGAATCTTGCCGAGCAATTCGGTGCGAAATCCGTTCATCACCGCCATCACGATAATCAGCGCAGCGACACCCAGCATGATACCGGCAAAAGAGAACCCGGCTATGGCCGATATCGATGCCTCCTTGCGCCGGGAGCGCAGATAACGTCCGGCCAACATCCATTCGAACCGTGAAAATGGTTTGGTGCCATTCGGCGCATCCGTCAGATCTGGAGCCAGGTCAGTCATAGAATCTCTCTGTGGGGCAAATGATCAGGCCTGTGCAGCCTGCAGCCTGTTGAATGCTGCGTCCGGGGTCAGGCTTTCGCGCTCGCCGGTGCGGCGGTTTTTCACCTCGATTTCCCCGCTCTCAACACCTTTCGGACCAATAATCAACTGCCAGGGCAGACCGATCAGATCCATGGACGCGAATTTGCCGCCCGCGCGCATGTCACGATCATCGTAAAGCACAGAGATTCCGGCCTTATTAAGGCGGTCATAAAGAGCTTCACAAGCCGCATCCGTTGCCGCGTGCCCGGTTTTCAGGCTGATCAGACCGACCTGGAACGGGGCGACGGATTGCGGCCAGATGATGCCGTTCTCATCATGACTGGCTTCGATGATGGCCCCCACAAGTCGCGACACGCCAATTCCGTAAGATCCCATATGAACCGGCACGTCGACGCCATCAGGCCCGGCAACACGCGCATTCATCGGCTCGGAATATTTGGTGCCGAAATAGAATATGTGGCCAACTTCAATGCCTCTGGCCGACACCCTGTCCGCTTCGGGAATCCTGGCGAATGCCGCTTCGTCATGCATCTCTTCGGTGGCGGCATATTGGGCGGTATACTTGTCCACCCAGGGAGACAGGTCGCCATCGAAATCAACTGTCTCGTCAGGCACCGGCAGGTCGAGAAAATCGCGATGACAGAACACTTCGCTCTCGCCGGTGTCAGCCAGAACGATGAATTCGTGGGTCATGTCGCCACCGATCGGTCCGGAGTCTGCCTTCATGGGTATAGCTGTCAGACCAAGCCGCTGATAGGTCCGCAAATAGGCGACAAACATCCGATTGTAGGATTTGCGCGCCTCTTCCTTATTGAGATCAAATGAATAGGCATCTTTCATCAGGAATTCACGGCCACGCATGATGCCAAAACGCGGGCGCACTTCATCGCGGAACTTCCATTGAATGTGGTACAGATTCAACGGCAGATCCTTGTAGGATTTGACCGATCCACGAAAGATGTCGGTGACCATTTCCTCATTGGTGGGACCGTACAGCATATCGCGTTCATGGCGGTCGGAGATGCGCAGCATTTCCTTGCCGTAATCATCATAGCGGCCGCTTTCGCGCCACAGATCAGCAGGCTGAATGGTCGGCATCAGCAATTCCACAGCACCTGCGCGGTTCTGTTCCTCGCGGACAATTGCCTCGACGTTTTTCAAGACAGCCTGGCCGAATGGCAGCCAGGAATAAATGCCTGCAGATTGCTGCCGCATCATTCCCGCACGCAGCATCAGGCGATGAGAGATGATTTCGGCTTCCTTTGGAGTTTCCTTGAGGATGGGCAGAAAATAACGGGACAGATGCATTGGGAATCCGATTGCAACAAACTTGGGATATAAATGAGAGAAACCGTATGGCTGGCAAAAACACAAGTGTTTTGTTCGCGATAGCCGGGATGATCCTGGACAGGTCCTCCTGAGCCCGTTTCCGCAAAAAAATGCATGCCGATCTTCACAACATGGTGACAAAACCAAATTTCGGCGCTAGGTTTGGGATTGAAGGTGGCGACAAGCTGCCTTCTTTCGCGGTCTTAGTCTTGGGAGGGAGTGTTTCCATTGCGCGGTTTTGCCAGCGCAGATTCGAAACGATACATTTGACTTCAATTCGAATTGGAAACAGGAACGCGGAAAATGAAAGAGCGGAGGTTTTACCTCCGCTCTTTTTTTCGTTTGCAAGCCAGCAAAAACGCCATTTCAACGGTTTTGATGCGTAAATGGCGCGCTCTAAAAAGTCGGCAAAAACGGAATATCGTCCAAGCCGATTTCCAGGATCTCGCGCGCATAGTAAAACGTGGCAAATATCAGCAGCGAAATCACAGTCGTCGCGATTGCCTTTCTGCCAATGCCTGCGCTGATCGGAGCGCCTCGATCGGTCCCCATCGCCATGTCCTCGCCCTCATGCTGCGAGCGAATGCCGAAAGGCAGAGTGACGAACAGCACCAGCCACCAGATAATGAAATAGATAGCAACACCGCTTGCAAATGACATGGTTCAGACCTCTTCAAGCTCAATCAGTGTACCCTGGAAATCCTTCGGATGCAGGAACAGCACAGGCTTTCCATGGGCCCCAGTCTTAGGGTCGCCATCGCCCAGCACACGCATGCCATCCGCTCGCAATTTGTCTCTTGCCTGAAGGATATCCGCGACTTCATAACACAGGTGGTGTAGGCCGCCCGAGGGGTGCTTTTCCAGAAAGCCCGCAATCGGCGAATCCTGCCCGAGCGGCGCCAGCAATTCAATTTTGGTGTTCGGCAACTCAATAAAGACAACCGTGACACCGTGCTCTGCAAGCGGCATCGGTTGCGACACAATCGCACCCAGCGTACCGGCATACAGCGCTGCAGCCGCGTTCAGATCGGGAACCGCAATGGCAACATGGTTGAGACGATCCAGCATGGACTTCGTTTCCTAATTGAGTCCAGACCCTGGTGCTAAACGATATGAACCCGGACCTGGCAAACCGGTTTCTTGCCCCAGATATTCTGCACTTCACCGCGAATGGCGCGGCGTATTGACTCTTCCAGTGCGCCGGAATTTTTGCGCCGTTTTGCCGACATACTGTCGAGCACACCATCCACCGCGTCCAGTACAATATCTTCGAAATCAACCCCTTTGTCGTCGACATCGGGAAGTCCGAAAAGATCAACTGCCGGCTCATCCATTACCTCGCCCTGGCGCGATATCACCAGCGATACCGACACCATGCCAGCAAAGGAGAGTTTGCGGCGCTCATCGACCCCGCCAGTTTCCGGCGAGGTGACAAGTTTGCCATCCTTGTAAAGCCGTCCGGCCTGCTTTTTGTCAATGATCCCCGGCTTGCCGGGCGCCAGACGCACCATCGATCCATTGCGGATTTCGACAACATGTTTAACGCCCTGCTCTGCTGCAAGCTTGGCATGGGCAGACAGGTGCAAAGGTTCGCCATGAACCGGCACCGCGATTTCAGGTTTTATCCAGTCATACATCTGCACAAGTTCGCCGCGACGCGGATGGCCGGATACATGCACGAGGCCATCACGATCAGTGATGACCTCAAGTCCCTGGTCACACAGGCTGTTGATGACGGTATTCACCGGCACCTCGTTGCCGGGAATGGTGCGGGATGAGAAAATCACCCGGTCGCCTGACACCAGTTTGATGCTGCGATGGCTGCCACCGGCAATACGAGCCAGAGCCGCGCGGTCTTCGCCCTGGCTTCCGGTGCACATCACAAGCACCTTATCGCGCGGAAGATAGCCGAAATCGTCCTCACTGAGGAACGGCTTGAGCCCGTCAAAATAGCCCAGTTCCCGTGAAATGGTGGCAACGCGCTGCATGGCGCGCCCGACCAGAATGACGTCCCGCCCGGCGCGCTGCGCGACTTCAGCAACGGTCTTCATGCGCGCTACATTGGACGCAAAGGATGTCACTGCGACCCGCTGCGGAGCATCTTTGATAAACTCGTAAAGCCCGGCTGCAATATCCGCTTCGCTGGGGCTGATGCCTTCACGCACGGCGTTGGTGGAATCACACACCAGTGCCAGAACGCCCTCTTCGCCGATTTGCTTCATGCGATCGACGTCCATCGCCTGTCCAACAACGGGCGTGGGATCAATCTTCCAGTCCCCGGTGTGCAGCGCAGTTCCAAGCGGTGTGCGGATGACCAGCGCATTGGGTTCGGGAATGGAGTGGGAAACCGGCACCATTTCAAGATCAAACGGTCCCAGCGCCCAGCGCTCGTTCTGACTGATGGTCGTGACCGGTATCTTCCCCGCCCAAGGCGCGCCAGCAAGTTTTGCTTCCAGCATCGCGACCGTAAACGGTGTGGCAAACACCGGCGCACCGACCCGGTGCCACAAATCCACAAGGCCACCATAATGGTCTTCGTGGGCATGGGTCAGAACAATACCGAGAACATTCTTCTTTTCGGATTCCAGAAAGCTGATATCGGGGAAAATGAGATCGACGCCCGGTTGAGTTTCACGGGCAAAACCGAGGCCAAAATCCACCACAATCCACGACTTCTTACCGGTCGGACCGAAACCGTACATGCCAAGATTCATGCCGATTTCGCCGACCCCGCCCAATGGCAGAAATACGAATTGATTCTGATCGTTCATTTAGTGTCCTTCTGGGGCGCGGCTTTGCTGTGGCAACATGAAGACGTCGCCTGCGGAAATGACGCTTGTGCCGTTTTCAGGGTGGGAAAGCAAGAGCCGTCCCTGCTCGTCGAGGCCGTCAAATCGTCCGGTCAGCTCCCTGTTATTCAGCCGCACGGTAATCTGTTCGCCAACTCCGCTGGCCCGGTTGAGCCAGTCCGCACGAATGGCCGCGAATTTCGCACCGGCCTGCCAGCCCGCCAGAGCGACGGCAACTTCGGTGCTGAACAGCTTGAATAGGGCCGGCACCGAAATATTGTGACCTTCCGCGGCAAAATTCGTCACGGCATAAGGCATTGAGTCCGGACTGGTGACACAATTGACGCCACAGCCGATGACAATTCCGGTGTGGCTTTGCAGCTGCGTCGCTTCCATCAGAATGCCGGCCACTTTCTTGCGGTCATAGAGCAGATCATTTGGCCATTTCACTGTGAGCCGGGTTTGCACCGTTGGCGGCAGCGCGCGCGACAGCGCCTTGTGCAGCGCCAGTGAAATTACAAACGCCATTTGCGGCAGAGTTTCCGATGCAGCAGGATCAACCAGCAGCAACGAGCCGTAGAAATTGCCCGGCGGAGAGACCCAGCCGCGTCCGCGCCGGCCCTTTCCGAGCACTTGTTCATCTGCCGTAATCCAGAGCGCTTCCCTGCGCCCTTTCCGGAATGCATCAAGCGCCAGATCATTGGTAGATCCGACGCTTGCAAAATGCTGATGCGAAATGGATTTGACCGGCGTCATCTCCGCCTCAGATCGAATGGCCTGTTCTTCATAAACCAATCTAGAAAAACGTCTTGGCAGCTGTTGTTGCAGCGCTCGCCAACAGACCGCTGAAGGCAATGAACACCAGCACAAAGATGCCTGCGCCGCCCAGAACCAGGCGCAGTTCGGTCGGCATCGGTTCAAAGGCATCGACTGCATCATCGAAATACATGATCTTGACGATGCGCAGATAATAATAAGCGCCGACAACGCTCGACAGCACACCAAGCACTGCGAGCACGTAAAGTCCGGAATCCACAGCCGCGACAAACACATAATATTTTGCGAAAAAGCCAGCGACTGGCGGGATGCCGGCCAGCGAGAACATGATCATCGCGAACAGGAATGCCATCAGTGGATTCGTTTTCGACAGGCCGGACAATTCATCAATATCTTCGACCATGCCATCCTTGCGGCGCATCGCCAATATGCAGGCAAAGGCACCAAGGGTGGTGACCAGATAGATCGAAAGATAGATGATAACGCCTTTGACGCCGTCCTGTGTGCCTGCAGCCAGTCCGACCAGCGCAAAGCCCATATGGCCGATCGAAGAATAGGCCATCAGCCGTTTGATGTTACGTTGGCCGATGGCGGCAAAGGCGCCGAGCGCCATTGAGGCAATGGAGATAAAGGTGACAATCTGCTGCCAGTCGAATGTAGCGCTCTGGAAGGCGCCATAGGTCACGCGGATGAACAACGCCATGGCGGCAATTTTCGGCGCCGCAGCAAAAAAGGCAGTTACCGGTGTCGGCGCGCCCTCATAGACATCCGGTGTCCACATGTGGAACGGAACAGCCGAGATCTTGAAGGCCAGTCCGGACAGAACAAACACCAGTCCAAACAGGAAACCGACATTCCGCTCACCCTCGCCAATTGCAGCGGCGATGCTGGCAAATTCGATCTGGCCGGTGAACCCGTAAACCAGGGAGATGCCGTAAAGCAACATTCCGGACGACAATGCGCCAAGCACGAAATATTTCAGCCCGGCCTCTGTCGAGCGTACTGAATCCCGGTTAATGGCGGCGATCACATAGAGCGCCAGAGACTGCAATTCCAGGCCGAGATATAGCGACAACATGGTGGTCGCGGAAATCATCATCATCATGCCCAATGTCGCAAGCATGATGAGGATTGGATATTCGAATAACTCAAAATGTTCGGCGCGCGCATACCCGACAGACATGGCAATGGCTACAGCTGAACCAAAAAGGGTTATGACCTTCATGAAACGCGCAAACGGGTCGAGAACAAAGGCACCCCCGAATGTTTCCCCCAGCGGAACGGTGAAAACCAGTATGACAAGGGCGATCACCAGAACAGCCACACTAATGCCGGTGATGATCGGGGTCATGCGATTGCCACCAAACGCGCCCAGCATCAGAAGACCCATTGCAGAAACGGCCAGCAGGATTTCGGGCAATGCTGGCCCGAGATCCGAAATGAAGGTCAAATCTTGTATCATGCTCGTTGGTCCAACCTTACAATTCTATTGGGCAAGTGCGTTTTCAGACAATTCCCCGGCAGCAGCGATAGCCGCCTGATAATTGGCAATCAGATTGTCGACCGACGCAGCTGTCACATCGAGCACCGGCATCGGATAGAAGCCGAAGAAAATGGTCAGGACCAGCAGCGGCAGCAAAATGATTTTCTCGCGTGGGCTCATATCCAGGATTGCCTTCAGGCTTTGCTTGTTCAACTGACCAAACACCACCCGGCGATACAGCCACAGAGCATAGGCCGCCGACAGAATTACGCCGGTGGTCGCCAGGATCGCCACCCAGGTGTTGACCTGGAAGACACCGACCAGCACCAGGAACTCGCCGACAAATCCACTGGTGCCCGGCAGTCCGACATTGGCCATGGTGAAGATCAGCAGAATGACGGCATAGAACGGCATTCTGTTGACCAGGCCGCCGAAAGCAGCAATTTCGCGGGTGTGCATGCGATCATAGATAACGCCGACGCACAGGAACAATGCACTTGAGATCAGTCCATGGGACAGCATCTGAAAAATGCCGCCCTGCACGCCCTGGACCGTGACCGTGAAAATACCGATGGTGACATAGCCCATATGAGCAACCGAGGAGTAGGCGATCAACTTCTTGATGTCTTCCTGCATCAGCGCGACCAGCGACGTGTAGATGATGGCAATCACCGACAATGCGTAGACCATGGGCGCGAAATCGGCTGATGCCAGCGGAAACATGGGCAGAGAAAACCGCAGAAATCCGTATCCGCCCAGTTTCAGCAGGATGCCTGCCAGAATGACGGATCCGGCTGTTGGTGCCTCCACATGAGCATCTGGCAACCAGGTGTGGACCGGCCACATCGGCAGCTTTACGGCAAAACTGGCAAAAAACGCGAGCCACAGCCATGTCTGCATCCCCGGCGGAAACTGATAGGCCAGAAGGGTTGGAATATCGGTTGTCCCGGCTTCCCAATACATCGCCATGATGGCGAGCAGCATCAGCACCGAGCCGAGTAATGTGTAAAGGAAGAATTTGAACGAGGCATAAACCCGCCGCGCGCCGCCCCACACTCCGATAATCAGGAACATGGGAATGAGACCCGCTTCGAAGAAGATGTAGAACAGAACCAGGTCGAGCGCGCAGAACACTCCGATCATGAAGGTTTCCAGCACCAGAAACGCGATCATGTATTCCTTCAGGCGCTTGTCGATGGATTTCCAGCTGGCCAGAATGCAAAGTGGCATCAGCAAGGTCGTCAAGATGACAAACAGCATGGAAATGCCGTCGACGCCCATCTTGTAATTGAAAATGCCGTCCGCAAGAGCGGCATCTTCCACCATCTGGAAGCCGGCAACTTGCGTGTCAAACCCGATCCAGATGAAGAGCGAGACGAGAAATGTTACGATGGTGGTCCACAAGGCGACATTGCGGATATTGCGCCGTGCAATATCGTCATCGCCGCGGACCAGCAGGATCAACAGGGCACCAACCAGCGGAAGGAAGGTGACAGTTGTAAGAATCGGCCAACTGCTCATCAGTTTGCCCCTCCGCTGAAGGTCATCCATGTGATCAGCGCAGCAACGCCGATCATCATTGCGAATGCGTAGTGATACAGATAGCCGCTTTGCAACTTCACAACTCTTTGGGTTACGTCTGCAACGCGGGCGGCAACGCCATCCGGACCAAGGCCGTCGATGAACCAGCCATCTCCCTTTTTCCAGAGGAAGCGGCCAATCCATTTCGCAGGACGGACAAAAATCACGTCATAGATTTCGTCAAAGTACCATTTGTTCAACAAGAACCGATACAGGATGGAATGTTCTTCCGCGAGACGCCGGGGCGTGTCAGGTGACAATATGTAGAAATAGAATGACACTACAAAGCCCAGAACCATGGCAAAGAACGGCGACCAGACCACCCAGCCGGGCACGCCATGAATATCTTCCATGATGGTGTTGTCTTCGCGATAGAACAGCGATTCCCGCCAGAATTCTTCAAAACCGGAGCCAATGAAGAAACCGGAGAAAATCGCGCCCGCAAACAAGGCGCCGAAGGCCAGCAACAGCAGTGGAACAGTCATCACCCTGGGAGATTCATGGACATGGGCCATGACATCGGCTGAGGCGCGCGCCTTGCCATGGAAGGTGAGAAAAATCAGCCGCCAGGAATAAAAACTGGTGAAGACGGCCGCCAGTATGGTCATCACATAGGCGAAACCACCTGCCTGGCCGCCGAATGCATAGGCAGACTCGATGATTGCATCCTTGGAAAAATATCCGGCGGTAAACGGAAAACCGGTCAGTGCCAGTGTCCCGACAATCATCATGCCGTAGCTCAATGGAATATATTTCCGCAGCCCGCCCATTTTACGCATGTCCTGCTCGTTGCTGACAGCGTGAATGACCGATCCGGCACCGAGGAACAGCAGCGCCTTGAAAAACGCATGTGTGAAGAGGTGGAACATGCCGGCAGAATAGGCCCCTACGCCGAGCGCCACGAACATGTAGCCGAGTTGAGAACAGGTTGAATAGGCGATGACGCGCTTAATATCATTCTGTACCAGAGCCACGGTTGCTGCAAAGAACGCCGTAATCGCGCCGACATAGATGACTACAAGCGATGCATTGGGGGCATATTCGAATAGCGGCGACATCCGGGCCACCAGAAACACGCCGGCGGTGACCATGGTCGCGGCATGGATCAGAGCGGATACCGGGGTCGGACCCTCCATGGCATCCGGCAACCATGTGTGCAGCAGAAACTGGGCTGATTTACCCATTGCTCCCATGAACAACAGCAGACAGATCGTGGTCAGGGCATCCAGCTCCATGCCGGCAAACAGGATGGTTTGCCCTTCCAGCGATGCCGCATTGGCAAACACTGCATCCAGATTGATTGTCCCTGTCATCCAGAACAAGGCGAAAATGCCGAGCAGAAAGCCGAAATCGCCGATGCGGTTGACGATGAAGGCTTTCATGGCGGCAGCATTGGCAGCTGGCTTCTGATACCAGAAACCGATCAGAAGATAGGAGGCAAGGCCAACACCTTCCCAACCGAAGAACAATTGCAGCAGATTGTCAGCCGTCACCAAAGCGAGCATGGCAAAGGTAAACAGCGACAGATAGCCGAAGAAACGAACCCGGTGCGGATCATCATGCATGTAACCGATGGAATAAATATGCACCAGCGCCGATACGGTGTTGACCACCACCAGCATCACCACGGTCAGCGTGTCGATACGCAAGGCCCAGTCCACAGACAGGGTTCCTGAGTCTATCCAGGAGAACACCGCAATGGTCTGGGTTTCGCCTTCGGCAACGCCGACGACAAAAAACGCGACCCAGGACAGCAGCGCCGAAATTACCACCAACCCGGACGTCAGATATTCGACATTGCGCGCGCCGAGGCGATTGCCAAAAAGTCCAGCAATCAGGAAGCCGGCAAGCGGAAAGAATACGATGGCTGAATACATTGCCGGTCAGCCTTTCATCATGTTTACGTCTTCCACGGCAATGGAGCCGCGGTTACGGAAGAAGGCGACGAGTATGGCCAGACCGATTGCCGCTTCGGCGGCTGCGACTGTCAGGACGAACAGGGCGAATACCTGCCCTACCAGATCGCCCAGATAGGATGAGAAAGCCACGAAATTCAGATTGACCGCCAGCAGGATCAACTCCACCGACATCAAGATAACGATGACATTCTTCCTGTTGAGGAAGATACCCAAAACACCAAGCGTGAACAGTATGGCTGCCACTGTCAGATAATGTGCAAGGCCGATTTCCATTGGAGAACCCAAACTTTCCGTGTCAGACCGTCAGCTGCCGCTTCAGATCCCTTTTCCTGATTCCACTTTACGCACTTCAATTGACGTCTCTGGCCGGCGCGCAACCTGATCCGATATATTCTGCCGTTTTACGCCTTCCTTGTGATGAAGGGTCAGCACAATGGCGCCAATCATGGCGACCAGAAGCACCAGACCGGCGGTCTGGAAATAAAAGATGTATTTTGTATAGAGCAGACGCCCCAGCGCCTCAGTATTGGTGATAATTTCCGGATCTGGAATGGCAACAACCGGATTGGCAGTCAGTTCCGGTGCAATCGCATAGGTCGTCAGCACCATGATCAGTTCGATCAGCAAGATCAATCCGATGATCGCGCCAACCGGGAGATACTGCAAAAACCCCTGTCGCAACTCGGCAAAATCGACATCCAGCATCATCACCACAAACAGGAACAACACCGCGACCGCGCCGACATAGACAACAACCAGGATCATGGCGAGGAATTCAGCACCGAGCATCAAAAACAAGGCGGCGCAGTTGAAGAACGCCAAAATCAGGAACAATACGGAATGCACCGGATTGCGTGATGAAATTACCATAAAGCCAGCCGCCAGTGTGATGGCTGCAAACAGGTAAAAGAAAAGGCTCGTCAGTATCATGTTTAGCCCCGAACAGTGCCAATGGCACCAAGGTTCATTTTTGATGCGCGCTGTTTAGCGATAGGCTGCGTCAACTGCAATATTGGCAGCAATTTCGCGTTCCCAGCGATCTCCGTTTTCCAGAAGTTTGTGTTTGTCGTAATACAGTTCTTCCCGCGTTTCCGTCGCAAATTCGAAATTCGGCCCTTCCACAATGGCTTCCACCGGGCAGGCTTCCTGGCAAAAGCCGCAATAGATGCATTTGACCATGTCAATGTCATAACGCGTCGTACGGCGAGTGCCGTCATTGCGGCGCGGACCAGCTTCGATGGTAATCGCCTGCGCAGGGCAGATGGCTTCGCATAATTTGCAGGCAATGCAACGCTCTTCGCCGTTGGGATACCGCCGCAAGGCATGCTCTCCGCGAAAGCGCGGACTGACCGGACCCTTTTCGAACGGGTAATTAATGGTTGGCCGGGGTTTGAAAATATAACGCATCGACAGAAAGAATGCCGAGACGAATTCCCTCAACAGCAGGGATTTTGCCGCCTGATCAAGCCGCATGATGACTTACTCCCGAAAATGGCTGGCAGAAGAGCTGGCAGAAGAGATTGGTCATGGCGCCCACCCCATCACCTGCAACACACCGGCAACGATTACGACGCCAGCCAGAGACAGGGGCAGTAATACTTTCCAGCCCAGACGCATTAGCTGATCATAGCGGTAGCGCGGAACAAAGGCTTTGACCATGGCAAACATGAAGAACAGGAAGCAGACTTTTAAAATGAACCAGACAATGCCCGGAACCCAGGTGAAGGGTGCAAAGTCAAACGGCGGCAGCCATCCGCCCATGAACAAGATAGTTCCCAAGGCGCACATCAGTGTGATGGCGGCGTATTCGCCCAGCATAAACAACAAATACGGGGTTGAGCCGTATTCCACCATGAAGCCGGCCACAAGTTCCGATTCCGCTTCCGGCAGGTCGAAGGGCGGCCGGTTGGTTTCAGCCAGCGCCGAGATAAAGAAGATCACGAACATCGGAAACAGCGGCAGCCAGAACCAGTTGAGAATAAGCAGAGAATCAACGCCCAGCATGCTGGCCAGACCGGTTCTTTGGGCTTCGACAATGTCGGTCAGATTGAGCGATCCGACACTCAGCAGCACGGTGACGATGACAAAACCGACCGGCATTTCATAAGAAATCATCTGCGCGGCCGACCGCAAAGCACCGAGAAATGCATATTTCGAGTTCGACGCCCATCCGCCCATGATCACGCCATAGACTTCCAGCGACGAGATGGCGAACACGAACAGAATACCGACATTGATATCCGCAATCACCCATCCGGCACTGACCGGCACCACAGCCCAGGCTGTCAATGCCAGCGTTACCGCCACAAGCGGTGCCAGCAAAAACACGCCCTTATTGGCACTGGACGGAATCACCGGTTCTTTCAGGACAAATTTCAGAAGATCGGCAAATGACTGCAAGAGCCCCCACGGGCCTACCACATTCGGACCGCGGCGCAACTGCACCGCCGCCCAGATTTTCCGGTCAGCATAGAGGAGGTAGGCAATCACCAGCAGCAACGAAACCAGCAGCAGCAGGCTCTGCCCGACCATGATCGCCGTGGGCACCACATATGTGTCAAAGAACGAATTCATAAGCTGTCAGCCCTATTCTGCCGCTTCCACATGCTGGACTTTCGCCAGTTGTGAACATTCCGCCATGACTTTGGATGCACGTGCGATCGGGTTCGTCAGATAGAAGTCCGAGACGGGGCTGACAAATGGATCCGAGTTGATTGCACCAGAGTTTCTGGCCAGCTTTTCAATCTGACCACTTTCTTTAAGTGCCACTTCATCAATTGCCGCCATGTGGCTGTATTGGCTGTAAAGCTCGGCGCGCAACTGATCTAGGGAATTAAATGCCAAAGGCACACCGAGCACTTGCGACAAGGCGCGATA
>TARA_R110002096_G_scaffold33418_2_pt1 | contig 13696 bp, 12 predicted proteins | sample TARA_R110002096 | Tara Oceans TARA_R110002096 (sample SAMEA4397295) | marine metagenome | biome: Polar Biome; feature: [DCM] deep chlorophyll maximum layer (ENVO:01000326); material: water (ENVO:00002006), including particulate matter (ENVO:01000060) such as... | depth 35 m | reverse complement strand
GAACGGAAAAAATATTACTTTAGAACGCACAGATGTAGAAATAACATCGCAAGATATTGAAGGCTGGTTAGTTGCAAACGAAGGCACTTTAACAGTTGCTTTAGATGTAACTATAAATGATGATTTACGAAAAGAAGGGATTGCGAGGGAGTTAATCAATAGAATTCAGAATTTACGTAAAGATTCAGGATTTGAAGTAACAGATAGAATTGATGTTACCCTTCAAAAAGATGAACATATAGTAAACGCAGTTGATGCAAACATTTCATATATAAAATCTGAAACATTAACAAACGAACTTGAAATTATAGACAAATTAGACAAGGGTATAGAAATTGCTTTTGACCATGTAAATACCAAACTGTTTATTAAAAAACATTAATATTATGGCTAGTGAAAACACAGTAAGATACGTAGATAAAGATTTAGCAGAATTTAAAGAGCTAATACAAGAAAAAATAAAGAAAGCACAACACGATTTAGAGCTTATTAAAAGTGCTTATATGAATGACCATAATAACGGTACAGATGATACATCGCCAACATTTAAGGCCTTTGATGAAGGGAGCGAAGTGATGAGTAAAGAATCTAATTCAGCATTAGCCATTCGCCAAGAAAAATTTATTCGTGATTTAAAGAATGCTTTAATTAGAATTGAAAATAAAACCTACGGCGTGTGTCGTGTAACAGGGAAACTAATTGCAAAAGAACGTTTAAAATTAGTGCCGCATGCAACCTTGAGCATTGAAGCAAAAAATATGCAGTAATTTTATTTTAAAATAATATATTTGAAACGTCTCGACCCATAAGCGAGACGTTTTTATTTAAAACTTTTTGTCACCTTGAGCATAGTCGAAAGGTCTTAAATTAACTAGATGTCATTAAAAAAATCAATAATTCTTATCGTTATTATTTTACTCATCGATCAGATTAGTAAAATATATATAAAAACCCATTTTGCACTTCATGATGATGTTGAAGTATTTAGTTGGTTTAAAATATATTTTATTGAAAATGATGGAATGGCTTGGGGTACAAAACTTAGTGATTTTGTGTCTTTTATATCAGATAGAACAGCTAAAGTGGCACTTACTTTATTTAGGGTAGTTGCTATTTTCGGAATTGGATATTGGTTATATGATGTTACTAAAAAGCATGGTTCTAAAATATTAATTATTGCGATAGCTTTAATATTTGCAGGTGCTTTGGGTAATATTATAGATTCTGTTTTTTACGGCGTTTTGTTTGATAATAGCTATAATCAAGTAGCTCATTTTTTACCCGAAACAGGCGGATATGATGGTTTACTACACGGCAAGGTGGTAGATATGTTATACTTTCCGTTGTTTGAAGTAGACTTGCCGCAATGGATTCCTTATTTTGGAGGTAAGCATTTTAACTTTTTCGAGCCTGTTTTTAATATTGCAGATATGGCTATAAGTACTGGTTTTATTATGCTTATTGTGTTTAATAAGAAAGCATTTTCTAAGAAATAATTATAAATAAAAAACTGTAAGTAAGTGTTTACACTCATATTTATTTATTATATTTATCTCGCTATTATCTATAATTAAAACCTCTTAGGCAATGAAAATTCATTATGTCTTATCAATTTCTATTACCCTTTTATTTTTAAATGTCTCATTCTCTCAAAACACTTACGACATCGTTTTTCCGGGAAAAGATAAAGATGAAAAATGTCAAACCTGTATTCAAATTTTTAATAACAAACCTGAAAGTGTTGAGTTTTCTATAGTAAGAGAAGAAAATGATCTTTATTTTCAAGTCAATAATTACGATTGGTTTAACAGTTTGTTTTACGGTGCTAATGACGGTATCGCGGTAGATATTGTTCTGAAAAGCAAATATGATTGCAAATTAAAGACTATAGAAAATAAGCAAATAAGAGGTTTTTTGCTTAAACCTATGTATTCGAGAGAGCTAAAAGGCAAAATAAAATTAAATGAAAATAATGTTTATCAAGTAAATATTGGAAAAATACCTGATAATTTCCAAAATGAAGATTTAGAATATAATATACTATTTTTAAGTAACAGAAATTTGTGCCGGTATTATGTGATTTATGACTTAAAATCTTATACCTGGGATTTGTTAGACATGGGCATGTATCTCGATGAATTAACCTATAGTCCAAAACAAATACAAGCCATAGGCGAAGAAAGTTATGTAACTCAAAATAAAAAACTAAAGTTTATTATTCCTTTTGAAAAGAATAAGTCTACATATTCGCAAGAAGACATAAAACCAATTTACGATTCGTTAAGGCTTACAGATTTTAATATAAAAACTATAAATATAATTGCCTATTCCTCTATAGAAGGCATTACAAAGCGAAATTTAGAATTACAGAAACAGCGTGCGGTTGCTGTTTCAGAGGCTCTACAAACATTTCAGAAACCAACTATTCAAACAGAAGTTTCATCATCCGAAAATTGGGTTGAGTTTTTTAATGATATTGATGGAACGGAGTATAGTAAGCTTAAAGGCTTATCTAAAAATGACATTAGAAATGAAATAGCTGGAAAACTTTCTAAACAAATGGAGTCTATTTTTGAAAAACATAGAAAGGCTGTTTTAGAGTTAGAGTTAGAAAAGAAAGATACATACAATACAGAAAATATAAATAATCTGTTAGTAAAGTTTAATGCACTTATAGCTGATAAAAATATTGAGAAATCTAAAGAAATATATGAAAAGGCTAAAGCTATTCAGAATTCAATTTTTGAAAAACTAAAAGGAAACCCCGATGCACCTGAGTTTATTGATAAAATGGAGGTTCCTAGACGATTAAGATTTATTGAAATTTTAATTAACAACTCAGCTTACAAATATATGGCAGATTATAGATATGCTAGCTTGGTTTTTAATGACCTACTTGAGTTGGAGAAAATGGCTCCCGAAAATGCTGCTGTTAAATATAATATTGTCGCCGTTAAATTAAAGCTATGGCTTTTTAATACCGTAGAAATAGATCAAGCAAATCTTATAAGCGAGATTAATGCGCTAAAAAAATATGGAATTTCTGATGATCTTATATCTAGAATGCTAGTAAATTTTCAGATTGTAATTGCTGGAAAATTTATAGAACAAGGGGATTATTCAAGTAAAGATAATGCTGTGGACTATGTAAATAACAACTTTAAAAAATTCGATTTATCCAATAACGATTATTTAAACTTGGCTCAGTTTTTTAACGATTATAGCGAAGTAGAAATGGCTGTAGCATTATTAGAAGATAAAGCTAAAAGTATTGATGTAGATGAAGATTTACTATTTTATTATTTAAATTTTACGTTGATAGATAGAGATTTAACCGAGAAAAAGAGTTACAGAACCGTCATGTTAAACGCCATTAACGTAAATAAAGAACGTTTTTGTAAATTATTTAATTCTGTAGAAAAAGGCGGAGTTACATTTCAAATACTTCAAGATGAGTATTTACGGCAAACATATTGCGAAAACTGTAATGACTAGAATTTATAAATTTTAGTTGGCGTTACGCAATAATCTAACTTCACATCTCTTTCAAAAACATCAGTAATTTTAGTTTCGGCTTCAAAAAAGGACAATCCTATTTTGATAGTTTCAGGGTTGCAATTGGCTAGAAAACGATCGTAAAAACCTTTGCCGTAACCTACTCGGTTTCCTTGTTTATCAAATGCTAAAAGCGGAATAAAAACAACGTCAATTTTATCATTTAGTATTTCAATACCATCAACAGGTTCTGGAATATTATATGTATTTTTCTTTATAATTGTATTATCTGTTAAAAGAAAATGCGTCATTTCTCCAGTGCCAAAATCACTTTTTGAAATCAAGATATTTTTGTCTTTCCCAGATAAAATATTCAGAATATAGTCCGTATTTATTTCTTTTAGTTCTTCAATTGAAAGGAAAATATGATAAAAAGAGTGTTGCCAAATAGGAAGCTTTAAAAGCTGGTTTGCAATAGATAAACTAAACGTATCAATGTCATGTTCTGACACATTATTACGAAGCGTTTTATATGTTTTTCGTAATTCGGCTTTAGTCATAATTTAACGTTTCAATTTAGTAGAAATATGAAATAAGGCATCACCTTGATAAACAATAGGCGATTCATTTACATTTATAATATAACCAGTATTTGAAGCTTTTACAAAATAATTAACCTTGCCATATGGGTCGGTAATATTGCCAAGAACAGTATTTTTTTTTACTTGAGAACCAATAGAAATAGAAGCTTTAAACATTCCTGAATATTTAGCACGAATCCATCTACTTTCATTTATAAAAACACATTCTTTTTTTGGAGCAGAAGACTTGAAAGAGGTTTTCAACATACCTAAATGTTTTAAAACACGTTTAGAACCAGTAACGCCAGAATTGGTTACCGTATCATCAATATGAAAAGATTTGCCACCTTCAAAAAGTAAGAGCGGTTTTCCTAATTTAAAGCAAGTTAAACGAAAAGATTTCGACATTTTTTTTGAATACAATACAAATGGCGCACCAAAGGCTTTTGCGATATCGTTAAGCTTTGTGTTTTCTTTTGAAAAGCGAAGTTGAGGCGCGTTAAATCTGCCTGAACCACCAGTATGAAAATCTATAATATAATCTACGTGTGGTATAATATCGTTTACAAGTTTATAGGCTACGCGTGCTGCTAAAGAACCTGTGGGACTTCCGGGGAATACACGGTTTAAATCGCGGCCATCAGGGAATTCGCGTTTTAAGTTTATAAACCCAAAAATATTAATAACTGGCATGCAAATAATGGTGCCAATTTTAGGTTTATTTATACCTTTTTCTATCAATTGTCTAACAATTTCAACACCATTTACTTCATCGCCATGAATCCCAGCTGTAAATAAAACAGTTGGTCCAGGTTTTTTAGAACGCTCAATAATTACAGGAACATTTACAGAGGAAGAGGTGTGCAAATTCGCAACATCAAAATTAATTTCTTTACTTTCTCCGGGTTTAATCTGTTCGCCTAAAATAGTTAATAGGTATGCGTTTGTATCGGGCATTTATTTTGTATTTTTTTCGATAAATGTAATAATAGCTTTGGCAATATTTCTACCAGTTGCACCTTCAATACCTTCTAAACCTGGAGTAGAATTTACTTCCAATAATAAAGGACCGCGAGCAGATTGTAACATATCGACACCACAAACAGGTAGTTTTAAAGCTTTTGAAGCATTCATAGCTAATTTTAATTCATCATGATCCAATTTTATAATATTAGCAGAACCACCACGATGCAAATTAGAACGAAACTCACCTTCTTTACCTTGACGCTTCATGGCGCCAACTACTTGTCCATCTACAACTAAAGCTCGTAAATCTGCACCACCTGCTTCTTTTATAAACTCTTGTACAATAACTCTGGCTTGTAAACCATTAAAAGCTTCCAAAACAGATTCGGCTGCATTTTTTGTTTCCGCTAAAACTACGCCTAAACCTTGTGTGCCTTCTAAAAGCTTAATGATTACTGGTGTTCCGCCAACGTGGGCTATTACTTCTTCAACATCTCTAGAGTAATTGGTAAAAACCGTTTTTGGCATCCCAATACCAGCTTTACTTAAACGCTGCAAACTACGCAGCTTATCTCTGGAGCGTTGAATAGCATCTGAGGTTGCAATCGTAAAAACACCCATTTCTTCAAACTGGCGTACTACGGCACAACCATAAAACGTAACTGATGCTCCAATTCTTGGAATTATGGCATCAACGTAATCTAAATATCTATCTTTATAATAAATGGTGGGCTTTTCTTTTTCAATAATAATATCGCATTTAAGCGGATCTATAACTTCAACTTTATGACCTCTTTTTACACCTTCTTCAACAAGACGATCTGTGGAGTATAAATTTGAGTTTCTAGATAGAATTACTATGTTCATTTTGTTTTGTATTAAAAGAAACGTTTTCTAAATCGACATCAACCATAAATTTTTGTCTTAAAAATTGCCGGCCAATTAAAACAGGAAACCTCATATCGTCTCTTGTACTTAGAGTTAAATTAATCTTATAGGTTTTATTAAAAAATACAACTTCAGATTTTACTTTGTATCTATTTTCTTTAAAACCGTTGCTGCTTTTTACGTTGGTAAGTGTGAAGGCATCAAAAACAATTTCTGTTTCTCCAAAATTTTGGTGTACATCACTATTAAAAATGCACCTTAAACCGTTGCCTACTACAATAATTTCTGAGCAATGAATAGCTGAGGTATATGCACCAGTATCAATCTTTACATCAATATGAAACAAACCCAGTTTTGGGAAATCGATTTTATCAACTCTTCCGATAATTTTTTTACTCATTACCCAGTTTTTAATATGGCGAAATTAACAAATTAGTCGTATGAAAAAACATTTTATTAAAAAGATTACCTATTAAATAATTACCTTTGGTTTAATGAATACGCCTGCTTTAGACATACAACTAAAAACCTTACCAAATCAACCTGGAGTTTATCAATACTACGATAAAGAAGGCACGATTATTTATGTAGGTAAAGCTAAAAATTTGAAGAAACGCGTAAGCTCGTATTTTACTAAAACTCACGAAAATGGTAAAACAAGAGTACTTGTAAAAAAAATAGCCAACATAAAACATATTGTCGTTGAAACCGAAACAGATGCGTTACTTCTAGAAAACAACTTAATAAAAAAGCACAAACCGCGGTATAATGTGTTGCTAAAAGATGACAAATCGTACCCGTGGATTTGTATAAAAAAAGAACGTTTTCCTAGAGTATTTTCCACCCGACGAATTTTTAAAGGTAGTGGCGAATATTTTGGGCCATACACCAGTGTAAAAACGGTTTACACACTGTTAGATTTAATAAAAGGCTTGTATAGTTTGCGGACGTGTAATTATCAATTATCTGAAGAAAAGGTAGATGCAGGGAAATTTAAAGTCTGTTTAGAATACCATTTAGGAAACTGTAAAGGCGCTTGCGAAGGTTTAGAAACCGAAGCCGAATACAATGAAAATATTAAAGCCATAAAAGAAATTTTAAAAGGTAATTTTAAAGATTCGTTGCAACAATTTAAAGAACAAATGCACAGTTTTGCAGAAAACATGCAGTTTGAAGATGCTCAAAAAATAAAAGAAAAAATTGAAGTTTTAGAAAACTACCAAGCAAAATCTACCATAGTAAATCCAAAAATTAGCAACGTAGATGTGTTTACCATAATGAGTGACGAAAGTTATGGTTACATTAACTTTTTACAATTATCATACGGTTCTATAATTCGTTCGCATACCTTAGAGATTAAAAAGAAATTGGATGAAACCGATACTCAATTATTAGAACTCGCTATTACCGAAATTAGGCAACGATTCAATTCAAATTCAAAAGAAATATATGTGCCATTTAAAGTCGATTTAGGGGAGAATTTAAAAATTACAGTGCCCCAATTAGGTGATAAAAAACACATTTTAGACTTGTCGTTGCGCAATGCGAAGTATTTTAGAATGGATCGTTTCAAACAAATGAAAATTGTAGATCCAGATAGGCACGCCAATAGAATTATGGCACAGATGAAAGCTGATTTACGATTACATGAAGAACCACGACATATAGAGTGTTTTGATAATTCAAACATTCAAGGCACACATCCTGTAGCAGCTTGTGTGGTTTTTAAAAACGGCAAACCGAGTAAAAAAGATTACCGTCATTTTAATATCAAAACTGTTGAAGGTCCAGACGATTTCGCATCTATGGAAGAAGTGGTTTACAGGCGTTACAAACGCTTGGTTGAAGAGGAGCAACCACTGCCGCAACTCATTATTATTGATGGTGGAAAAGGGCAATTGTCATCAGCATTAAAAAGTTTAGATGCTCTAAATTTAAGAGGAAAAATAGCCATTATAGGTATTGCAAAACGTTTGGAAGAATTATTCTATCCAAACGATCCAATTCCTTTATATTTAGATAAAAAAAGCGAAACTCTAAAAATCATACAGCAATTACGTAACGAAGCGCACCGTTTTGGTATTGAACATCACAGAAATAAACGTAGTAAAACAGCGTTAAATACGGAGCTTGAAACTATAAATGGCGTGGGTGACAAAACGGTTGTGGAATTGTTGAAACATTTTAAATCGGCAAAACGAGTGGCTAATGCAAAGTTGGATGAGTTGGAAGCTGTTGTTGGTGTGTCACGGGCGGAGAAGGTTTATAATTATTATCATGAGAAGTAAAAAACCTGCGAGGTTTCAAAAACCTTGTAGGTTTGAAAATAAAGAGGAATTTGAACAAAAAACACCCCAATAGAAAAACTAAATGAAAATATTTGCAATTAGAGGACTTGTTGCTGAAAAATTACTTCCACCAAAAGGAGAAAATACGATTCTGATTGAAAAAGGGCAGCATTTTATGATAGTTGATAAAGCTGACCAAATAAGTTACATAATAAATAAAAAAATAAAAAGTAATTATATCAACAAAAAATAAAATTTGAACATCAAAACCACGATACTAACCCTATTCATTCTAGCTTCACTTTCCGCGAAAGCCCAAAACGACACACCTGTAAATCCGCAGCCTAAAATCGGTTTAGTATTAAGCGGTGGTGGCGCAAAAGGATTGGCACATATTGGTGTTTTAAAAGTAATTGATAGTTTAGGTGTAAAAATAGATTACATAGCTGGAACCAGTATGGGCGCTATTATTGGCGGACTTTATGCTTCGGGATATTCGGGTAATCAACTCGATTCTATTTTCCATGAAATAGATTTTGATAAACTTATAAATGACGATTTACCACGTGCTTCAAAAGCATTTTTTGAGCGCGATAATTCAGAAAAATATGCGGTTACACTTCCGTTTGATAATTTAAAAGTCAAGTTACCATCGGCGCTTTCAAGAGGTCAAAACACCTATAGTTTGCTTTCAAGGTTAACACTTCATGTTGCCGAAATTACTAATTTTAATCAATTGCCTATTCCGTTTTTCTGTATTGCTACAAACATTGAAACAGGGAAACAATTGGTTTTAGAAACCGGCAATTTAACGCAATCTATTATGGCAAGTGGCGCACTTCCATCGCTTTTTCAGCCTGTAAAAATAAACGATGCCGTATTAATAGATGGTGGTGTAGTAAATAATTATCCTATTGACGAATTGCGAGCTAAAGGTGTAGATGTTATTATTGGTGTTGATGTTCAAGATGGATTGTTAAAGAGAGAAGAATTAGCTTCTGCACTAGATGTTTTAAGTCAGATAAATAACTTCAGAACCATAAAAGCGATGGAGAATAAAATTAAACAAACGGATGTATATATAAAACCAAACATTAAAGATTTTAACGTTGTTTCTTTTGATGAAGGCACTAAAATTATAAAAGCTGGTAAATACGCTGCGCTATCTAAACTGAATATTTTAAGAACATTACAATCTAAAACTAAAAAGCCCAGTTTAAATATTAAAAATATAGATAGTTTAACCCTTAATACAATAACTATTGAAGGTGTAGAAAAATATACGAGAGCTTATGTTTTAGGGAAATTGAAGTTAAAAAGCAATGAAAAAATAAGTTATAAAGATTTTACTAGAGGCGTAAATAATTTGGTAGCGACCAATAATTTTGACTCGTTTCAATATGAATTAAATAAAACTGAGGATAAAGAAGGTTATGATTTGGCGGCAAACTTGGAAGAGACAAAAACTACAACTTTTTTAAAATTAGGTGTTCATTACGACGATTTATACAAAAGTGCTGCATTAATTAACTTGACAAAAAAACGTTTGTTATTCAAAAATGACATAGCATCTTTAGATTTTGTTTTAGGCGATAATGTGCGTTATAATTTTGAATATTTAATTGATAAAGGGTTTTATTGGAGTGTAGGTTTACGTTCCAGATATAATACGTTTAATAGAAATATAAACGCTCAATTATTGCTTGAAGAAAGTGAAATTAGTGCTACAGGCATAAATAAAATTGACGCTGTTTTGCAAGACCAAACCAATCAATTTTACTTACAAACGCTTTTTAGAAAAGATTTTTCATTAAGCTTAGGCGCAGAGCATAAACGTTTGCAAGTGAAATCGGAAACCATTTTAACCTCAAACCCGAACGATAAATTTATATTTGAAAACACTGATTATTTTAGTGTTTTTGGAAATCTTAAACTAGATACTTACGATAATAAATATTTTCCCAACAGAGGTGTATATTTTAATGGCGATTTTCATATGTATTTATACGCCTCAAGGTTTAATCAAACTTTTGAAAATTTCTCTATTGCGAAAGCAGATATGGGTTATGCGTTTAGTGTATCAGATAGGTTTGCCATTAATTTACAAACAAGTGGCGGGTTTAAATTAGGCGATAAAAGTACCCAAACACTAGATTTTGCTCTTGGTGGTTACGGCAATAATTTAATCAATAACTTTATTCCATTTGTAGGGTACGATTTTGTTTCACTTACTGGTAATAGTTATGTAAAAGCATCAGCTATTGCAGATTACGAAGTTTTTAAAAAGCATCATATTACCCTTGAAGCGAATTGGGCAAATATAGATGATGATATTTTTGAAAGCGGCGAGTGGTTTACGCTACCAGATTATCGTGGTTATGGTTTAGGCTATGCCGTTGAAACTTTTGTAGGGCCAATTCAAGTAAAATATAGTTATTCGCCAGAACAAAAGCAGGGTGTTTGGTTTTTTAACTTAGGCTTCTGGTTTTAACAACTTATTAGTTGTATTGGCGAAGGTTGGAATCTTTAGAAAATAATGTTTGTTGAGTTTTCAATCGAAATATTTTAACGATATTTGTCATACCATGCAGTTTTTATTTAAAGACTTATTATCATTTCTTCATTATCTTATCAAGAGAAATCCTGAGTAAGGGCTCATTTTTTATCGTATCTTTATAATTAAAGTTTTAAGAATCAACTTTTAACTTTTCATTTCTAACTTTTAATTTAAAAAGAAAATGCCTTTTTACCACAAATTAGGAAGTATTCCACCTAAACGCCATACGCAATTTAGAAAACTAGATGGTAGTTTGTATTACGAGCAATTATTTGGCACTATTGGTTTTGATGGGATGTCTACAAACAGTTATCATGAGCAACGACCAACACAAGTAAAAGAAATAAAAAAGCAATACAGTGTAGCTCCAAAAATTGCTTTGGCTAATAATATAAAATCGTACCGTTTAAAAGGTTTTAAAGTAAAACCCGAGCAAGATTATTTAGAAAGTAGAAAAACAGTTTTAATAAATAGCGATTGTGCTATTATTTTAGCAGCGCCTAAACAATTAACTCAAGATTATTTTTATAAAAACACCGATGCTGATGAACTTATTTTCATCCACAAAGGCACTGGGAAATTGAGAACACATCTGGGAAATCTCGATTTTAAATATGGAGATTATTTGTTAGTCCCGAGAGGCATAATTTATAAAATAGATTTTGACACTGAAGATAACCGTTTATTTATAGTTGAATCTCGAAGGCCCATTTACACCCCAAAACGCTACCGCAATTGGTTTGGACAATTATTAGAACATGCACCATTTTGCGAACGCGATATTCGCAGACCTTATGAATTGGAAACTAATAATGAAAGCGGTAATTTTCTAATAAAAGTAAAAAAGCAAGACGATATTATAGAAATGGTTTACGCGTCACATCCGTTTGATGTGGTTGGTTACGATGGGTATAACTATCCGTATGCGTTTTCAATTCATGATTTTGAACCCATTACAGGTCGTATTCACCAACCACCACCCGTGCATCAAACTTTTGAAACCGATGCTTTTGTGGTGTGTAGTTTTGTGCCTAGGCTTTACGATTATCACCCACAGTCTATTCCAGCGCCATATAATCATAGTAATATAGATAGCGATGAGGTGTTGTACTACGTAGATGGCGATTTTATGAGTAGAAATGATGTTGAAGAAGGTCACATTTCATTGCATCCAGCAGGAATTCCTCACGGTCCGCATCCAGGAGCCGCAGAACGAAGTATAGGAAAAACTAAAACAGACGAACTTGCTGTTATGGTAGATACGTTTAAGCCATTAATGGTTACCGAAGAAGCTATGAAAATAGCTGATGACAGTTACCATAAATCTTGGTTAGAGTAAATTAGAATAAAGAACCGAGAAGCAAGAAAAGAGAAAATGATTTATAGAAAAAGACATAATTATAAGAACTTAAAGATTTGGAAGTTAGGGATGGAAATTGTAGATGATGTTTTTGAAATTTTAAAAGACTTTCCAACTGATGAAAGGTTTGGTTTAATGTCTCAAATTAGCAGATGTTCAATCTCAATTCCAAGCAATATCGCTGAAGGTTCATCTAGAACAGACAAATCGTTTTCTCATTTTATTGATATTTCTCTTGGGTCTTCTTTTGAACTAGAAACACAACTAATAATAGCAAGTAAAAGAAATTATATTATTAAAGCACAATTAAACAAACTAGAAGAAAAAATAGCAGAGTTTCAAAAAATGACTATGGGTTTTCAAAACAAACTTTAACCAGTCTTTCCTCTCTATTCTAACTTCTTTATTCTATAAAATCATGGGTAAAGACATAAAATCAGTAAACTACGGTTTAGAAAAAATATTTGAAGGCGCACAAGATTTCTTACCGCTTTTAGGAACAGATTATGTAGAATTCTATGTAGGTAACGCCAAACAATCGGCACACTTTTACAAAACAGCATTTGGGTTTCAATCCTATGCTTATAAAGGTTTAGAAACAGGTTCTAAAGATTCGGTGAGTTATGTGTTAAAACAAGATAAAATACGTTTGGTTTTAACTACACCATTAAATAGTAAATCGCCTATAAACGAGCATATTGTAAAACACGGCGATGGTGTAAAAGTCATAGCGCTTTGGGTTGAAGATGCTAAAAAAGCTTATGAAGAAACCACAAGCAGAGGCGCAAAATCATACATGGAACCTATTGTAGAAAAGGACGAACATGGTGAAGTGGTTCGAGCGGGTATTTATACGTATGGCGAAACCGTACACATGTTTGTTGAGCGTAAAAACTATAACGGTACATTTTTACCAGGTTTTCGTGAGTGGAAATCAGATTATAACCCAACACCCGTCGGTTTAAAATTTATTGACCATATGGTTGGAAATGTGGGATGGGGGCAAATGAATACTTGGGTTAAATGGTATGAAGATGTAATGGGCTTTGAAAACTTTTTATCGTTTGATGACAAACAAATCCATACCGAATACTCCGCACTAATGAGTAAAGTGATGAGTAATGGCAACGGACGGATAAAATTCCCAATTAACGAACCAGCAAAAGGGAAAAAAAGGTCGCAAATTGAAGAATATTTAGATTTTTACGAAGGCTCGGGCGTGCAACATATTGCTGTGGCAACTGATGATATTATTAGTGCTGTAAGTCAATTAAAAGTCAGAGGTATTGAGTTTTTATCTACACCACCAGAGGAATATTACCGAGCAGTTCCCGGCAGATTGGAAGAACACAGTCATGAATTGCGAGAAGATATTGAAACGCTTAAAGGATTGGGCATTATGATTGACGCTGATGAAGAAGGCTATTTACTTCAAATTTTCACGAAACCAGTTGAAGATAGGCCAACATTATTCTTTGAAATTATACAACGCATGGGCGCGCGAGGTTTTGGAGCAGGGAATTTTAAGGCACTTTTTGAATCTATTGAACGTGAGCAAGCC
>TARA_R110002096_G_scaffold24244_2_pt1 | contig 13707 bp, 4 predicted proteins | sample TARA_R110002096 | Tara Oceans TARA_R110002096 (sample SAMEA4397295) | marine metagenome | biome: Polar Biome; feature: [DCM] deep chlorophyll maximum layer (ENVO:01000326); material: water (ENVO:00002006), including particulate matter (ENVO:01000060) such as... | depth 35 m | reverse complement strand
GATTAAAAATACTTTTATGCAGGGGAAGATGAATAAAGACCTTGACGAAAGATTATTACCTAATGGACAATATAGAGATGCATTAAACGTAGAAGTATCCACAGCTGATAGTTCAGATGTTGGTGTGGTTAAAAATATATTAGGTAACCATAGGTTAGACTCTATCGTACAGAGCGGTTTTGTGTGCGTTGGAAGTATTGAAGACGAGAAAACAAATACGTTATATTGGTTTGTCTCAAGTAATCATACAGATGCAATTATTGAGTATAGTATTAATGAAGACACGGAAAATTTAGTTTTTGTAGATAAGTATGTTAATACGTCTAAAGCTGTTTTAAAATTTACTGGTAAAATAATAACCGCTATAAGCGTAATAGATGATTTATTACTCTGGACCGATAATGTTAATGATCCAAGAAAAATAAATATAAACAAGTGCAAGGAAGGCACTAGTGATACTAATACTCACACGCAATTAAGCTTTGAAAAAGGTAGTTTTAATGGTATGACTATAGGTCTTATAACGAGTAATGTTAACGTGCCTTTCGAGCCATTAAGCAAAGGAGAGCGAGTTTGGTATGAAAAAAACCAATTAGAAGCTTTGTTAGGTACAGAAGCCGTTGCACCTGGATTTGTATTTAGCAACCATGAAGTCAAGCATTATAGAGGTAGTGAGTATTTAGGTATAAAAAATATTCAGGCTTTTTCTCACAATGAGGGTGATGGAAACTCAGACGGAACATACTTACACGCTGTAGATGACTTTATTTATTTGAATATAAATCAAATAGCCTGGGAGGTAGGTGATGTTATTTTTGGAAAAGATGTTAGTATAGACATAGAAGAACGTCATATTACAGTTATAAAAATAAAACCTTTTAATGCTCTTTCGGTGGAAATACAACATGAGCAAGATTCAGGTGGTATTAGTAGTATTCCAAACTTATTTGAAACAAAACTACCAAGATTTTCTTATAGGTATAAATATATAGACGGAGAATTTTCTGCGTTTGCCCCTTTTACACATCCAGTATTTAATCCTAAGTATCCTAAAGACACTAGCGTTTCTAGTATTACTAATGTTTTTTACAATAAAGACACTGCTTATGGTATAAAAGAACCGCATAATAAAGCTATGGCTAATTCTATTCACTCTGTAGAGTTAACTGATTTTATTACAGTTCATACTCCAGAAGACGTGATCGAGGTAGAGATATTGTACAAACAAGAAGAATCACCTACTATATATTCTATTGGCACTGTAAAACGTTCGCATAAAAACTGGCACGAATCAAGTAATCACGAAGGACTAGGTCTTAATCTTGGCTTAGGCCAATCAACCAATGGAACTTATAGAGCTAAGGGTGGTTTTACAAAAGGAAAATATATTGTAACTACAGAAAATATATATTCAGCGTTACCAGCAAATCAGTTGCTTAGGCCTTGGGATAATGTTCCTAAAAAAGCACAAGCGCAAGAGATGACTGGCAATAGGATTGTGTATGGAAATTATACGCAAGGTTATGATATAGAAGAAGATGTCGAGGTTTTAGTTAATTATGGCGATAGAAAAACTAATATAGGCAGTTTTGATACACAAGGACTTCCATCTATAAAATCACAAAGAAATTATCAATTAGGAGTTATATACTGCGATAAGTTCGGTAGAGAAACTCCTGTATTTACATCTACGGATGGCGCTATAAATATTCCTTGGCAAGACAATGGTGGAAATAAAAATGCTAGTAGAAGCCTTCAGTTAAAAGCAAGTTTAGTAAATAACTTTCCAGAGTGGGTTGATTCGCTTAAGTTTTTTATAAAAGAAACCTCTAACCCGTATTACAATCTAATTATGGATAGAGCGTGGGTTACTAAAAGTACTTACGAATTAGACAATTCAGAAGGACACTTATGGATATCATTCCCATCCTCTGATAGAAATAAAATTTCAGAAGAAGATTATATAATTTTAAAAAAGAAAATTGGAGCTGGAGAAGAGCAAGTTAACTTTGAAAATAAATACAAGGTTATAGATATAAAAAATGAAGCTCCAGATGCTATTAAGTATGAGTTAATTAACCAAGGTAGTTTGGTAAATTTAGAGATAGGAGCTGGAACTTGGTCATTTGCTTATGGTAATCAGTACCACCCTGGTGGCGGCGGTAATATCACAACTGGATTATTCCGGGGGCAAAATGATCCCAATAATAGTCAACGAATAGACCACCAGGTTAACGTAATTAAGGTTGGAGTAGAAATGTGGAATACCTGGTTAGCTACCGGCGCAGAAACCTTTGGGCAAGTGCCGTTAGAAGAAGATAGTTTTGTTGACACATCGTTTAAAACCAGAGATTTATATGTATCCTGGAGACGGATAGGCGCTGATAATTCCGCTTCTCAAAAATATAGAATAATTGGAGGAAAAAAGAGCGCTGAGTGGTATACGCTAAGACTTGCAAATAAAATAACAAAAATAGACGCTGATATAGCCCACAAAACAGGTAACTCAGAGCCATTAGGCAACAATGCTGATATAAATTTCCATCCAGACCTATCTTTTCAAATAGAGAAAAAGCAACTTAAAGATTCTGAAGACTTTTCTGGTAAATTCTTTGTTAAAATATCTAAAAACCAAGTTACTGATATAATAGAAAGCGGCAATCCAGTTAGTATTTTAGATCAATTTAAAGTAACTTCAAAAACAAGTAGTTGGTATTGGCAAGATCATATCCCAGCGGCAGCAACCCAAGAAGCTTCTATTACGGGTGATGGAACTATAGATAACTACGGTCTTTTAAATTATTTTGGCTATCTAGCGGATCATACCACTGATCCTGAGGACAGTATTCGGGATGCGCAAAATAATATCACAGGAGATGATGATGGAAATGGAGGTGATCATTTAAGAGTTACAGATTGGACAACTCCTTGGACTCATATAAAAACTAAATTTGGCCCTACTTTTTTTGTTGATTCTATGCACATGGCGGCTGGGCAAAGCGATGCTAGTAATTATGCTAAGTATTGCTGTATAACTTGGTCTGGAGCTACAGCTGGAGACGAAAAGTCTGCTGAAAATTCTAGTTGGAGTTATCCACCGCTTAAAACTTGGTTATCAGAATTTAAAGATATTTCTGGATTAAAAAATAAACTAAAGAATGATTCTGTTTGGCTTAACGAAAATTTAATATCTACCTCACCTATAGTGCCTGAAAATAATTTTTGGGCAGATAAAAAGGTTGATGGTTGGGTTGGACCTTTACAAAAAGTAACAAGAAATACACCTTCAGACGCGGCTGCTATTAACGATAACCATATAAATGGTCTAGAAGGCATAGTGACAACTAATAGTTACCACACTAGTGGGCCAAGAAGATGGTTTAGTGGTATGACAGGTAGCGACCATGGGGTTGGTAATAACGTGTCGACATACTATAGTGCTGATCAAGTTGGAAAGCACTTCATGCATTTATCTTTTTTTGCTCCTGGAAAAGATTTACATGATAACGTATGGGATAACTTTGATCCGAGTACCAAACAAGCTTTATACGGTGATGGTTCTTGGGCAGGTCAACTGCAAGGAATATGGGGTGGTGGTGTATTCACCGGTGAAACAAAAACCAAAAGATGGGGAACTGAAAGTGAAAAACACATGCACCTTGCTATGGAGGGTAGTCACGATAATCAATCTAACTATAGAACGTTGGCACCAAGCCCGGGTATTGGCCTTGGATATAATATTGGTAAAAATTCATTAGGTCAATTCTATAGAGAATTACACGAAAGACAGTGGGATCCTACTTTTAACTCCGATGGAGATGATGATAATAGAATACGTGATTTTATAAGAAATTTATATCCAGGCGCTCAATTTAGGTTTAATAAAGTAATAACGTCAACTGTAGATCCTGGAGTAATTGATACCGAGGTATATACTATTAAAAAAGTAGATATAAAAAAGCTATACAATCATACATCCTGGAGAAAGCCTTACAATAGATATATTGATAATCTAGGGTATATACATACTGGTGCGGGACAAGCTGATGTTTATCATAGCGTAGAACAAAAGGGTCTCCTTTGGCTAGATAATGTTAATGATTCTGGGCTTGCTAGTAATAATTCGGCAACTAGTAATTTTAGAAATAAGATAGTTCAATTTGGTAGAGCTCATAATAGAAGACTTTGTTTTATAATTGAATTGGATAAAAACCCCACCCAAACTGATGGTTTTAATCCATTAGTAGCTGCTGATAATAAAATGTCAGCCGATTTAACACTCGACAACTTTTGCGATATTGAATTTTTAGATCCAGTAAAAGATATTTTACTCTCTGATTTAAATAAATTTCCAGCTATATGGGAATTAGATCCTAAAAAAGCACAAGTTGATTTAGATATATATTACGAAGCTAGTGGTAGTATACCTGTAAAAATAAACGAAAAAACAAACGAATTATTTGCCCCAGTAGGGTGTAAAGTTGAAGTTTTAAATTCACTTATCACAGCCTCCCCTATATTACAATCTTGGGATAACTCTGTAGCAACTTTTTATCCAGGATTTCCTAAGTATGACTATGATGATTTCACTGACACGGATATAGAAATTGATTATTCGGGCATGTCATTTAAATTTATTAGAGAGGATGGTAGTTACACTGTCGCAGAAGCAGTTGATCAGGTTTTAGATGGCGCAAATGAAGACTTTAAAATTGAATTTGAATTTAAAGCAAACATTGGGGAAAATATAATGACCGGGCTTTCATGGTATAATTGTTTTTCTTTTGGTAACGGGATTGAGTCTAATAGAATTAGAGATGATTTTAACGAGATATATATTGGTAATGGCGTAAAAGCGTCTACAACAACCCAAGAGATATATGAAGAAGAGCGAAAAACAAATGGTTTAATATACTCTGGTATATACAACTCTAACTCTAATATTAACGATTTAAATCAGTTTATAGCAGCTGAAAAAATTACAAAAGATTTAAATCCAATTTTCGGTAGTATTCAAAAGTTGTTCCAAAGAAGAATCAGCTTAATAGCCTTTTGCGAGGACAGAGTTGTAAGCATAACGTCTAATAAAGATACAATATATAACGCGGATGGAAATCCACAGTTAATAGCTAGTAATTTAGTTCTAGGTGACGCAAATCCGTTTGAAGGTAATTACGGTATATCGACAAATCCAGAATCTTTTGCGCAAGAATCTTATAGAGCTTATTTTACTGACAAAGCAAGAGGTGCGGTAATAAGATTATCAAAAGATGGTTTGACACCTATATCTAAAGCTGGTATGCACGATTGGTTTAGAGATAATCTACCAGGATACAATACTTTATTAGGAACTTACGATAGTTATAAAGAGGATTATAATCTAACTTTATCAAACAATAGTTTTAGCGATAATATTATATCTAATTCTTTTATAGAAATTGGCGAAAGTTTAGGTGTTTTTATAGATCCTACGAATAAAATTGAAAACCCAACGCCAACGGGCACAAACTACGAGGCATTATATGATACTTATAATGTGACTGATCCGTCTCCAGTTCCTAACAATCCTTTCGTGTGGGATGATTTTGAAAATGGTTCTTACGATTTAACCGCTTCTGCAATTGCAATAGATCACGCGGGAATACTTACGGGGGCTTTACAGCCGTATGTACCAGAGCAAGATGTCACTTACACCGCATATCCCTTAGAGTACCAAACATATGAAAATCTACCAAACAGTGGTACTCCTTATGGCGGAACTGTATACAACCAAGATGATTTTAGAACTCACTCTTGGGATAACAGTTTACCACTTACTGACGAAGAATATACTAGTGGTAGTATTAAATGTAAGTTAACACCTGTTTATCCAAGTGGAGTACCAACTGCATTTGCCATAGAGTTTGGTGATCCTCTGTATTATAGGGACATTTGTTATCCACTTAGGCAATTAAGCACGCCTTGGATTACAGGGGAAATAGCAACTTCTGCCGCTAATCAAGTTAGCAAGCATATTACAAGAGGAGTTTATGCAGACACCTTCCCATTAGGAGGGCAGGGCGTGTACACACAATTTAATGATCATTTTAATAGTGTACAGCTATATTCTGAAACGGGAGATGGGTGTATTGTTTTTGATAGATGTGACGTTGATACGTATTTAGAGTTTTCAGATTTTGGAGGAGCAGACGCTAATGGTGATCTAACTGGTGATCTTAATACAACCCATCGAGATGCTCTTGCTGAACATGGATTAGATGCATCGGGCATTAATCATAATTCTTTTTATAACGGTGACGAATTAGTAATTGAATTTGATATAATTCATTTCGCTACTAAAGTTGGGAGTAATTGGGATTTTAATGATGATAATAATCGCTTCAATGCAGGTTTTGGGAGAAATTATTGCAAGCCTTTAATTGAATTTTATGATGGCGTCAACCCTATTGCTGATGAAAAATTTAGTGGCATCTCAAGTGAAGTTGATCTATACCAAAATGGCACTGGACATCCTTCTGCTACTTATTCGATGATGCTTTCCTCTGAGTTTTATGATGATATTCATGATAACCCAAATACCTATACTTATGATTATTATTCAACAGTTCAAGCCTATGAAAATAACCCTTGGAGATCTCATAACTGGAGTACTAGTACTTCAACTGCATATGCATCACAAATATTCGTCAACCCCTATTTAGACGCGACTGGTGCTATGTGGGAAGATGGTTTTGATATGTCAGCTGGAAATGGTGGAATGAATTCAGATAACACACTGAACTTGTTTGAAGCGGAATTCCGTTTAACTTATGGAAGTTCAATTCAATTTAACAGTTCAGGCAATTTAGATTATCAATATTCATACCCACAATCAAGCCCGAGTTTATTAAAACCTCTTCATCACGATTATATTGTGGGCACTGATGATTCTAGAATAAAAAAATATCAAATTTTAATCAAATTTGAAGATCCAAATCAAGCAGATAACACGCAGGTTATAACGCCTGTTAGGGTTGTAGAGGATTTTAGAATACGCTTGTCACAAACTAATACCGTGAGCGCTGGTTCGTTTTTTAACTCTGAATATGATGATTTAAGAATGCCTCTTTGGTGTTTAAAAAGTTTTAAAATACGTAAAAGTCTTGGAATAGTAACCGAGGAATTATTAGGAAGCACAGTAATAACACAGCAAGAGGTTTTCGATGTACCATCTATAGATATTCCATCGTGGACGGAAGTTATACATAATTATTTTTCTTTACCAATTCAAACTTGGCAGATTATTAAAGGAACTTATCTTAGTGTTGATAACACTGTTATTACCGAAGCTGAAACTGATAGTTTTTTTGGAGATAACCGTAGCGCAGTTTTGCAAACAGGTACAGCGCAAAACTTAGATCCTTCTATATCAGGTGGGGATGATATTAATTATATGACACCAGAAGGATTTAATCCCAACACGGGAAATGATGTATTTGAGTATAATGGTGGGGTTATAGCCACTAACCCTATTCCGGGGGCTACATTATTTGATAGAAATACCGCGGGTAATAATGTTTATACAGGTAGTAATATTTTTCATGATAATGCGAATATTTATATTGAATCTAGTGATTTAGATAGTAGAACAGAATTCTTGCATCAAATGAACATAACTCCTTGGGTGGTAGGTGGATGGCATTTAGTTGATATTGAGTTTGATGATACTAATAATCCTAATTTTGGTAATGGTGGCGGTGATGGTGATGTTTATATACATGGCGTTGCAGATCTGAATTCAGTAACAGATGGAGATCCTGTTCCAGATGGAGTTGGATTTTACTATGAGCATGTCTATGGGAATAATACTGCTATGGGCGTTAGATTAGTACAAACAACAAGGACCGAGTATGGCAATAGTGGTTTTGGTGATAATAAAACTGTTTTAAGAGGTATATTTAAAGTAGAACCAAATAGTATTGTGGATCAGGGTGTAAGTGGTACTGTAAATATCAATTATTTTATTATGGTAGTAAAAGGATGTACGAATGGAGCGTACATCCAAAAAATAATTCCTAAAAAACTTAACCAAGCACCGACATATGGTACTGTTGCTGATTGGAATTTAACCATGCCAGTATCTTCTAATCCAATACATAGTTTTAGCGATAGCGCTTTAAATTACGCAAATAATAGATTGAATTGGAATATACCCGCTGATGCTAATGGAATTAACGAATACCACACATGGTCGCAAGACTTTGCTAACCCGGAGGTATTACACCAAGGTCCTTGGGAATTATCTTTTACAGTAGAAGAAAATTATCAACACCCTGGTTTTTCTGGTTCTTTTGGCGGAGTGCTTGCTGTTAGTAACACGGGGGTTTTTAGAGGAGTAGTTTTTAACCAAATACAACACGAGGGTAATTATAAAATTTCTTTTGATCTTACTGATAATTCAAACGGCGCACTTTGGAAAGTTTTACAAGAAGATCAAAATGGTGATTTTGTTGATTATACCAATCAAGATATTGAAACCGCTGTTAGTAATACCGCAACTCCTCCTTGGACTGCTGGAAATGCTGGAAATAAAATACAATTCCACCAAGATCTAGGCGAGACAGTTGATCAAAAATACTCTATTAAAGATATATCATTAATACCTTTAGAGCAAGTGGTTTTATACGGGGCTATTGGATCTTGGAGTATTCGTGGTTTTAATATTGCTCTCTATGCATATATATATTATGATGATATTAATAATTATTTTGTATTTGACAATTGTCCAATTCAAAGCAATGGAACAGAGTTTATAACTATTAACCAACAAGTTAGTTCAACTGTAAAGCAGCTTGAGCAATACACAGTAAGTTTTTCGCATGGTATAACTAGTGGTGAAATAGGTATTTACTATTACAATGATAACGGTCATGGTTTTGAAATAACAGATATAGATTCAAGTTCTCCATTAGAATTTACAGAGGTAATTACTATTGGAGACGCGGTTTGGAATCCTGGTCAAGGTGTTGAGAATGGCATTGACTACGCGGGTTACGATAATGATTTAAAAAATAGTGTTGTTGTAGTTGCTAAAGATAATGGAAGCCTTATAAGTGGTTATATAGACAATATATCAATGGTTCAACTATATACTGATGCCGAAACTATTGATAAAACTATCACGTTTAATCAAGGAGTAAATGGTTGGAGCAGCTTTAAAAGCTTTGTTCCAGAAAATGGCGTTAGTTTATCTAAAAAATACTTTACGTTTAAAGAAGGCGGTTTATTTCAACATTATGTACCTAAACTGCAGGGCGCAACTTTTTATGTAGATCCTCCAACTGGTTTTAACATTAAATATACCGCTGAAGAAGCAAATAATTACAATGTATTTTATAACGTAGATTATCACTCTAATATAAAAGCTGTTTTAAACAAAGAACCATCTACGATTAAAAACTTTAATACTATAAATTACGAGGGTAGTCAAGCTTATATATTTAAACCAGCAGACGAATATAGAGTCACGGTTCAAAACTCAGAAGCTTGGATAAATCAAAAGGACACATTGGGATGGAAATGCTCTGAGATAAAATCAGATTTAGATGCTGGTAGTGTAATTGAATTTATTAAAAAAGAAGGTAAATGGTTTAACTACATAAAGGGATCAAGTAGCGCTATAACTATAGATACAAGTAAATTTAGCGTACAAGGTATTGGTATGGTTCAAAGCATAAGTAGTACAGTCTTCGTCTCTAGTGGTTTACCTGGAGGTCCTGGAGGTCCTGGAGGTCCTGGTGGTAATTATTAAGAATAAATTAATATGATAATAAATAAATTTGATATAAATGTTGCTGATATGACCACCGAAAGAACGGTTAGGCAATTTACTATTAGTGGAGACAAAGGAGCTGAATTTGAAATAGTAGCATTAAAATCTGGCACTTTACAGTACTACGATTTTATTGATAACTCTTTTGCTGACGGGCATAATGATTTGCATAATAATTTAAAAGTAAAACTTATAACCGCAAGCTATGTCAATAGCATTATATTCCCTTCTGGTGGTGGAGATTATGTTATTAAACTAATAGCTATAAACAACACGAGAATATCAGGCTCTACCTCGCTTGTTATAAATAAAAATATATCAAAAGCCGCAGCAAATGCAACTGTAACTTTTACGCCAGGAACAACCGCTGCTAACGCTGGTAATTACGCTACTTTGCCAACATCAACGTCGGTTGGAGCGGTGGATTCAATAGGTAATGTTGCGTTTAATTGGGACGTAACAAATTCTTCTACGGATGCAAAGAGTCATGGGCTTAGAATAACAGATGCAAGAATAAAAATTGACAATAGTTATTGGTATTTTCAAACAACAGAAAATGTTCTTGATAATCCGGCTGGAGATGGTGTTGCTAGTACCACTGTTCAGGTAGCTAGTCTAACAGACATAGCGGTTGGAATGGAATTAACGTTTCACAAAGGAACAACGGCGCCATCGGCTGCAACTAGGATAAACTCAATTGATACAGATACAAAAATAATTACTTTTTCAACAGCCGTTGCCTTTGAGGATGGTGAAACAATGACGCTTAAAGCTTATGGTTTTGAAAATATTAAAGACGCCATTGGACTTGGCTTAATATTTAATGCAATTAAGCTTGTAGGGCAAGAATTAACAACAACTGTTAGAGCAACTGTTAGTGCTAGTACTTCAGTTACTCTAAATGCCACTAATGGTATTGGTGGTGGAAATTTTATTGCTTATAAAGGGCTTGGGGTTAACAATGCCTCTGCTAATAAAATAACATCTGTTACTCCAGATCCAGATGGTACTGATGGTGATGGCGTTATGGTAGTACAGTTAGCACAAACATTAACCAAGGATACCGTTCTTACTTTTACAGATATCCATAAAATCATAAATTTCTCGGGTAGCATTGATATAAATAGATATCCAACAGCTAATAAAACAATATATTTAGATTTAGAAAAAATAATAACACTTGGCGTTGCATCTTAAAAATATTAAACATGGCAAATACAAAAATAAATTTTACTAATACTATCAACTGCTCTTTAAGTGTAGGTGATATGGCTTATGTTTCCAGCGTTCTACCTGGGGGTGTTCTTTCGCAGCCAATTCAAGCCAGTAAAATATTGGATATTGAGCCAGGTTATATAATAATAGAACAAGATCCTACTGATACTCCTATTATTGACTCATCTACGTTTTTATTGTTTGCAAAACACACTGAGGCCAACGATTCTAGTTTAAAAGGATATTATGCCGATGTTACGCTTGAAAATTATTCTAATGAATATGCGGAACTATATGCTCTTAGTTCAGAAATTACTGTTAGTAGTAAATAAAGCGCAAAAAGTGTGACTATATAAGTACACTTAAATTAAATTAGATGAACAAAAAATATAACATTCGTTATATAGAAACTAAAGATTTAGATATTATACATGACTGGTGGGTTAGGCGCGATGAAAAACCTGTTAGTCGTGATTTATTACCACAAAATGGGTTAGGTGGTCTTATTATAGAAAACAAAGATATTACCATAGCTGCATGCTTTATTTTTTTAACTAACTCTAAAATGGGTTATATAGATCATTTAATATCAAACCCGGATTATAAAGGAAAAGGATTTTGGCATTATCCGCTTATGAAGGCTTGTTTTAAAGCGGCTAAACAAAGTGGCTGCAATGAAGTTTGGGGAACGTCATCTGTACGAGGAGTTGTTAAACTACTAGAAAGATATGGGTGTGAAATGTCAGAGGAGCCACATTATATAATATGGCCAAGATAAATATAAATAACAAATAACAATATGGGTAAAAAAGCAAAAAGGAAACAAGCTGCGGTTATGAACGAGATGCAGGACATGACTAACCAGCAGGTTGATTATTATAGCGGGCAAGTTGCAGACCAACAAGGCGTTGTAGACGAGGCTATGGGGGCGTATTCTGATTTTGATTTTACAAATCCTTTTGCGGATTTAACAAATCCATACGCTAATATTCAAACTGATTTTGATAATTTAGCTGGCGGCTTTACAAGCGCAGCTAGTGGAATGACAAACTATGCTGCTGACGCTCAAAACGTTTATACTGGTGCTCAAAATGCTTACGCTGGTTTAGAAAATCAATTCGCAGGTATGGAAAATGCTTATGCTGGTTTAGAAAATCAGTATGAAGGTATGGAAAACCGCTTTGAAGACATGACGGTTAATACGCAGGCCGCAGAGTTTCAAGCACAACAAGGCCAACAGCAAAGAGCTAATATTATGCAAGGATTACGTGGTGCAGCGGGTAGCTCTGGAATTGCTGGTTTAGCGCAATCAATGGCTAATCAAGGTCAATTACAAGCGCAACAACAAGCGGCTGGGATTGGCCAACAGGAAAGACAAAATCAAATGATGGCTGCTCAAGAGGGATCTAGAATTGATCAAATGCAAAGAGGTGAGGCTTCCAGATTGTCATCACAAGCGGCGGGTGGAACTATGTCCTTACAACAACAAGAAAGAGCTGGTGCTGCTCAATTACAAAGCCAAACAGCGGGTGCGGATATGGCGAATCAACAAATGATAATGGGTGGAGCGGCTCAGCAACAGCAATTACAAATGCAAGGAGCCGCAGCATTACAAGGAATGCAATTTCAAGGAGCTCAAAACTTACAAAATTTACAATTTCAAGGAGCTACAAATGCCCAGCAACTCGGTATAGCGCAACAAAACTTAATGGCTCAAGGGCAAGGGGCAATAGATATGTCTATAGCCGAAGGAGCTGCTGGTGTTCAAGCCGCGGAATTTGGTCAGTTAGGAACTATATTAGGTATGGAAATGGGTCAAATGGCTGGATTACAAGGTGCATACCAAGGCGCTGTAGGTAATCAAATGTCTGGAATGGGTATGCAAAGTGAAATGTATGGATCACAAGCTTCTGGTACCATGAGTTTGATTGGTGATGTAGTGGGAGCTGCTGCTTCCGTAGGTGCGGCAAAAATAACCGTAGGGGCTTGTATCGCGAAAGGTATTTGTATTGACACTACTAATGGTAATATACCAATCGAGAGTATTAACGTAGGAGATAGCATTATAGGTTATGATGGTAAACCTACGTCGGTTATACAAAAACACGCCTATAAAGAAGATCCAAAAAACACTTTTTATGATATACAAATAGATTATAATGGTAAAACAAGGACTGTTAATGTCGGTGGATGGCATAAAATTATGAATGTTCCTGCTCCAGAAATAAAAGAAAATGTTATTAGCAAAAAAGAATATAATGGCGTTGAATTTAGTTATGATTTATTAACAGAGGGCATGGGTTATAGAATGAATGGAGTACCAGTAAATAGTATGATACCAGATATGGCGTTATTAATCGCTGATAAAATTAAAGAATAAATAATATGGCAATACCAAACTTATTTCAAAAATCAGATGCAAACTTAGGGGCAATGGCCTATAAGATGGCAGAAGCTCAAACACCTGCCGATATGAGTAGAGTATTTGAGCGAATGGCTAATAGTTATGATAGAACAATGCAAAGTACCGCGAGTATGTGGGGAACGGTGGGTAAACTAGCGGCTCCTTTTATAGCGGAAGCCGCTGGTAATTTTATGGAAAAATCAAACTACAAAACTATAGTTGGTCAAGAGAAATACGAGAACGAAGATAATATTAATGGTTTTTTAAACGGTATGGA
>TARA_R110002096_G_scaffold5175_30_pt1 | contig 13713 bp, 16 predicted proteins | sample TARA_R110002096 | Tara Oceans TARA_R110002096 (sample SAMEA4397295) | marine metagenome | biome: Polar Biome; feature: [DCM] deep chlorophyll maximum layer (ENVO:01000326); material: water (ENVO:00002006), including particulate matter (ENVO:01000060) such as... | depth 35 m | reverse complement strand
CTCGTGATCCGTGGCCGGGTGGAGAACGTCGGGGATAAGGACTACTGGGCATCCGCCGGCGGCTTTCCCGGCGCGAACTATCTCGTGCAGGGTGCGCCGCGAACGTTCATCGTGTCGATGTCGATGGATTTCTAGTTGCGCCGCGACGACGTTATCCCGACCGTCAGCCAACGGGCTGAGAATGTCCCGTGCCCGCGGGCATGGCGCGAACGGTGCGGAACACGACGATGACCCCGGCTGCCATCCGTTTGTGGTCGCGACTGCACACGTGGACGAGTCTCGTGTGCACCGCGTTTCTGCTGATGCTGTGCGTTACCGGCTTGCCGCTCGTTTTTCACGATGAGATCGATGCGGCGCTGAATCCCGGATCGTGGACCGCGGCGGCTCCGGGCGGCGATCTGCTCGCGCTCGATACGATTGTCGAGCGCGCGCTCGCCAACCGGCCGGGCGAAGTGCCGTTGTTCATGAGCTTCGACGACGACCGGCCGGTGGTCAACGTCACCACGGGACCCACCCCCGACGCTCCGGGATCGGCCATGCATTTTGCGTCGTTCGACCGCACGAGCGGCAACCTCGTACCGCCGGCGGACCGCGGTGAAGCGGTGATGCACTTTCTGTTGCAACTGCATACCGACATGTTTCTTGGTGTTGGCGGTATGTTGTTCCTTGGTTTCATGGGCATATTGTTTGTGATCGCGACCGTTTCGGGGGTGGTGTTGTATGCACCGTTCATGCGGCGGTATGCGTTCGGGACGGTGCGGGCGGGTCGGTCGCCACAGCTCAAATGGCTCGACTGGCACAACCTGCTCGGGATCGTCACGGTCGCCTGGGTGCTCGTGGTGGGCATCACCGGGGTGGTTAATTCATTGGCGGTGCCCATCATCGACACCTGGAAGCAACGGGAACTTGCCGATCTGATTGCCGCGAGCGATGCACCCAGCGCCACGGGTGAGCGCAGTTCGCTCGACGCCGCGGTTGCCGCGGCCCAGGCAGCCGCGCCACGCATGACACTGCAGTTTGTCGCCTTCCCCGGCGGGGCTTACTCCACGAACGCGCACTACGCGATTTTTCTGCACGGCAATTCACCGCTCACGAGGCATCTCGCCACCCCCGTGCTGGTTGACGCCACCACCGGGCGCTTCGAGGGTTTGCGCGCCATGCCGTGGTACGTGAAAACCCTGGCACTGTCACAGCCGCTGCACTTCGGCGACTTCGGCGGCTTGCCGCTGAAACTCCTCTGGGCGGCACTGACGGCATTCACGCTGGTTATCCTCGTCAGCGGCCTGTACCTGTGGTTCGTCCGTCGCGGCGCGAAAGTCGTTACGTCCGAAACCCGGGGTCGCGTTCGCGCGCGAGGTGACGCCTGGATTGCCGGCGAGCGAGATGGTCGGGCGGGATCATGAGGGTTTTCGCGACCCCGTTTGTCATCGCACTGGCCACGATCGGCGGGCTGATCGCCGCGCTCATTGGCGATGGCTGGCTGGACTGGGTCGCCTGGGCTGGTTTATCCACGGCGGTTGTGATTCCGCTGCGATGCGGTATCAGGGCCCGGCGCGGCATCCCACCCGGGCGCTGACGGGGGTGGGAAAAGCCGCAAAAATCGCGCGCATAAATCGTGTCAGATTTATTTCCGCCGGGGAAATTACCGGTAATTGAGCCTGACACCTTTTTGACACCTTTTTGTTAGATGGGGTGTCACCTGGTGTGACTTGCCGGCACTTATGGATAACAATAGTTCCAGCGACTGCGACCAAAAATATCTCTACAGTAGACTGAAAGGGAGTCCGACTATCGTGAATCCTTATCTCAAATACATCATCGTAGCGGTGTGCCTTGGGCTGCTCAATCAACCCGTCTTCGCGGCGTATATCTATACGTACGTCGGGAATAATTTCGAATTTATTTTCGATGACCCGGCTACGCCAGGAACCTATACAACGGAAATGCGGGTTAGCGGCTACTTTGCATTAGAGAATCCGCTGAATGCATCAATGCCGCTCACATATATCTCCGACCAAATTGTCGAATTCGAGTTTACTGAAGGGCGGAATACCATTAACGCCGTGAACGCCATTTCCCCTCGTATTATCGGGGTTGCTACCGACAACAATGGCAATATTACGGGATGGGACATCCGCCTTTCGACCGAGTTTCCAAACCCGTTGATGCTGGGCGACCAACGTTGGGGTATTGAGACCACATCGAATTTCTTGCCAATAGACGCTGATCTTGTTGGCGTTGAGGAGTGCTCGGTAGTCGCGCCCGGCGGAGAAAGCTGCGGCGATCCCTTTGATTCAATACCATTTGAGGACAGAGCATCGACGGCGTTGTCTCCCGGCACCTGGACCGTAAGTACACAAAGCTCGGTGCCGTTACCTGCGATGATTTCTGCGTTCGCCGCCGCGTTGGGAATGCTGTTCGGGTGGATCCCAATTAAGCGGACTTTACGCAAATCCGGTTATTGTCAGATCTGGTGATAGACGTTAACGCGGCCTGCTACAAACGTAAAACCTGATGCGCTTTTTTCATTCGCTAAAAAAAAAGGCCCGGGGGAACCGGCCCTTTTTTGCGTCTGGTCAAGACCGAGATGAATGATCAGGCCGGAGCAGGGATCAGGTTGCCATTATCAACAGAAAGTTTAACTGCCTGCAGGGCGGTTTCCCGATTGATATGGTAATGAAGCTCATGTAAATGCTTGTCAGCATTCAGCGCGGTGATGGCATCTTTAACCGCCGACGACATGCCGCAGATGTGGACGGCCCGTTTGTTGTGCGCAGCATCTTCGGCAATGGTTTCCACCGCCCTGATGGCCGATACATCCAGAAACGGGACATGTGAAAAGTCCAGGATTAAGGTTTGTAATCCGGTATTGCTGAACAGTGTCCTTGCATGATGCCCAAGATCGGCTGTTGCACCAAAACTGAGTGGGCCACGGAATTCAAAGACCTGCACCGTATCTCCGAGTTCTTTGAGGAGAGCTTGTTCTACCGGGCTGGCATCATCCAGAACATCTTTGCTTTTCAGGTTTTCAATCTGGTCTTTGGCAACCTGTTGAACAAAGCTTAATGAGGCCAGTACAACGCCTACACCAACGGCTGTAATCAGATCGACAAAGATGGTGAGACCCAGTACGAGTACCATCAGCAGCAGGTCCCAACGTGGGCCTTTGTGAGCTTTGGTCAGATAGGTCCAGTCAATAATGTCCAGTCCCACTTTGACCAGGATGCCGGCCAGCGCTGCATTGGGAATGTAGGAGGCCAGTGAACCCAGCCCCAGCACAACAGCAAGCAGGAAGAGGGCGTGGATCATCCCTGAAATGCGGGTTTTGCCGCCGGTTCGCACATTTACCACGGTACGCATGGTGGCGCCGGCGCCGGCAATCCCGCCGAACAGACCTGCGAAAGTATTACCTATGCCCTGGCCGATCAGTTCCTGATTTGAATTATGACGGGAGCGGGTCATGTTGTCGGCAACCAGCGACGTCAACAGGGAGTCGATGGCACCCAGTAAAGCAAGGATGAAGCCTGCCTGGATAATCATGCCCACCGTGCTACTGGTAACCTGTGGCAGGTACAGCTGAGGCAACCCGCTGGGGATATCGCCAAGTATTGGTACGCCGCCGATGATGACACTCATTAGAGTACCGACGACCAGTGCCGCCAGTGGGCCAGGCACAAATTTTGCCAGCTTCTTGGGCCACTTCAATGCAATCAGAAGCGATACTGCACCAATGACCAGGGCCATTGTATTCATCTCGGCGAGTACCGCGGGTGTGTTGAGCAGGGCAGCAACGGTGCCAGCTGGTGATGGGTGCCCCATGATCGGCGCAATCTGCAGGATGATAATGATGCCACCAATACCGCTCATGAAACCACTGATCACCGGATAAGGGACGAGACGGATATATTCACCCAGACGAAAGATCCCCATGGCGATTTGCATTAGTCCGGCGAGGACGATGGCAGTGAAAATCAATTCCAGATTTTCTGCATCGCCGGTTGCTACACTCAAGCTGCCGGCCAGACCTGCGACCACCACGGTCATTGGTCCGGTGGGACCGGACACCTGAGATTCGGTGCCGCCGAACAAGGCGGCAAAGAAACCAACAAAGATTGCGCCGTATAAACCGGCAATCGGGCCGAGTCCTGAAGCCACGCCCATGGCCAAAGCCAGCGGCAGAGCGACGATACCTGCTGTCAGACCTCCGTAAAAATCACCTTGCAGGTTGGAAATATTGAACTTGGGCATAGTGTTTGGGTTTAACTGCTAAGAAATACTGAAATTAATTACTAGGCAACATTCTTGCCGAGTTTTTCAGCATGGGAGCGGAGGTGGGCATAGTGTTCTGCAACCGGTGCAAACGAGCCGGTGTTCGATTCATAACAGTAAATCTGGCCGTGCTCGATATCGTAGACCCACCCATGCAGAAGAACATTGCCGGTAGCAATCTTGGAAGCCACGGATGGGTGGGTTTCCAGATGCTTGAGTTGCAGAATGACGTTTTCCTGAGTCAGTTCCAGCAAGTTGTCTTGAGAGATTTCACCGTGCCGCGCTCTTACTTTGGCGGCGGCAGCTTCTGCATTGGACAGCCAGTTGCGCACATGGGGCAAGTGCTGAACTGATTCAGGATGCATGGCGCCTTTCATCGCCCCACAATCGGTGTGACCGCAGATGACGATATCGCGCACATTCAGAACATTCAGAGCAAACTCCAGAGTGGCATCCATATCGCCGGTAGCTTGCGAATAGTGAGGTGGCACCAGATTGCCTGCGTTACGGGCAATAAACAGGTCGCCAGGTTTCGTCTGCGTAATCAGACCGGGATCAATACGGGAATCTGAACAGGTGATGAAAAGTACTTCAGGATCCTGACCCTTGGCCAGCGAGTTGAACAATTCCTTGTGCGTGTCGAACTCTTCCTGTTGGAACTTCAGTATTCCGGAGACCAGTTTTTCCATGTGGCTTCTTTTCAGTCATAAAAAATGCATTAAGCAATTAAGACGACCTGACTAAAGTGATAAGATTCCGCGACATAAACTAAATTAGTGATAGGAATATCCTTCCACCTGCGGAGTTCCCTTACCAATATTGCCGGGTATGAAAGAGCTGAATTTCTCGTTGCGACAACTGCGGTATTTTTTGACTACTGCGCACCATAAAAGTCTGCGTCGGGCGGCACTTGAGCTGAAGATATCTCAGCCTTCTCTCAGTGCGCAGTTGAAAGCGCTGGAAAAAGCTTTGGGGGTGCTGTTGATTGAGCGCTCGCGCGGAGGAATTTCTCTGACACCGGTAGGCAGGGAGTTGCTGGAAGACGTACGTATGGCAGTTAATGCCGCTGAGACCGTACAGGAATCCGCTCAGTTTGCGACCCGTGGACCAACGGGAACTTTCCGTCTTGGGGTATCACCTTCTCTTGGCCCCTATACCTTGCCCTGGATATTACCGGCCGTGCACCATGAATACCGTGACGTAAAATTCTTCGTTCGGGAGGCAGTTGCCACTGTTCTGGTGGAAGGCTTGCGAAATGGCGTTCACGATCTGATTTTCTCGCCACTGCCGATTGAAGACCCGTCTTTAACTGTTGTGCCGATTTTTCGTGAACCTATTTATCTGGTTATGAATGCGGAGCACCCATTGGCGGTGAACGATAGTATTCGGGCTGATCAGTTGGCAGGACTTGATATTCTCGCCATCGAAGAACATCACTTGTTTTTCGAACAAGTGGAGGCTTTATGTACTCAATTCGATGCGCGACTGTTACGGGATTACGAAGGCACCAGCCTCGATGCGATCAGGCAGATGGTCTACATGGAAATGGGGGTGGCATTTCTGCCTTCCCTATACATTCGTTCTGAAATCAGGGATCGGGATGAGTTGCATGTGCTGCGTATTGAAGATGAGGATATTTATCGTATACATGCACTAGCGTGGCGCGATACTTCTCCTTTGCGAAATTTTTACAGGGGTCTGAGTACCTTTATTCAGAAAGTGGCTGAAGAACAGTTTGGTGACGTTGTGGCTCTTCATCAAAGTGTCAGCCGAACAAACACGAGGGTCAAACCAAACACGAGGGTGAAGTCTCGAGTTTCGAATGCCCGTGAATCTCACCTAAAAGACAAGATCTAACTCAGTCGCCGTCGGTTTTGTTCACAGCGATTGGAAAAGAGACACCCCAAACTATCACGGAATCCGACCCCGGCGGCCCGAACAACGTGATTCTCGCGAGCTACAACTCGCTGGCAGACCTGAAGAAGCTGACCGCGGCAGGCGCGGGAACATCGCTGCCCAGCCCGTCAGCGGCGGTGAGCATTTCCGCGCTGGTTTTCGTGCCGGATCCTCTCGGCCAGATCCCCGAGCCCGCGACGTTCTGGCTGCTCGCGCTGGGCCTGCTGCTGTTCACGTGGTCGAAAAACGCAGGCGGCTGACGAGCTTGACCCTGGGCGGTTACTGCCCGAGCCAGCGCTACATGAAGACGGTTGTTAAGTAACGCAAAGCGAATTCAAGGTTCGCGTGGCCGACGACGAATTACCCGCACGCGCGGCGCCGTCGATGCGCCTGATCAGATTGGAGTGGCCGTTCCGGGACGTACGAACGAGCCCTGGTTTTTACCGTTTGTTCGAGAGGATGTTTGCCGCTGCAATTAACGCCGTCGCCGCGCGGACTATTGCTTCCTTCTCGCGGATGATTTCGGCATCCGCGTTAGCCCCGCCTTGCTCGAAATTCCAGACGTAGTCTTCAATGGCGCTCGCGCACGACTTGAATGGCCACAGGTCGTCCGGTATCGGGTCCGGCAACGTTTCCAGGATCGTTTTCCAGATCGTCATCGCACCATCGTAGGGGTCTAGCTCGCCGCTGACGATCCTTGCCGCGATAGCGAGTGAACGTCTTCGTGCTTCAGCGTTGTGCATTATTGTGGACTTTCTGATCCCGGTATGGGGGCATCCTGCATTAACCGCGCAAAGTATGTCGCATAGCGAAATACCGTTACGCGGCCATCACATCACCCCGGTTGCGCAAGTATCCGAAGACTCCGCGGAGTTACGGGGACCGTTTACTGATCGTTTCGCACTGGCCCGGGGCTGCGCTTGCATCGGTCGGGTACCCGCGCCGTGAATGAGATAAGTTAACTTTCCCCAACGCCCTGAATCGTCAACCAGCCGTTGCCGACTCCCCGGCACGCCCCTTTACCCGCTTGACCACCCAATACGCCGCCAAGGCCATCGGAAAATAAGCCGCGACGAGATCGATCGCAATATAGGCCGCAGGCGCCGGCAGCATGAAGCTGGCCGCGACCCCGCCGGCGAAGAACACTGCGCCGACAATCACGGCAACAAGTTTGCTGCGGGGATAATCGACCAGCGCCGCAACCAGCGAGCCGGCGAAAGTCCCCAGGGCATGCGCGAGGAAAGGCGGGATAAAGTGCTTGAACTCGTACAAGTGCATCGACGCCGCGATGGATTCGAAGTCCGAGCTATCAACGCCCGGCGGCGGCGGAACAACGACCGACCCGAGCATGATCAGCCCCATGTTCACGGCGCTGCCAACGAGCAGCCCCAGCAGCACTGCTGCTACCGTAAGCTTCCCCGTCAAGTGGACAACTCAAAAGTAGAGACTCTGGCGTTGTAAAGAACCTCGGCTGGGGTCAGCCCGCCGAGACCATCGTGATCTCGTTCCTCGTTGTATTCGAGCATCCAGGCCCAGCTCAGCTCTCGAACCTCATCGAGATTTCGGAACAACCAGGTATCAAGCACCTCAGCTCGATAGGAGCGGTTGAAGCGTTCGATGAAGGCGTTCTGATTCGGCTTGCCCGGTTCGATGTAGTCAATCAGGATCCCATTGGCTTCACACCAATCGACGAAGACATCGCCCAGGAACTCGGGACCATTGTCGGTGCGAAGGACATCCGGCAATCCGCGCTCGGCCTTGAGCTGCTCGAATACCCGAACGAGCCTTCGGCTCGGTAGCGAGGTGTCAATTTCAATCGTCAACGCTTCCCGGTTGAAGTCGTCGAGCACGTTGAACGTTCGGAAGCGCACTCCGTTGTAGAGGGCGTCGCTCATAAAGTCCGCCGACCACACCTGGTTCGGGCGAGCCGGTACAAGTAGTGGCATCGGATCGCGAGTCGGGAGTCGTTTCTTCGTGCGGCGTCTTAGATTCAGTTTCAGTAGGCAATACACTCGATACACGCGTTTGTGATTCCACTCGTGACCCTTTCGCCGCAAACGACGGAACAGCTTCCAGAATCCGAGTCCGGGCTTCTCATCAGCCAGCGCACTCAGCGCTTCAGCCACCGGACGATCTCGCTCGAGCCAATCCACCACCGGTCGATACCAGGCTGAACGAGACAATTTCAGCGCTGCACACGCCTTGCGGATCGGCAATCGATGCGCATCGACCAAGTATTGGACGGCCGCCCGTCTCTCAGGCGGCCTTAGAGCTTTTTCTCGATCAGATCCTTCAACGCATGATTCTCCAGCGCGAGATCCGCGTACATCCGCTTAAGCTTCGCATTCTCGGCTTCCAGCTCTCGCGTTCGCTTCAGCTCCGAGACGCTCATCCCGCCGAACTTCGACTTCCACTGGTAGTAGCACGCCGAGCTGATCTCATACTTCCGGCAAATCTCCTTCACCGGTTGACCTGCTTCCGCTTCTTTCAGGATCGACACGATCTGCGTGTCGCTGTATTTCGATTTCTTCATGGCGACCTCCTGGCCGTATTTTGCCAAGATTCTCCACATAGGAGTGGTCTACTATTTAGGGAAGCTTACGCTACGGTTTTTAGGGTCGTCATCGCTTGATACCCGTTCGTGTTCTCGCGTTGCGGTCGAGTTCCGGGGACAGTTTACTTATCTTTTGCCCCGGCGGGCATTTCATCTCAGCACGACACACCGGGCCAGGCTCATGAAGCTAGCTGCGATCCAGCTGGCGAGAAAAAGCGGCCGATAACCAGGGTGTCCGCATCCTGATTCACAGGTTTAAAACGGCGTGCAGAAATTTCGAACCCTCCACAGAGGTGAACCAGAACAGCGCTCCGCAATTAACCGCAACGGTAACCCAGAATACGGTTTGAAATTCGTCCTTCTTCGTTTTATGTCGAAACATTCGCTGCGCAATCAATGCACCGGGCCAGCCGCCGATCAGGCTGAGGAGATGTAACGTGTTTTCCCGGGTACGCCAACGATTGTTCATGGCAGCGGCCTTGTCGAAAGCGAATGCAAGAAACGCGATACCGCTAGCGGTTAGATAGATGAACAGAATTTGCAGCGGAAGCCTGCCGAATCCGACCAAGGCGGTAATCAGCGCTGCAAACACGAGAACAGCCAGATAATGTATGTACCCGAACGACGGGTTTCGCGTATTCGACGCGACATCGCTTGGGTAGCGAATGTTGATCGCGTTCGTCCGTTTACGTGAATCTTGTGTTACGTCGTAGGTGATAAAGTCGCCTTCCGCCGGTCGGCGGCTGCGCCGGGTAAATGCTTTGATGTGAACGAACGCTCGAGTGCCGCCTCCGTGCGGGACAACGAAGCCGAACCCTTTTGCATCATTCCAGTCGGTTATTTTTCCTTTATGTCGCATGATGTTTGTTTGGTTTATTTCCCGGATCTGTCACGCGGCTTAAGATTCTACGACGATTAGGCTCTAAGTTCGGGATAGCTACAAGTGCAGCATACATACCGCATTTTCCCAGGTTTCCCGAGAATGTCCGTTCGAAATCGCCATTGGAGTATCCTCTCGACATGAGAGCTCCCCGGCAAACCCGGGGTGATTCATAATGCCTGAGCTTAGGTACGTTTGAGGCGACGCTCGATTATTTTTTGCGGCAGCAAAATCAGGTGGCGGGTCAAACGTCACCTACAGAGATTATCTAGAGATCGCCACGCCTACGCCAATCCTTTATGTAGAGAACTCGGTCATCCGAAAGGCGTACTACCGCCGCTTGATCAACTACTTTGCCGGTAGCTTCGTTGTATTTCCCTACTTCATCAAGGGCGATAAATGACTGACGATCAAAGTGTTTGTATTGCTCAACGATTCGCTCGACAGCTTTGTTTTCGACATTCTTGAAAAGAAGCGAGTCATGTATTAAGAACGGCAACCGTGTGGTCGTGAACACGGCAAGATCAAATAAGATAAGGTTGCCGTATGCCTTACCGGTTCCTGTGTCCTCATAGATCTTATATTCGTAGTTATTTGAGCTAAAAGAAAGGTATGGACTTTTTTGGCTATTTCGATAGATTGCTTTCCCAAGGGAGGAAAGCTGTTCATTAATTAGCTTCGCAATTCTTGAAAGCGCCAAGAGACGCTTTTCTTCCAAAGCTTTCCGCAAGGTTCCAGCTTCAGACCTTAATGTGACATTTTGATCATAGTACTCGTTCTCTTGTTGTAGCGATCGCACCTTCTTCGATACGTCGTAAACTCGATCGACAATCAACTCAGGATTTTCTACATTTTCAAGAATTTCCCTAAGACGCTCATCTAGACCTAAGAGTGTTGCGTCAATACGGTCCAGTTCTTCGCTCAGAGTACGTTTACTTTGCTGTATTTCCTTACGTAGAATTTTTGCAATATCCGAATGGAACTCCTCGACAGAAGCCAATTTTTCACTTTCTATGGATGGAAAGAACTTCTTGAGCGCCTCAAAGTTCTTGCTCTGGATATGCTTATTTTCTTTCAGCGAGATCGATACACGCTGCATTCTGCTGGCGACACGTGTACGCGCATCAAGCAGATCATCTTTTGTAGATTTGATCTCGGCGACTTCTTTGTTAGCTAGCTGCCTGAGATTTGTCGCGTACAGCGCGAGATCAGAGCGAATACTTGCTAACTCCTCGGAGAGCTCCGAAATGTTTCTAGAGTTGTCGTTATATTTCCTCTTGGTGATCCTCGGAACAACCTGTTCGCGAAACGCGGAATTTAGTGCACTCGCCTTGTTTTGAACGCTTTTCAGCGCCCCCTCTAGATCTTCCACTTCGTCATATTTCTGGAATAACTTGAGCGCTAGATACAGCGAATCTGCGGCCGATTGTTTGAGATGCGCATCTAACGGCCTTGCAGGGTTTAGGTTCTGCTTTCCCCAGATTCTCGAAAACGGAGCACAGATCTGCCGAAAGCTTAGGCCGACGTCATTCAGGCCATACAGGGTAGTTAAACGCTCTCGATAGTCCTGAATGGTGAGCGCCTCAATGACCTTCCACGACTTATCGCAAAGGTCCACTACATCAGGCGTCGCTGTATCACGGCGAAAAAAGTAAGATTCGCCGACAAAATCGAACGCAGCGCGGTAGGCATGATCGCCGAGCTCAGCCACAACATCGTTGTTGTGAACAAGGAAATCAGATCCGCCCATGACAAAATCTACTACCATCAGCAAAGTAGATTTACCGATCGAATTTGTCGCCAGATCATCGCCAACAACAACGTTCAGGCCAGGTTTGAAACTGATCGTCTCCTGGCTAAATTTTATACACGAGATTGCTTTCAGCATTTTTCTACCATCCCTGTAGCTGTGTCGAGGCGAATCGATCCCAGGACATACAGAACATCAAGCGTAAACAAGAATTCGCCAACGTCCTCGAATTGGCGGTCTACGAGTTTGTATAAGCTGTGAGCCGAAACCGGACGATCGAAAGCTTGCAACACGATTGGTGATTTGCCTAAGGCGCTCTTGTCTAGGGAGGTGAACTTGGTGGGAACAATCATCAAAACACCTCGCAATTCTGGATGAAAAACGAAACCAATATCTCGGCAGCATCAATACTTCGGGGTTTAGTTTTTACACGCACCCAGGAAACTAAATTGTCAAAGATCGCTTGTTTATCTACCCCCAACTGTTGCTGCTTCAGAAAGTATGTCTTGACCTGTAGCGACACTATGTCTGAAAAATTCGGATTGGTCTTGTCAATTTCAGAAAAATGAGTCTTGATTAACGTGAAGTAATCACTGACGTTATTCTTGATCTTTCGGACGGTAGGTCTCGTTATCGAGTCATCGACCTTTTCATCGATTGTAGCTGGCTCGTACTCAATTACAGCGGTTGAAGCCCCGATGAAGTGTTCCTCATAAAGCGCCTCGATGACACTGCGGATCTCAGACTCAAGATGATGCGAAGACCACAATATCTCTTGGCCTGAACGCGCGATGTAGCGCTTCTTGAGTTCGACGAGTTGCCGATACTCTTCAGCTGTCCGAGGCTTATCGAACTTGCCATGACAGCTCTTGCAGAGAGGAATCAGGTTATCTTCATCATTCACGTCTTGGCTAAGTCTAGGCTCGTCCTTAAGGTGTTCGATTTCTTCGGGGGTGGGGTTTAGGGGGTAGATGTGCGCTACCTCATACGCTTTAAAACTTTTGCCCATTTTCTTGTAGAAAAGCGGCTCGTCGCAGCGCGGGCAAACGCCGCCGACCTGTGAAGTCAGCGCGACGTTCTGTGCTTCGCCGTATTGCTTCCGGTTTGATTGCGCCATAATTTCCGCCAAGAGTTCTAAGGCTCAGATAACCTGCGTATTTCGGCGCGCTTTGGGGAGGCGAAAATACGGATCCGCCTGAGGGAAGCGCGCTGTAACGCGGCATATTGAGCCATTTATTAGGTTTCCGACTCGCTTCCTGTCGACTCAACGGAAATGATTTCAACAGACCAGGTAAACGGAACTAATGAATGAACCACGAGGGATAAAGTGATCCAAATAACTTCTCCGGCATATACACACGCGTAAGGCGCTGGTTGGCCCGTTCCCTCACAGTCAAACAATTCGGTGACCGCGAGCGAATCACCGTATTGCACCCAGCTGGCGCAAACGTTCACGCCAACGCCTGCGAATACGGACACAATTAGATAGTGCTCGTCGTTTGGGAGCGGATAGCCATGCTCTACCTTGAATTCTTTGATTTCATAGATTTCAGATAGCTCTGTATCGGCATCACCGGGGGCTATCCCTGCTATCGCCCGCGCTGCATCGGCCGCCGGCACGCAATCGAACAAGGCATCTTGCAACCAAGCGTCGAAATCAATGCCGGGAATATTGCGTTCTTCTATGAGCGTTGCTACTTCACTAAATTGTTCGATGCTTGGCAGGATCTCAGCATCAACGAGGGCTTTCACCGTCCCGTAAGTGCGAATTAAGGAGTCTGGGTGCCCCCGCTCTCTCAAGTCTTCTATAAGGTCTGGTGCCAGCCGGTCTTCGGCCAGGAAGTCTTTCGAATTGTTAGTAATAAAAATAATGGAATCGATGTCCGGCTTGTCGGCAATTTCTAGAATCGACTCCCAGATTATCGTGTCTCTGTACCCGGCCCCGGAATCTTGAAAAGGACGCCTTCGAAGGATGGCCCTTTGAACGACAGATTCGTGATCTATAGACGGATAGGGGAATGCTTCAGCGAGGCCGCCAAACTTCGACATGAGCTTTGCGCGGTACTGAGAAATAGATTCAACAACTATTCTTGGGTCGGGCGGCTCTAGTGCCGTTCCAGTAAGTCTTTCGAATCGCTCAGACGCTTTCTTCGCATCAGAGACGACCTTGCGCAGGAACTCCTCATACTTATTCGAGGTTTCTTGTAGTACCACAATCGGAAACGCGACTAGGTCAGTCACGACATTTAAATGCAAGAGCAGCAGCTGAAATGCATGACCCTCTAGCCCCAAGTCTTGGACAAAGGCGTTCGTGTCAAAAACTAGAACTCGCATATTTCAATCTCAAAAGAAACTTAACGCTTG
>TARA_R110002096_G_scaffold265958_1_pt1 | contig 13718 bp, 16 predicted proteins | sample TARA_R110002096 | Tara Oceans TARA_R110002096 (sample SAMEA4397295) | marine metagenome | biome: Polar Biome; feature: [DCM] deep chlorophyll maximum layer (ENVO:01000326); material: water (ENVO:00002006), including particulate matter (ENVO:01000060) such as... | depth 35 m | reverse complement strand
CGGTAGTCAAAGTAAAGGTCGGGATGTTCTTCATAACTAATATTAATCATTAAATATAACTCCGTAGCTATCGAAAAGTTGATGCCTTTTGTTTTGTTTTAAAGTGTTGAAAAGTATTGAGTCTTTTTCCCTGTCTATGTCATCAACAATTATAAACTTGGGCATGTCAAAGTCAATAAAGTTATGATCAAGTATTTTGCTTCTTTTTCCCTCTGCTGGCCCATCAATTATCATAGCATCAAACGTTTCTCCCTTTATTCTGTCTTTTACCGTTTCTGCATCATACCATTCATCTTTTATCTCAGCCAGACAGTAATTTGGGTGACAGAAATTCATGTAGTAAGCATTTTCTTCAATGGATAAAAGTTCAAAGCCTCTCGCGTATAACATCATACTGCCCAACCCGCTTCCAAACTCCAATATCTTACTGTCTTTGGGCAAGTTGTTTACAATAAATTCAACCGCATGATCACTTAGCCTCCAGTTAGTTAACTTTTCGTTTTTTTCCATGGCTGCAAGTTTTCTTTGGGTGTCCACATCAACCCTAACGTCTGGCCACGTTGTCTTCCCTTGCTTCGTATTTTCAGCTATATCTTCCGAGGAAGGCCTCTTATTTTCCATCAAGCGTCCTCCACTAATGAACAAACAAATTTAATTTCTTCTTCTGTAATATCTACGTTGTTTGGCAAATAAAACCCACAGTCGTTAACTATATCGGCGTTTGGTAGGTGCTGAACGCCGTAATTCTTTATCCAGAATGGTTGTTTACCCAGAGAGCCGCATATTAACGGTCTGGTTACGACCTCATTAGCGGTAAGTTTATCTACTATCTTATGCCTATTTCTAGATATCATTGGGTACGCAAAATTAGACACAAATCTTTCCTTAGACGACTTGTGAGGCTTCCAGTCCGCACAAGTTATTAGTTCATGGTATAAGTTATAGTTATTGTTTCTTGTCTCAATCACACTGTTAAAGTTCTCTAATTGATTGATACCTATGAAGGCGTTGAGGTCTGTTGATCTTAGATTGAAGCCCATCATATAAAACTTGTACAAAGAATCAAAGTCGTCTGAAACAAAGTAGTCTTTTCTAAGCTTGTTCTTGTAGTACTCATCTGTATCTCTATCCCAACCGTGACTTCTTAGGGACTTAAGCATGTTGTATGTATCGTCGTCGTCCGTACAGACAACACCACCCTCAATTGTAGAAAAGTGATGACCGAAGTACGTAGAAAAAGAGGACATCAAGCCAAAGGTTCCTAGATTTTTTTCTTTATAGCTTGACCCTATAGATTCACAAGTGTCTTCTAATAGAATAACTCCATATTTATCACAAAGCTCTACAACTTTATCCATTTCTGGTACAAGCCCAAGAACAGAGACGAGCATCAAAACTTTAGGTCTATTTTTAACCACGAGGTCTTCTAGGAAGTTTAAGTCAACAGAGAGGTCGTATAGATTGCAGTCGCACAGGATCGGCGTTAAGCCTAGTTGACACACGGGTGCTAAATCGGTAGCCCAAGAAACCGCTGGAACTACAACCTTATCTCCTACGTTCACCTTTCCAGATTCAAGCAGAGAATACAGCATCAGTAGGTTTGCTGACGAGCCTGAATTAACAAAAGTCGAATGTTTGCATCCGATTAGTTCAGACCACTTGTTCTCAAACTGTAGAGTCAACTCGCCTTTAGTTAGCCTAGGGTGTCCACGTAGCCAGTCAGCAAGAAGATCTATTTCACTATTAGATATGGTGTTTTTAACTAGCGGTATCATTTATAAAATTCCAATGTTTTATTTATAATAAACATCTGTTCTTCGTTTGACAGATTAAACGCTGAGGGTAGCGATAATCCCTGTCTGTATATTTCTTCACTCAGGCTGTAGTCAGATCTATTAAATCCCATCCCCTCATAGCATGGTTGCATGTGGAGTGGGCAGAAGAACTTTCTGGTCTGTACTCCAAACGAAAGCAAGTACTTTTCCAACGCCTCTTTTTCGTCCGTTAAGAAGGAGGTGAACCACCAAACTGGGTCGCACTTTTCGTCCACCCATACTGGTCTTAGTTTATTACTGACCCCGCTAAACGCGTCCATGTAAATATTATATATTTCACGCTTTCTATTTTTGATTGTTGAGAGCTTTTTGAGTTGTGCGACACCCACAGCCGCCTGCATCTCGGTGAACGCGAAGTTATATCCTATTGCCTCATGCACAAATTGTCCCTTCTTTAACCTTCCATGATTTTTAAGTTGGTAGACTTTATCTCTAAGTTCTTTGGATTCAGTCAGTACCATACCTCCTTCTCCACATGTTATGGTCTTGTTTCCATAAAACGACAGAACTCCGAGGTGACCAAAGGTTCCAGTATGCTTGCTGTTAAATTTAACACCCACTCCCTGTGCCGCGTCTTCTACCACAAATAGTCTGTTTTTATCTGCGATCCTTAAAACTTCTTCTATATCACAACTTTGGCCATACAGGTGAACCGGCATAATCGCCTTGGTTTTATCAGTAATAAGTTCTTCTATCTTTGTTGTGTCAATACAAAAATTTCTGTCATTTATTTCGCAAAATACAGGCGTTGCTCCGGCCATTATAACGGCGTTAGAAGACGCTACAAAGGTTATGTTTGGAACTATGACCTCATCTCCCGGCCCTACGTCAAGTGCCTTTAGACAGCAGAATAGAGCCGCTGTACCATTAGTTATGGACACAGCGTAACTAGAGTCTGTCAATTCCTTGATCATACTTTCAAATCGCTTTGTCATGTCGTGCTCTGTGACATAAGTGCTATCTATTACCTGTCTTAGATAGTGAAGCTCCGTTTCATCTATCCAAGGTTCAATTTGCGGTATAAAGTCCCTCATAAGACTTCTGCTCCTTTACCAAAGATTCCGTACATTTGTTTATTTTGTTTTTTGATAGAAACCTCTTATCATTTAAAATAGCGTCCAGCCTAGCACAGTCAACAAAGGCTCCATCAAAATCTTTATCCCTCTCACAGGCTCTGATTACATCTTCTGCATCCCACAGCTCTATGTTGATATCCCTAAGCTCTTTGACAAGCTCTTCGGGGACCACGATGTTTTCCTGCACTACGGTCGCTCTCAATATATCCAGTTCGGTATTTATATGAACAAGTTTTACTTCGTCCTCAATTCGCTCCTGTTTTATTTCTAAAATCGTTATCTTGTCTATAAGTTCACCCACAGAGACTTCTACTTTTGGCATAACTTAATATCCTTTCCTTATGAGTATTTACATCTAAAAAATCTGTTACATCCCAATGATAGTCGTTTTTAATTAGGAAGTTGTTGTATGTTTTCTCTAGCTCGCCCCAGTTCTTTAAAAAGGCTGAGGGAAGATTGTAGAAATCGAACAATCTCTTTAGGGGGCTATTGAGCATGACGGGTGTAGAGCCAACCAATAAGGCTTCATAGTTCCTGTGAGTGTCGTACCCAGCCCCAGAGAGGCATAGAATATAACGGTACTGACTCATTTTTTCCAAGTAGTCTGAAAACGATAGTTTAAGTGTCTCAATCTCAACAAAATCGAGAGAGGCAAGGAATCTTCTTTGTTCATCTCTCTCAGGATTAGTCCCTAGATCGTGATAAGGTAAATATAGCTTTTCTGATTTATTTCCCCAAAGACGAGCGTTGTCGCACTGGTCGTTTAACACCTCTTGATTCCCACCGGAACGCTCTTTCTCCTCAAAACCGATTGGTAGAGGTATGATCTTCGGGTTGATTAAATCTGGAGGATTGGTGCAGAACCAGTGTTTTACATTATTGTCATCTAGTATATCGGACTCTTTACCTTGAATGTTATACGAGGATATGCCAGTAATAAGGGTGAATTTGTTTTTTATTTTGGGTAAAAAATCCCGCTGGAACGTCCAGTCATGAAGGTAATCAGTTTTAACGAAAACTATGTCATCTTCAGCAACCTTTTCAGGGTCTAACTCTGGATGGTTGTGTAGCCTACTCACTCCAGCCGAGGCGTAAAAATCTTCACTTAAGTCCAAGCAATGATCCGCTATGGTGGGCATCCAATTATAGTTTATAAGATCACGCATACTTGATTACCTTCCATTTAGGAGAACTGTGTTGCCCCAGAGGTTGGCTTTCACGTATGTCGTGATAGAATATATTATCTTGCTCACAGTAGAAGTCAATCAATGTTTTGAATGAGCTTTCCATGCAGTGAATCTCTTGTGCTTCTTCTAGTATTTTAGTGAAGTGAAATATGTTTTCAGTAACGTCGTTTTCTATAACTTTAAGGTCTTTGTCAATAAAGTAATCTCTGTCAAGCAGAAATCCACGAGCAGCATCTTCATGAATGAAAATATACGGCTCGTTGTCTGGGTTTAGCTTGTTGAAAACCCTTTCTTCCTCTTCTGGGTCTCTTTCTACATGAAAAGAATTGTATCTAACACTGTAGGGTATCTGTATTTGTTCATAGAAGAATTCCCAGCAATTTTTGTTTCGAGAAAGTTCTGCCTGTTTTCCCGGATAGAACTGATGGCCCACGACCAAGAGTCTGTTTCCGTCCGCTATCCTTTTTACATCTGCGTATTCATTATCTTTGCTAATCTCAATCACTTCTATGCTATCCGTATCCCTATACATGTAATCTATCATGCTGAAGTAATTTGATTTAGAGAACACGGCCACCTTTTCGTGCTCTGCGTGTTCTGCTATGTATCTTACCATGCCATTGCAATCTAAATGATCGCCAAGGCCTAAATGGTGGTGTATGAAAAGCTTATCCATCACTTACCTCTAGAAGGGGCTGCTGAATATGACACAAATTCCGGTTCATCAAGTTGATTGAAAACTTGTCCAACGAAGTTCACGCTCGTTCTCTCTGGTGCGTTATTAGGGAAGGGCATATTTTCAAAAAACTCATCGTGAACCATTGATTTATCTTTAACCATTGGATATATTACTTCTCTAAGAAAGTTTTGATCCACCTGATATTTATCATCAAATGATTTCTTATCATAACCACGTATCATATCCTTTATACCTTTCAGAAGCCCATTTCTAACACCCCACATGCCACCTAAAATTGACGTGTCGTGATAGGGGTGGTCACGCATTATATGAAAGTCTTTTTCGCTTTTTAGCCAGTCGTCCACTGCGGATTTTTCTCGTTCTCCCAACCTAGAGTCGGTATCTCTAGATAAGACCACGTCGTGAGAGTCTGCCGCAAAGAATCTCCAGAACATCCCATTCCATCCGGATTCTGACATCATAGAACATTCCGCATCTAGATCGCATAACGTTCTGATTATATACTTCGGAACGTCTGGACCAAAATAAAATCTACAAGTCCAGTCTGGAAATAGTTTCTTAGCAACCTTTACATTGTTGATAGCTCCTATAGTATATTTAGGATTATCACCCCAAAGGCTAAATGCTATTACTTTCACGACACTCTCCTGCAAAGGCATTGATAAGGCCTCTCGCTGTTAATTGTTACGTCCTCATCCTTCTCTATATTATAGCAAGAGAAGCCGTTATCATCAATAAGAATCTTTCTAGTTTCTGGCCAAATGTCATCTAAATGATTTTCTATAAGAATAGCTTTCGTTCTTTTCATTACATCTGTCATACCTTTTAACACTTTAAGCTCCGCCCCCTCTACGTCTATCTTAATTAACCCAATTTCTGCTTCGTCTTCTAGCATTTTATCTAGAGTTATAGACTTGATCTCTCCAACCTTGACGTTCGGAACGTTCGATGTATTGTGTCCAATTATGTTGTGCACCTCGCTGCTGTCTCCTGCGTATACAGATTCCGTTCCGACGTTATCTGAGACGGCGGCGTTTATGAATTCTATATTCTTAGCATGTCCAAATCTCATTTCCAATCTTTGGAAATTTTCAGGGAATAACTCTACGCAATAGATTTTACCCGTGTTGCCAAGAGTGGAAGAGAAGAACGATGTATATGTTCCGTGACAAGCCCCCACATCGACAACTACGTCTCCCAACCCTATAATCGACTCGTCCCTAAGTAGTTCAAAATTCTTTACGTCGTGATGATCCATTTTATCCTCAATCGTTGGTTATTCTTTGTTTGGGAAATCCGAGTTCTTTTCGTTTGTTAAACACAAACTGGTCTCTTCCGGAATAATGTAGAGTCTTTTGAGCCGCGAGGTCAAGGTCTCCGTCGTTCTCCGTGCCCTTAATGCTATAGTGTTCATGGGTAATGATTATCTTGTCAATATACTTCTCTTTTCCCAAGGCTCTCACCGCCTGTGTAAATTCATCATCACAATAAAGACTTTTGTAGTCCGGGTGGTAGATGTAGCCAAAGTGCTCATATAGCTTTTTCCCGAGTATAGAAAAGGTAATAAGCTTTCCTTTTGTGTTCCCGTCGTCGAAGTGAACACATCCGTCCAAATTTGGGAAATGTTCTTCCATAGCATCTACAATTTTCTGATCCCAGCTGTAGACTTTTGGAACCATATCGTCTGAGGCACAAATTACTATATCAAAAGGTTTCTCTTCGATGTTTGCGTTTATCGCACTAATTTTTTCGGTATCGTGATCGTAATTTATGACCCCCTTTGTCTCCCCTCTTTTGCTTAAAATACCATCTATTGCTTTCTGAACGCGTTGATCTGTCATCGTATCATCATTAGCATCACAGTTTATATTGAAAAAAATCTCATTCCAAGCACTACAGGTGGAGACGTAACGGTCTAGTACTTTCAAAAACTTTTCCGGTCTGGCCAGCGTTGGAAATTGAACTAAGAGTTTCATTTAAGCCAATCCTCCAAGCTAACCTTCGCTTCCCACTTTAGTATTTCCTTTGCCTTGCTTGTATCTGCTTTGCTGTGCCTAGCTTCTCCCGGCCTTTCTGGCATTGCTATGTGAAAGGCATCCTCGCCACCAATCATTTTTATTAAATCCATAACCGTGTGATTTTTACCAGCACCGACATTGAATACCTCAGCGAAGGCACGTTTATCTTCTGTAAAAGCGGCCTTCATGTTGGCCTCTACCACATCAGAAACGTGTGTAAAATCCCTTGATTGTAAGCCGTCGCCTATGACGGTAAAAGGCAAACCCTCATCGAACTGTTTCTGGAACAATCCCACTACAGGTGCGTATTGGCCGCTAGTTGGCTGTCTGTCTCCGTACACATTGAAGTATCTGAAAGCAACCGTTTCTAGACCATAAAGCCTATAAAACATTTTACAAAGCTCTTCTCCGGAGACTTTGGTCACAGAATATGCATTTAAACAGTCGTTTGCCATATCTTCTTTTAATGGTATAGGATGAGCAACTCCATAGGCGGCTGAGGTAGAAGAGTACATGACTCTCTTAACTCCAGTCTCTTTAGCAGCCTGCAATACACTACAGGTGCCAACGACATTGGTCAAGGTCGCCATGACAGGGTTCTGTATGCAGGGCTGAATTCTGGACTCTGCCGCCAAATGAAAGACTAAATCTATACCCTCAAAATGGTGAAGTATATTATAATAATCAGAAACTGAGTAATATGAGTACTCAGCGTTTTGATTGAAGTAGAATTGTTCGTGGCTATCTGCTGACAGATCGTCAATGACGAGAACTTTGTGCCCATCATCGACTAAACGATCTACTATGTGAGATCCAATAAAACCAGCACCACCTGTAACTATTACGTTCATAATTTATCACTAGCCCTTTCTAATTTACCTGAAATTTCCGAAGACTTTAGAAGTCTAAACAGTCTGGACGTACGTCTAATACAGTTGTGACGCTTTCTGACCTGACCCCTTAATATTTCACCCAACTCCGCGTCCTCAGAAGACTCTAAAAATAGGGTCGCCAATATTTCGTCTAGTTGAGATTGTTGATTTTCATCAACTTTAATATTTATCTGCTTACACCTGAGTATCGAATCAAAAAGCAACTGAGACGTAACTACGTTTATGTCGTCGGCCAATATAATCTTTTTGTATCTCTCATAAAACGACACCGCTGACGTTATATCTAAAAACATGTCTGCATAGCCGCTTTGATCTTGGGAATTAAACGATGCTATGTGGTAATTGTCGTATTTGCTTACTACCTCTTGAACGAGTTTGTTGTCGGACAATGAAAAGACGCACGTGTCTAACTCATAATCTGGAGTAGGCATCCTCGGTATAAATATATCAGCCGCTGGATACAGCCCCTCTACCTTCACGGATTTTGAGGACAGAAAGCTTTCGAGCTTGTACGAATTAGTGAACACAAAGGGGACGTCTAATTTTCTATCCTTTATAATGCTATCGAGCATATCTAATTCTTCCTTCTGAACACCCGTTATATTCAGCACTGTGGTAATTTTTTTGTTGCCTGAAAGATACTTAATTATATCATCCGTTAGGAACTTAAAATGTGAAATGAAGAGGTCGGGTTTTGTAAAATCAAAAGTGTCGAAGGCACTGCTGTTTGGGTCGTTCCAAATTACAGATTCTTCACCGATCTCTACAAGGGATCGTTGAATATACATGGGTTCTGTAGATAATGCAGAAGTATAGTTTTGAACTAGGGTCTTCATATTTTTGTAATCCTCTTCAGGGTTTTTATGTTTTGAATTTTGATAGCCGGAAAATCCTGCGTTTCCACGGCCATCATTTTGTTGTCTCTCAGAATTATATTTATGGCCTCAAAAAGAAATCTGTTTTTGTACTCGGGGTTGGACACTGTGGTGTATAGGTTATTTATAATCCTTTTGTTGGATAAATAAACAATCTCGTTCCATACTTTGGTTTTGACGCCCACAGCCATAGACTCAAGAGTACCCCCGTTTTCTATCACGCCAACGTCAAAGTTCTTGTATTCGTCTTTCTCTTGACAGAGAACTGTAGACTTGCTGTAGTCTATACTTCTTAACATCTCAGACGTTAAAAGCAGGGCACCGTTACACATTAACACTCTGCTATTGTTTATATTATGCAGGCACAATCTAGCACTCTCGCAACAATTGGAATTAAAGTGTATCTGGTTTTCCACCACTCGTATGTTTGTTTCGGAGAAATTATTCTTTACAAACTCCACCGTTTTTTGTGTTTCAAATCCCGAGCATAAAATAATTTCAAAGTTTTTGAATGTGGCTTTTATTGCCTCAACCTGTCTTCGTATTAACGCCTTACCTTCTATTTTCATTAGAGAGATGGGGCCGTAAGACTTCATCCTATATCCATGATTCTCGCTAAATAAAATTATTGAGACAAATGAATCTAAGCTGTCCTCATTCTTTTCGGCAACAGGGCTTGTTATAAATCTAGTTTTTCTTCTCATATTTCCTATAACTGTTTTGATTTACGGAAAGATTTTTAAGTTCTTTGGACATCAAGTCGTAGTCTAGGAATTCAAGATAGGCAGCATTTACAGCACCAAATGCCAACGCGGAAATACCATTCTTGGGATCTTCAAAGAAAACGGACTTAACTAATAATTCATTAACTTCCCTGTCTATAAAATTAAAAAAGTCCTTATCTAACGTCTGACCTCCTCTTACCTTTAATAAAAAGCTCTGTCTGTTTTTCATTGGTCTCACAAAGGCGTCCTTATCTTTTCTCTGCTGATCCAAAACGTCTGTAGGGTCTGACTTACTATGGACTACTAGTTGACAATCTATACCATCTCCAAGAAGTTTATGTGTTTCGTTTACAAGCATTTGCATTCGATTTTCCTCATAGTCGGAGGACAAAACCACTATCATTTTTTCTTTTTTATAACAAATTTTACCAATTGATCTTACTGTGCTGTTTATCTCGTCTTCGTTTTGTGACGAAACATCTACCACTATTCCAAAACTACACGTAGATTCTTCTCTTGCACTCTCTTCTGCGTTCTTTATTCTTTTATCCCTCTTCCATTTAGAGGTTCTATACATATTGCAGAATCTGTCAAGCTTGTAAAAATTAGACATTTCCTCTTCAAGCATAGGCTCGGGTAGGTGTGCCTCTCCGCGTTGTTTTAGGGTTTCTAGTCTATCAACCCTACATCCACATTGCCACGATCCGAATGGCCCTCCGCTTGCCGGAGGTGTCGTTATAGCAAAGATACACCTTGAACAATCCATATTAACCTCTTTGTGCAACTACTTCAAAATGAATCCCAGATATCTGAGTGCTTAAAACTTTTAGGCCAAGAGATTGCACTATCGGCATTAGGTCGTTTAGTAGTGGCATGGAGTTTGTATTTTGCAATACTTGCGATGCATCTTTCGTTCCTATCGACCCGTTTATTACCGATTTGCAAAAAAGTCTTAGGTCTTTACCTCCAACGATAAGTTTCCCTCCAAGTCTTAGTTTGTTAACCAAGGAGACTAGACAGTCCTCAGTCTTGTCACTAAAAAAGGAGTCTAAAACATCGTTTGCTAGAATTTCTGAACATTCGTTGTCCGAAATGTCCATAAAATTGATGTGGTTGTCGGACACAACAACGTGTTTATATCCCTCAATCGTTTCTTCGCTCATCTTGGCGACATGAATTTTCATTTTTTAGCTCCGTATGCTAGGTCAAATGTTTTGTTCCAGTTATTTATAAAACTCTCTTCTGAGAAATTATTGAGGATAGTTTCCCTTGCGGCACGCCCCATCTCTTTTCTGAGTTCCTCATCGTTGATAAAATCATTGATATAAGATTTTAGTTCTTCTTCATCGTTTGATATGAAGCCATTGACTCCATTTTTTATAATTTCGGGTATCATGCACGTGGCTGTAGAAACAACGGCACAGCCGCAGGACATAGCTTCTAGCAACGAGGTAGGAACCGGACTAATTGTTGAAGTGTTCAGGAACACACCCGCAGAATTGTATTCTGAAACAAGCTCTTCTATAGAACTCGCCGGTTTAGACAACCCCTCCGAACAGCTACCCACAAGTTTAGCCTCAAAACCTTCTGTAATTCTTTGCCAACCACTGTAGTTACAGCAATAGTCACGATTTTTAAAGTCATTTACCACACTAAGCAAGGCTGAGGTTTTCTCCACGTCGCTTGGTTTAAAAAGATCAGTGTCAACAGAGTGATGTACGACTTTTGACTGACAGTCCATACCCCATTTGTCAACAGAGTGCTCTGAAATAAATACATTTAACTCGCCGGTCATTCTTTTAAATGCTTCAAGCTGTTGCTGGGGCCAACTTGGTATGGGTAGGGTATGTTCTAGAGAAACCAAAGGAATATCAAGTGCTTGATTTAACTGGCTAGCGATCTGAAACTGACCAAACTTGCTCTGACTTAAAATCAAATCGAAATTTAACCCTGAAATTATAGAGTTTCTTGGCAACACATAGTGGTTGCTAGGCATTTTGGCGTAGTTCGTATCCCATTCCTTACAGTCTTCATATCTAAACAGATAGAAGTCATGACCCGTTTTAGACAGTTGGGTTTGATACCTTTCGTGAGTAGCAAATGTAAGTATTTTGTACTTATCCTTAGTTGGGTTCAGGGATTTATTTATAATACCCAGTGTTTTATGACTCATTCAGTACCTCCAGCATTCTTTCTCCTATTCTTTTGTGAGAAAATTTCTCCACCACGCTCAAGCCAGCCGCTTTAGTTTTTTTCTTATAGGCGATTGGGTCTTCTTTGTATTCTTCGTAATACTTCCTCATGTTTTCTCTGATTGTTTTTTCACATGGCTCAAACCAGTACTCTCTTCCCGTAAATATATCCGGAAAGGCAGCGTCTGAGCATTTACAGCAAGAAAATACGCCGTTTACCAGATGTCCGGTATAATCATCTTCTCGGTCTATGAATTCAGAAGGGCCTCCGAAATCGCTGCAAATTGGGGTATTCCCAAACCCAACAGCATCCAACGAGGGTATCGACCAAGCTTCTCCGTGAGACGGTAGAACAAAACAGTCACAATAGGCGTGGATGGAATAGATCTCTTCTTCTGAAAGATCTGATGAGATTACAATCTCTTTTTTGTAATCATCAATAGATTGGTACAATCTTAATGCCTGTTTATTGTGAGCTAGAAGTCTATCCAAATCTGACTGGGTTTGCTCTGGAGTTTTTCCAAACTTCTTGACTTTTATAACCAAGGAGACATCTTCAGATTTATCAAACTCGCTATGAAAACAGGAAGATATACATCCAATATTTTTCCTATCGTTTAGGTCTCCCACATAATAAAATTTAAATGTGTGGTCAGCACTCCCTATCGAGATTTCATTGTATTTTTTCTTGTACTTTTTTATATCCGTTGCGTGGTGCACTAGTTTTAGAGGAACTCCAACTTCGTCTCGTTCTAGCGATTCCAGCAATGTCTTATTGGGAACCCATATCTCGTCCATCTGTTGTAGGTATTCAAACCAGCTTAAGGATTTTATGCTGAATGATTCAGCCTCCAGAAACGCTATGTTCTTTTTAAAACCTTTGGTTCCAACTAGATGGTGAGGTAGAACGTGTTGAATACAAAAATCACAATTTGATGAGTCTTTTTTCTCAAGCTCTAAAATTCTTGGGTGGACATTTGGCTTATCTGAAGTCAGTGTAATATTACGACAGGCAAGATCAACCCCTGCCTCGTCCAGTGCTAATATCTGATCTGTTGCAGCCTGAGACCAACCCCCAAACTCCTTATAGTGTCCTATGTATAATATTTTCATTCCATTAAGCCTCTTTGTTTCATTGACTCTACCCTTCGTTGTTCCCAACTGTTTTTTCTATTGCACATGCTTACCATCTGATCGTACGCAATGTCAAAATTAAACTCTACCCTATGGTTTATGCCGTCAAAAGCTGCTGAAGACTCATTAAAGTACATACCTCCGGTGGAAGATGTTGCGGAGCGATATAGCAAGTCTCTTGTCAGTCTAGCCTCAAAGAACGTATTGATTTTAGATTGGTCGCCAAGAACATTTGTAATGAGCCATCTTGCAATATTGTTCGTGCTTGTTGCGTTTAGTGGCTCTTCGGGTTTTGGATGTGGGCTATGAATTTTTGGAGGTGAAGCCCAAGTTGATTCTATGGGTTGTATTTCAACGCTATCAAAATAATCTTCCCATTTTTTACCACTAAGGTTCCACTGAAAGTATTTATCAAAATTGCTTTTCGTTCTGTTGCCGACAAAAGCTCTGTCTTCTTCTGACAGGTCGAAGAACTCTCCAAACATTCTACACGCTAAATCGTTGTTTGGTACAGCACGTAAGCATCCGGTTTCCAACTCTTTGTACAACGCTGCTGGTTTGATTGGATAGCCTTCGAGTTTTCGCACTTCACTTTCCATAGCCGAGTAGTCTGTGGCCATAACTGGAACACCGCAAGCCGCAGCTTCTACAATTGGAAGACCAAAACCTTCGCAGTTAGCATATTGGACGTAAAGATCAAAAAGGTTTATTATCGCAGAAAGCTGTTCGTAAGAAGCACCGTTCTTTACATTAGACAGTGTAGAACCCCACTTGCCAGTAAACGGTGACTGAGCTACGGCACCATGAAACAATGATGGGAATGTGTTCTTGGTTTCTGGGCATATATATGTGAATAACACATGAGAAGATAGTCCATGTTCCTGTATTAACTCTGGTATATCCCACCCTAGGTCTGGATAAGAAGTATGACAATAGAGATAATATTTTTTATCTTCTGACTGGTCCAAGAACTTTCTGAACGCCTCGAAGAGGTCTGGGTAAAGCTTGCGTCTTTGATTACGCATCACCGTACCAATAATCTTATATTCTGGATCTATACCTAAAGATTTTTTGTGGGCAGCC
>TARA_R110002096_G_scaffold436022_1_pt1 | contig 13775 bp, 12 predicted proteins | sample TARA_R110002096 | Tara Oceans TARA_R110002096 (sample SAMEA4397295) | marine metagenome | biome: Polar Biome; feature: [DCM] deep chlorophyll maximum layer (ENVO:01000326); material: water (ENVO:00002006), including particulate matter (ENVO:01000060) such as... | depth 35 m | reverse complement strand
AAGGGATTATGGATGAATTTGCGGAGAAGGGAAGCCAGCTAACAGACCAGGTTTCATCTTCAATTGAGGGTGTCGAAACGCTTGTAAACAAGCTGAATGGTACGCTATCAGACCAGAATCAAGAGAATATTGCGAACACATTAGAAGGATTTTCAGAACTCTCAAACGAGCTTAATACCTTAATTGATGAGAAAAAAGAAGATGTAGATGCTATCACTGAAAGCATAAAAAACATCCTGAGTACTATGGACGATTTGAGCGCTGAGAATAAAGAAGAGCTCGATAGTATGATTAAGAATTTGGAGTCTACTTCAGGGAAGCTTGACGCTCTAAGTTCAGAATTAAATAAGAGCACTCTTACTCTCAATAATATTCTTAATAAGATAGACTCGGGAGAAGGTACGCTGGGAAAATTGGTTTCAGACCCGTCCTTATATAATAATTTGGATACACTTTCTGTTAATTTGAACCAGTTAATAAAGGATATACAAGCAGATCCTAAAAAATACTTGAAGCATATGCGTTTAGTTGAGGTGTTTTGATAACTAAGCGCTTGTAAGACTTTTTATTCCCTCGTTATTAACTTATATTTGCCAGCTGTTTTAGAGATGCTGACGACGGCAGATTATATAAATTGAAATTTTAAGTACTGTTTTAGAGGTTACCTGTTATGGGTTTAATGGAAACGCTAAGAAATAGCACCAAATACATCATTATCTTACTTATTGGTTCCTTCGGAATCTTATGGGTGCTTTCTGATGTGGGTGTTACAAATTTAATAGGCGCTGGCCCAAGAGACTTGGGTAGTGTAAATGGTGATAACATTAGTTTTGAGGAATACCAGCAGCGTATTCAGTATTACACTAATGCTTATACCCAGCAAACAGGGAATTCAATGACTCCCGAAATGACGGCCTATTATGAATCTCAAGTTTGGGAAGAACTAGTAAGTTCTCGCTTAGTTGAACAAAAAATGGACGAGCTGGGAATTACAGTTACAGACAAAGAACTTCTAGATATGGTTTTTGGTGACAATCCAGATCCTATTATCGTTCAGAATTTTCAAAGAGAAGATGGAACGGTAGATCGTGCTTCTTTAAATCAAGTAATGACCGATCCAAACTTTGCTCCACAGGCTCTAGCTTTAGATAACCAACTTCGTCAAAAACGTCGCCAAGAAAAGCTTTCCAACTTTATTACTGCTGGTTTACAAGTTACAAGTGCTGACATTGAGCAAGAGTATATTAAGAATAATTCTTTTGTGGATGTTTCTTACGTACGCTTTCCTTTTGCACAAACTGTTACGGAAGAAATTACCGTATCAGACAGTGAGCTTAAAAAATATTACAGCGAGCATAAAGAAAAGTATAAGCAAGATGAAAACTACCAGCTTAAGTATGTTACGTTTAGCAAAATGCCAACAGCTGCTGATACTGTAGAAATCACGAAAGAGCTTATGGATTTAAGAGCGGCTTTTGCTTCAGCAGAAAACGATTCTTTATTCTTAGTTGGTAATGCAGCTAGCAATGCATATAGCGGCGTTTTTGTTGATAAAAGTGATGTAAGAGACAGTTACAAAGTAGTTTTAGATTTAGAAAAAGGTGAAGTATCTACGCCTTTTGTTGATAATGGCCAGCTTAGCATCATCAAAAAAGTAGACGAGAAAGGGAAACAAGTTAAGTTTGTTGTATTCTCAAGAGTTATTGAAGCTCTTTACGGAACTATAAATGATGCAAATGAAAAGGCTTCAGACTTTCAATTATTTGCTGCAGAAGAAACTGACTTTGACTCTGAAGCTGAACGTATTGACAAAGCTGTAAATACAGGTATTGCTTCAAAAGGAAATAGCTTTATCTCAGGATTAGGAAGTAGCCAGCAGGTGCTAAATTTCCTTGAAAAAGCCGATGAAGGTGATATTTCGGCTGTATACGAATTGCCAAATAGCTTTGTAGTTGTGCAGCTTACTGATAAAGTAGCAGAAGGTTACCGCTCTCTCGAATCAGTTAAAGACCAGGTTGAGAACCAGGTTAAAATTGAAAAGAGAAAAACATTAGCCAAAGAGAAAGTTACAGCTTTACTCGCTGCTAATAGTGGACTTGAAGAATTAGCAACAGCTGCTGATAAAGAAGTTCAAACAGCAACAAATATTACGGGTAGTGGAGTACTTCTTCCTGGGGCTGGTAGAGAGCCAGAAGTAATTGGTATGATTTTTGGACTAAATGAAGGTGAAATTTCAAAAGCTCTTGTTGGCACAACTGCAGTTTATGTTGTAAGTGTAGATAAGAAGTCTGATGCAAATCTCGCTAACTTGGATGCTACAACAAGAAGCCAGCTTGAAGAAACTTTAGCTCAAAAAGTTAACCAACGCTTTGTGTCAGTTTGGTTAGAGCAACTTAAAAAAGAAGCTAAAATCGTGGATAACCGCAGTAAGTTAATTCCTGGATAAGCGAAGTCTTTTTATAGAAATTTTAAGGGTAAGAAGAATCTTCTTACCCTTTTTTTTGTTCAGTAGTTTAATCAAGTATTAATAGTCCGTACTTTCAATTATGGAAACTCTGAAGGAATTAGATAAACACTGGATGCACGAAGCGCTAAAGCTAGCGCAAAAGGGCGAAGGACTTGTTTCGCCCAATCCATTAGTTGGCTGTGTTATAGTTTCCAAAGGTGGAGAAAAAATTGGTGAAGGATATCACCAGAAATATGGTGGACCACATGCCGAAGTACACGCGGTAAACTCCGTTAAGCCAAAGAAATTACTCAAAGGCGCTACAGTGTATGTAACACTAGAGCCCTGCTCTCATCATGGTAAAACTCCACCTTGTGCAGAGTTGCTAGCCAAACTTCCCATTGCTCGTGTAGTTGTTGCAATGAAAGATCCCAATCCAAAAGTAAATGGTAAAGGATTGCTTCATATAAAAAATGCTGGAATTGAAATTACTACAGGTGTACTTGAAGAGGAGGCTACCTTATTAAATGAATTTTTTATTCATCACCAATTGTATGGTCGCCCATTTATTACACTTAAAATTGCTCAAACTGTGGATGGATTCTTGGCTGCAGCAGATGGAGATTCGCAATGGATTTCTGGGAAGAAATCTAGAGAACTAGTACACAAATGGCGAGGAAAATACGATGCCGTACTTGTAGGTCGAGCTACCGTAATGGCTGATAACCCCGAGTTAACGGTTCGTCATCTAAAAGGGAGGCAGCCGAAAAGAATTGTACTAGATGGCCCCTATGAACTTCCTAAATCTCTAAATCTTTTTTCAGATAAACACGAAGAGAAAACGATAATCATTACTTGGAATAAGGAAGCTTCAGCTAATGATGCCGATCCGATGATAAAAGTATTACAACAGAATTATTTTCGTGGAGAAGTTATTCAAGTTTCAAAACTGGACGAGCATGTGAATCTTAGGGAAGCTTTTAAAGCGCTCGGTGATAAAGGAATAACTTCGGTGTTAGTTGAAGGCGGGCAACAACTATCTTCAGCATTAATTAAACAGGGATTAGTAGATAAACTGCATGTTTTTGTAGCTCCTAAATTGCTTGGGGCTGGTACACGCTCTATTTTAAATATTGGTGCACTTAGAATGAAAGAGATTGTAGAGCTTAAAGAAACCTCTTGGGAACAAGTTGGGAATGATATGTTATTAACTGGATATTTTTAAATCTGAGATATGTTTACAGGAATAGTAAAAGAAACTGGTAGTGTTAAAAGTGTAAGAAGTCTAAATGGCGGAGGCGTAGAGTTTGATATAGCTTGTAGTTTCGCCGAAACTTGCCATCTCGACGAAAGTATTGCTATAAACGGTGTTTGCCACACAGTAACAGCCTTTAACGAGTCTACGTTTACAGTTCAAAGTGTAGAGGAAACATTGCGTAAAACAACGATGGGTGAACTGGAAGAAGATGCCATTGTAAATTTAGAACGCTCTTTAACTCTTCAAACTGGAATCGAAGGTCACTTAGTACAGGGGCATGTAGACAGTACTGGAGTTATAAAAAGTATTATCGCAGAAGAAACGGGGAATCTTGTAACCATTGAATTTCCAACAAGCTTCGAAAATATGATTGTTGGAAGAGGCAGTATTACTGTTGATGGAATAAGCCTTACCATCGCCCGCGAAGAAAAAAATGAATTTACAGTTGCCATTATTCCTTATACCTGGGAATACACTAACCTTCAACAAAAAAAGGTTGGCGATAAAGTAAACCTAGAGTTTGATGTAATTGGTAAATATGTAGTAAAGTATCTTGCCTCAATTGGAAGAGATTCTATTTAACTAGTTAATATCCTCGGCCAGTAGGAGAAGAACTGCGCTCTAGGTTTTTAAGAACCGGTAGTTTTTGGAATAAACTTTGAATCTGTGCGCTATTTACACTCAGCCTAAAGAAGTAATACTGAAAATCGCCAAAGGGGTTAATTTGGAAAGACAAATCCCAGCATTCTAAACTACGGTTTAGGTTAAACTGAGAAGGAGTTAATTTTTGTTGAATGAAATCGTAACCCATACGAGTACTAAAACGCCATTTTGGTGTTAGGTTAAAAGAAATGTTCTCAGCATTTATCACAGCACTTCTAGTTGGGCTATCGTTAAACTGATAACGCCAGCTATAATTAAAGTTCAGCGAAAAGCTCCAAGGAGAGTTCACTGGTGGAATAATCTCCTCATTAAAGTGAGAGTCTATCGGATTGAATTGACCTTGATAAAATGGATCATATCTGCGTTTATATACTGGGGTGAAAACTTCAAGGCCATTCCTTCCTCCTTTAAAGGAAGTACTAGCGCTAATGCTGAAATTCTGAATCTGTGCGAGCTTCCCTCCTCCTTGTGCAAGGAAGCGGTTATATTCACGCCCTAAGGTATCTGTCTTATAAAAAGAGAATGATGCGCTAGCTCGCAGGTTCAAACCCTTAAAAGCGGTTGATGAGATGTTTGAGCTTAAGTTACTCAAATTCAGGCTATCGGCAGCTAAATTATAAGATGTTGAAAGTGATAAATTGTCAATCAGTTTGATTTTCTTTTCGGTTACTTCTCCAGTGGTATCTCTACTAACTGTTTTAGTCTCAAAAACATTAGAAATACTAAAGGACAAAGCTTGTTGTTCTCCAGATCCCGGGCCTCCAAAAATCTGATTCTGAAAAACAGAATATTTCTGAGTATTGCCTAAAGTATCAGATTGAACGGTACGATAATATCCCCAGCTAGGATCGCTAAAATCTGGGCGATACGTAAACCCAACGCTCGGTCGCATTGTGTGACGTAAACCTTGAAAACGGCCGATTCGTTGATTCGACACACCATAGAAAGTAGTAGAAAAAGAAACGCCAACATTGAAATCTCTAGCAGCTACGAATCCAATTTCCTTGGAGGTTTCAACTCGGTTCGAGTCTGCGTTAAAAGCCTTTCTAGTGGTGCTTGGATACCAATACTCATTAAAATTGGCGCTACCACTCAGGTTCAAAAAAGGGCTGTCTAGAAGTTTGCCAATCTGTATACCACCAGTTTGTTTAAAACCTAGCTTAATGTAGTCATCATTACCCGTTGCTTCTTCGTATAAATCGGAATCGAAAAGTGCGTCAATAAATCCAACTTCGGCAGTATCAGCATCTATGGGCTTGAAGGAAAAAGAAGAATTAAGTGTGTTATTATACCTAAAAGTGATGCTTTCATACCATTTAGGGTCGTTACCAGAAGTAGTTTTGAACGGAGTTAGCGTTTTTAAACTAAATGTAGTGCTTGGCCCACTCAGCGTTGTTGAATTGTTAGAGAAATTTTGTGAAAGTTGGGAGTTGGCACTAAAATTAAAAAGATTTTCTGGATGGCTGTATTTATACGAAAGTTTAGAGCTGGAATTAGTTTCGGCTCTATCGCCAATGTCGTAAGAGTTACGGGTAAAATATTCCGAAGTACGAAGGTTTATATTGGAAGAAACAGAAGAGTAGGGACTAAAATCTTGATTGTGTAATACTGAAATCGATTTTTGAACAGAGGTGCCAAAGCCAGGGTCGGTACTTTCTAAGCCTCGTTCTCGAGAATAGCCTAGTCGAATGGAGCCATTATACGAGTCTCGTTTGCGGTACTGCATATTTGAGGTAGAATAGAACGAACCAGAAGTATAAATATCGGCACTAAGATCTGCAGTAAAATAGTCGTTAAAATATTGAAACCAGCCTAAATTCTGAAGTCCAATCCCTCGCGTTGATTGTGCCTGAAACGCATACGTTGGCGTTAGGAGCCCTGATCTTTTCTTCTCAAAGTTTGCTGGTACATAGCCAAAAGGAAAAACGATGGGGTATGGAATGTCTAAAATATAAAGTCGAGCATTGGAAAAGAAAATTTCCTCTTCCTCAACAACCTTCATTTTTTTAGCTTTTATGTAATAATAAAGGTAGTCGGGCGGGCAGGTTGAATAAATTCCGTCTTCAATATATACCTCATCTTTGCTAACATTCTTTACTTTAGAACCAACTAAATAGCCGTCAGGCACCTGAATTCGAGCGCTTTCAAATTTTCCTTTTTGGGTTTTATAATTAAAAAGAATTCGGGTGCTTTTAATCTCATCACTTTGGCGCTTAAGAACAGGGTATGAAAGCGTGTCTTGCTCTGAGCCAGCCTTTGCTTCAACAACACTTTCAGCTAGGTCCATTTCAATTTTGCCGGCAGTTAAGGTCCCCGCATCGTGAGAAACTTTAGCTGTTCCGTATAGAAATGCTTTTCTTCCATTTCTGAAATCTACCACCAAAGAGTCGTTAGATTGAAATGAAACGGCGTCTTTAACGGCACTTTTGGTAGATGCTGAACTCGGCGCCTTTGTAGTAGTTGAATCTGTTTTTTGGGCAGTAACCACATCGGCAAATAACAAGATTAAGCAAATGCTTAAACAGTATTTACCAATGTTTATAGTTCTACCAAAATTCATATACTTTTTTATGCGAACGAATCGAAAGCTAGTCCACCCGCTCCTAGTAAGGCGCTGTCGTTTCCTAGATCCTCGTAGATTAACTCAAAATCTTCTTGAAATGGGCCCATCATGTGTTTCTTTACAATCTCTCGGGCAGGTTCAAAAAGAAAATCTCCTGCTCTTGAAACGCCACCGCTAAGCACATATTTCCTGATGTCTAGCATGTGCGCATAATTAATAATTGCGTAGCCTAATTTCTCTCCACTTTTTCTCAGTATTTCAATAGCTAGCTCGTTTCCTTCTTTCGCCGCATTTGTAAGATCTAGAGGCTCTAGCTTCTCAAAATTATTGGAGAATGTTTTATACAGTGGATTATTTGGGTGCTGGGAAATTAAATCTGCAGCAAAACGGCTTAAAAAACGCTGGCCTAAATAAGCCTCAACAGTTCCACGAGTAACGCTGTTGGAGAGTGGCCCGTGATAATCCAAAATAACATGACCAAGCTCGCCAGCCATTCCTCGGGAGCCTTTAAAAAGAGTCTTGTTGATGATAATACCGCCACCAACACCTGTGCCTAGTGTGATGATGATGAAATCAGTAAATTGTTTACCAACGCCAAAATGTAAAGAACCTAAAGCAGCAATATTTGCATCGTTCTGGATACGGCAAGGAATATGGGTTCTTTTTTGAATTTCTTCAGAAGCATTTACAACTTCCCAACCAGGTAAATTTGGTGGGTACTGTACGGTTGTTTGCTCCAAGTTAACCATGCCTGGTAAGCCCATGCCAATACCGATTACTTCATGCTTCTTTGACAAGCCTAAAATAGTGTCTGCAATTCGGTCTAAAAGATGATCCTTGCCTAAGTCAGCATAAGTTGGCACAGAAACTTGTTCTAAAATTCCTTTTTCTTGATCTACAATAGCGGCTTTAATATTGGTGCCGCCAAGGTCTACAGCAATAGCTTTCATTAGCGATGTGAGCTTTTATGAGTGAGTTTGAGTAATTATTTTCTACGGATTTTATAAACAGTTTCGCCTGGTTTTCTCATTCCGTATTCTTCTCGAGCAATTTTTTCTAAGAGCGCTTCATTTTCGGTCATGCTTTCAATTTTTTTCGCTAACTCTTGCGAAGAAAGATTCAAACGCTCTGTGCGTACTTTCAAATCGTCTTTCTTTTGGTGTAAATCCCATCTCGTAGAGAGGCTATAGCTATCAACAAAAGTAAACCAGGTTAACACAAAACCAGATAGTAATAGTGTCAAAACAGATTTTTTCCAGCGTATAGGATTAAGAAACTCTAGCTTCATAGTTAGCTCCGAATGTAGATTTTACTTTGCAGTAAGCGAAAATACGTTAATTTACCTACTAATGATAATTGTAAGCCACCAAAAATGAAGGAAAAGTTAACAACCGCTGTTTTTACTGCTCTGATATTTGTAGCAGTGGATGTAAGTGCTCAATTCCAAAGCGAGGAGTGGATTAAAGTTTATTTTAATATGCCAGCTGACACAACCGTAATGGCATCAAATAATAGAAGCAACCATTCTTGGGACTTAATAAGCACATTAACTCAACTTATAGACAGTGCCACGACAAGTATTGATTTATGTATCTATGATTTAGAGAACATTCGAGTAGCAGAAGCTTTGTCTGCTGCCGCGGCAAGAGGAGTAAGAGTTAGGGTGGTAACCGATAATTACAACAGAACTGACGGTGGCGAAGTCGATACGCAAATGTGGGAATACCTAAGAGAGGCTGGAATTTATTCTATTGATGATGATGGCGATGTTTATAATCCAGATGGAAGTATAAGCGATAATAAATTGGTTAATGCTGGGGCAGATATGCATAATAAATTTGCTGTTATTGATTGGAAATCATCTTCAACAAGTGATGATATAGTATGGACTGGCTCAACAAACTTAACGTATACAGGTGCATATAACACCAATAACACAATTATTATAAAAGATTCTGAAATTGCGGGTGTTTACACCGAAGAATTTGAACAGATGTGGGGAAGCAACACTGCTATTCCAGACCCTAAAAAAGCTCGGTTTCATAAAGACAAAAAAGATGTAAGTAAACACGTTTTTGATGTGGGTGGAACAAAACTTGAATTGTATTTTGCACCCGTAAATAGGGATAGAAGTAAGCCTAGCATAAGTGATCGAATCGTCGAAATTATTAAAGCTGAAACTCAGTCTGACATTCGGTTTCAAGCCTTCTCTATTACACCTACTATCGACTTAAGTAAAGCAATTTGGGCAGAGTCGGAGAATCCTGATATTAGATTGGAGGGAGTTATTGATCGAAGTTTTTATTCACGCTATAAAAAAGCGGGGCAAATTTGGGGGCTTCCCGAATCGCAAATGGGCAATCGCTTAATTCTTCCGTCTGATGAGATGAGGAAATTGCACCACAAAGTTCTCATTATTGACGCTGCTAACCCTGATTCAGAAGATGAAGCAGTTGTAATTACCGGTTCCTATAATTTTTCAAATAATGCAGAAGTAAATAATGACGAGAACCTTCTTATTATTTATTCTGATAAAGTTGCGAACTACTACTACCAAGATTTCGCAGGTGTATTGAGTAGAGCTGAGGGAAGAACAACTGCGCCTGCTCCTGATGTGAGTCCAGATAAATGGTACAATGTTTTCTCTGTACGTGATGGATCAACATTTGAAATTGAAGTTGTCCCAGGCTTCGGGTATCCAGTCCGATTTTTAGGAGTGAATGTGCCAGGGTTATATGCGGGGTCAGATTCATCATACTATTTTTCTTCTTCTGCAGCAGGATATTTGAAAAACTTATTGGAAGGCAGGAGAGTTAAGGTTAAAGATTATGATGGTGGAGTTCCTTTCAATTCAAACAATAGCTTTATTGGATACGTAACACTAGAAACAGAGTACGGAGGTGTCGCTTTGAATCAATCAATTCTGGCGAATGGATATGGAACAGTTTCTAACTGGTTTAAACAAGATTCGGATTCAGTAACAGCATATAAAATGTATTCTAAGAAAGCAGAAGTTGCTCAAAAGGGAATCTGGAAAGATTCTTCAAAAATAGGGGAAAGGGTCCCTAAAAAGAGTGAATTATCCGGAGTACTAATCGTGTATCCAATAAATGTAAACGAAGCAGATCAAGCTACATTAGAGTTGTTACCAGGAATTGGGCCATCGTACGCAAAAAGAATTATAGAATACCGTGAGGCAAGCGGAGGTTTTGACAGTATTTCGGAGCTATTAAAAATAAAAGGGATTGGAGAAAAAAGGCTAGCTAAAATCCGTCCACTTATTAGTGTGGATTAATATTGTTATGAGTAACTATTGCATTTCTAAATACAGTAGCGCACTGTTAAGCTAAAACTTTTGCTCTAACTTTACCTCTTAATACTAAGAGTACTTTACCAATAATTTGCGATATGCGAGCCTCTGAGATAGAAATTTTTGCTGATATTTCACGCAGTGTAAGTTCTTCGTAATAATATAAACCGAGAATAAGTTGCTCCCTTTCGGTCAACTTTTCGATTTCATTTTTGAGAATTGCTCTTTCTTCTGTTTGCTCCATTTCTTCATCTGGTGCTAAATTAGAAGTGTCCTGTATATTATTCTTCATTGTAAATGAACTACCTGATACTTCAGAGTAGTCTAAAGAAAGGGCTGTGCGTTGTTGTACGCTTAGTAGAAGAGCTTTGTACTTCTTAATAGGCATTCCCATCTCCTGAGCAACTTCAAAGTCGTAAGGAATTCTACCGAGTTTTTGTTGTAGCCTTTCAATAGTTACCTGTGCTCGGGCATTGTCAGAGCGTTTAGCTCTAGGAAGTTCATCAATACTTCTCAGGTAATCTATAATGCTACCACGTATTCTGTAATAAGCGAAGGTTTTGAATTGAGCGTCATTGTTTGGCACATAAGACTCTAGTGCTTGGAGCAGGCCACTAAAGCCAATGCTTATGAGGTCTTCATTTTCGCTGAGAAAGTTCTTGGGCTTTTGCACTTTGCCGACGATACTTTTAACCAAAGGAATAGATTCCTTTATTATAGCGGTTCGAATCTTTTCAGATTTTGAAGTGTAATATTTCGAAGCCAATTCTTGTAAATTCATACCTGTACCAATTATTAAAATATTCTAATGTTAATATATTAAGATTTTCTAATAATTAAAATTTCTTAATAAAAAAAGATTTAGAACTGATTCTGATCCAAAAAGAAGCTTTTTTGAGTTGTAAATGGCGGAATTGATTCGGAAGTCTATAAAAGAGAGGTGGGTAGAATGGAAAAATATTTCCTTACAAGCTTAGAGTTTGTGCCGATAAGAGTGTGGAGAGTAAAATTATAAGGGAACCTAAATTAGGTTAATGCAAGGTGAATTAGGATTTTGGGTTAAGTGCATTAAAGGTTAGGCACCTGATTTACCATTTGGGATTAATTCATTAAAATAAAGTGACTGAAATGAGAGTATTTGAATTAGAGGATTTTAGAGATTTATATAATGCCAGTAATGAGGTATCGGCTGGTGAATTAAGTGAAGAGAAAAGGGAGTTTCTTTTAAGCTCGGAACAGGTAAAAGATAAGATTGTAGAAGGGTTGCTCAAGAATTTGAGTGGTAGAAAGTAAAAACCCCTTCCAATGTCAATCGAAAGGGGTTGGTCAAGAGAGAGTCATAAAAACTCTTAGGGGATAAAAAAGTGATTCGGGAGGGACTCGAACCCTCGACCCACGGCTTAAAAGGCAGTTGCTCTACCAACTGAGCTACCGAATCAGTCTATTCGCATTTGCGAAAGGCCCCAAAGATAAGGCTTTTATTATGTAGATGGCAAGCTAAAATGTCTATAAAGAATTAAATATTTCATATTATCTATTTTTGGGTGCAGATTGGATAATTTTTACCAAATCTTTTTCTATAGATTGTGTGGGTTCTTCCGTAATTCTTCCAATTTCTACACTGTTTAGAAAAACTAGAATAGTTGGGTTTGCTTTGAGTTTGTATGTGTTATAAGAATTTGAGGGGTCTTTCTTAGAATAGTCTACTGCTATATACTCTGAATGGAGCATCGGATTGTTTGCAAGCTCTAAAGTTTTAAACAATGATGGTATATGTTTGCGACTATCTTTACACCAAGTTCCCATAACCGTTATAATAGAAATACTGTCGGTTACAGAACTTAAATACTGAATTGAAGTTGAATCTGGCTGATATCTTTTAGTGTATAAATCAAAAATTCTGAATGTTGAGCGTATTTCAGCTTCAGTTATTTCCCCAACAATGTGATCTGGTTGTGCTGTAACTTGGTTGGGCTGAACAAGTAGCGTTATCAAATAAAAAAAGAGAATACAATACTTCATTTAATGGGTGTGATTTCTCTGAGTGAGATAGTATCTTCGATTAAAGATATAGTATTAAAACCACAATAAGATGGCTAGCATATTTACTAAAATTATTCAGGGTGAAATCCCTTGTTATAAAATTGCCGAAGATGAACGCTTTTTTGCATTTCTAGATATTAACCCCATCGCGGAGGGGCATGTGTTAGTAATTCCAAAGAGTGAAACGGATTATATCTTTGACCTTGAAGATGATTTACTTAGTGGGCTTACACTTTTTGCTAAAAAAATAGCCACAGCAATAGATTTATCGCTAGGAACAATAAGAACCGGCATTATTGTAGAAGGCTTAGAAGTACCACATGCGCACATGCATCTTATCCCAATTTATTTTGAGGAGCAACCATTCACGCTATCACGTAAAATTGAAGTGAAACAAGAACGAATGGTTGAGTTAGCTAAGTTGATAAGTAAGGCGGTAAAACAATGAATATTTTAGTTATTAATGGCCCAAATTTGAATTTATTGGGAACTAGAGATACGAGCACTTATGGTACGGGTACACTAAAGGAAGTAGAAGATTTTATAAGCGTTTCGTTTCCAACCCACTCATTTACCTTCTTCCAAAGCAATATTGAAGGCGAAATTATAGATCGAATTCAGCAAGCAATGTCGGATGGAACGGAAGGGCTTGTGGCAAACCTTGGTGGCTACACACATACTTCTGTGGCATTAAGAGATGCTTTAGATCCAGTAAATTTCCCTAAGATAGAAGTTCATATTTCTAATATTCATGCTCGCGAAGATTTTAGAGAGAAGTCAATAACTGGTAAAGTTATGAATGGAATAATTACAGGTTTTGGGAAACACAGCTATATTCTTGGAGTTCAAGCGATAGAACATTTATCAAAAAAATAATTGAAGCAGCTTAAAGAACTATTTTCAGACACTATTATTTATGGCATAAGCAGTGTCCTAGCCCGATTTATAGGCTATTTACTGGTTCCAATACATACTGGTGTTTTTCAGCGGGATGAATATGCCGTGGTAAGTTTAGTGTTTTCTGCCATTGCCCTGTTTAATGTGTTTTTCACTTTGGGGATGGAGTCTTCTTACCTGAGGTATGGAAAAGATCGTGAGAAAGCGCGAGATTTATTCAAAACACTTCAAATTTTTCTACTTTTAAGCTCGGTTGTATTATTAGCTATTGTTTGGTTTGTTAAACCTCTCCTACTTCCTCAGCTCGGAATTACAAATGGAACGAACATCTATCTAATGATGATGGGAATCCTTTTGTTTGACACGCTTACCATTGTTCCTTTTGCGGAATTAAGACTTGTTCAAAGAGCGAAACTATTTGCTGTGTTAAGAACTGGGAATGTGGTAGTGAATTTAGGGCTGAATGTGTACCTGATTTTATTTCTAAAGATGGGTGTTGAAGCTGTATTCATAAGCAACCTGTGCGCTTCAATATTGACAACCATTGCGGTTTGGGCATTCACATATAAAATGTTGTTAGGTAAATGGAATAGAG
>TARA_R110002096_G_scaffold200639_3_pt1 | contig 13780 bp, 12 predicted proteins | sample TARA_R110002096 | Tara Oceans TARA_R110002096 (sample SAMEA4397295) | marine metagenome | biome: Polar Biome; feature: [DCM] deep chlorophyll maximum layer (ENVO:01000326); material: water (ENVO:00002006), including particulate matter (ENVO:01000060) such as... | depth 35 m | reverse complement strand
ACACCAGCGAGATTGACGTTTTGGAAAGTGAACAAAAGGCGCTCGAAGACATGGCGCTGGCGGACTTTGCCGCCGAAGCTGGCATCGTGCTGGATGAAGGCTCGAAAGGTGGCGTGGCGGAGTCCGGTGCCGTCGATAGTGGCGAGAAGACGATGTGAGGCTGGCGGAGCCTATTTCCACTCCCAGACGTCGTCCGCAACCAGGTTGGCGGCTTCCCGAAAGGCTTCGGATTGCAACCCGGCTTTCGCTTCCGTGTCGCCTTTCAAATAGGCGTTCCAGAATTGGGTCGTGACCAGTTGGATGGCTGAGTGGTGATGGGGAATCCGGTTCTCTTTGAAGAATGAGGTATCGGAGAAGGCGAAGTGATTCGCGTCCTGAAAGACGAGCTGAAATTTGTCGCCTTCCGGCATGGCCCGATAGACGTCGCGACGTGACTCAGCCGGCATGTTAGCCTGAATCGCACTGGTGTCCTTGGTTCCGGTCAGGCAAAGCACTGGCGAACGAACCTGACCAAACGCTTCGGCCGGCGTGATTCCCTTGCCCGTAGATGGACTCATGAGAATGAAGGCATCGATCCGGTCATCTGCGAAGTTGTAGTCGAGAGGGAATTTCTGGCCCATGAGCGCTTGTGAGGTGATGGCGCCAAAGCTGTGTCCGCTGAGGCCAATGTGTTCCAGATCCAGTTTTCGGAACAAGCGATGGCCTTCTTCCTCATTCCAACGTTCCAACTGATCGATCACGAACGGCACATCGACAAAGCGATTGAGCGACGATTCCAAATTCGCCGCGCTTTTCATCGCGGCCATCCGCTGGCTTCTCTCCGCCGACTTCCAAACCTTTTCGTCACTGCCAGCATGCTGCATGAACACCGCAGTGTAACCATGCTTGGCCCATTCGTTGCCGAGAAAGGCGTTGTTGTTGCGTGATCCTCCGAGCCCGTGGGAGAACAGCACGATTGGTTGAGCCGTATCGCCGGGTTGCTGGTAGATTTTGAGGGGAACCGTTCGGTCACGTTTGGCGTCGACCGGATCAAGTTGGAAAATCTCGACCGAGGGAGAGGTGTCTGCCCGCAAAAGCGATGGGATCAATAGAGCAAGACTGCACAACACGCGAAAAGGAGGACTCATAAACAGCCAGACGCCGGGTTTGGAGGAAAGGTTACAACGCTTCTTGGATGCGGACTACGATCCAAAGCGAGTCTCGATCCAATCCCCAACTTCCTTGAGGGCTTCCGGCGCAAAGGTTTCTTCCAGAGTTCCATATTCGGTCATCGACCCGGTTTCCGAATGCTGAAACAGGTGATTGAGCTTTGGGAGCGTCTTCACCTCAAAATCTGGATTTCCGGCCTTCGTGAGAGCGGCTGTGACGGCTGCCGAATTGGGCTCGGCCGCAACCTGGACGTCTTTTTCTCCGAACAACGCCAAGACCGGAATCTGGATCTGCTCCAGGTAAGTTGCCGGTACTTCGCTGATGAGGGAACGGAACCAGGGCGTAACCGTCATCCTGATATTCTGCTGAACCAGCTCTTCGCTGAGTCCGATTTTCTCCTTTTGCTCGGGGCTCATCGTGTCGATTCGAGCCTTGGAACTGGCGGTTAGCTTCTTGAGAAGGTCATCCTGAGAGATCGACGCGTCTTTGATCATCTCGAGGTCTTCGTTCAGTCCGTTCAAGGCGAGATCAATCAAGGAGTCTTCAAGCTCCTGGGTTTTCATGATATCGTGATGTTGCTGCCTGAGGAGAGCGTCGAGCGCAACGCCGGGAGGCGCGAGGAGCACCAGAAAATCCACGTTCCTGTTCTGAACCGCTACCTTGGGACCGGAGAGCCCCCCTTCACTGTGACCAACAATGCCGATCGCATCCTGTCGCACTTCAGGTTGCTTCAACAAAAACTCGATCCCGGTGATCGCGTCTTCAGCAAAGTCATCCGTGGTCGAGCCGAGATGGTCTCCTTCCGACTTGGCAACCCCGCGGTCATCATAGCGCAGGGAGGCAATTCCCCGGCGAGCAAGGTAGTCGGCAATGACAAGAAAAGGCCGATGACCGACCAACATTTCATCGCGATCTTGAGGGCCGGAACCGGTCGAAAAGAGCACCGTGGGAAACGGTCCGTTGCCTTCCGGAATCAGCAAGGTTCCTGCCAGGGCAATGTTGGCCGCCTCATTGCGAAAGGTGACTTCTTTGCTGTGATACGGGAAGGGCGGTTTTGGCGTTTGGGGGCGAGTGAGAGTCAAAGCTTCCTGGGTTGATTTTAACTTGAAGGTCAGTTTCTGCGGGCCCTGCTCAAAGTCGCCCTCAATCGTTGTTCCATCCTCGCTGAGCTTTCCCCGGAAGCTCGGATTTCCGGGAATTCCAGCCATCGCGAATCGCACCTGTTCGGCTTCGACTCCAACGCTGGAAAGCGCAAAACCTGCCAATCCCTGAGCTGGAATATCGATGGTGCCTGTCCAGGTTTCGCCCTTCTTCTCCAGGTTGACCTGGATCTGAAGTTCGGCGTTGCCCGGCAAATGAATCGCTCCCTTCCACATGCCGCTTGGGGTTTCGCCCAGAGCAATGGTGATCAGAGTACAGAAAAGAAATGGAAGCAGGAAATGGGGTTTCATGAGCGGCTTCTCAAAGGGTTCGAGTTGACGTGGCTTTACCTGAACACCTGTGCGATGATTTGTCGATGAAGCAGTTTCTCCACCTTTCACTGCTCGGCCTGGTGCTTTTGTTGACGGGGTGTCAGGACGTTGTCGAATCCCCGTCTGGGCTTCCGCCTTATCGCTTCAAATTTGGCGTGGTGCAGAATGGGCAGATCATCGTTGTGGCTGAAAATCGCATCCCTTTTCGGCCGGGAACCGAGTATGGCTGGACCCTCGATCTCCAAAATCCCGGCGGGACGGTGTTGGTGAAGGAAGTGTTTACCTTGCCTTCGCCAACGGCCTGGAAATTCGACAATTTGGAGAAGATGGCCGGTCAAACAGAGGCGACCAAGACAGAGAAGATCCGAATCGAGGAAAGTGGACAGGTGTTCAGCAAGGAAATGGAAGTGACTGCGGACGAAACCGTTTCCCATCTCAGCACCTACAAGATTCTTGCGAGTGATCCGTTGGGGAGTTATCGGCTGGAACTTTTTCTCAACGGTCAACCCGCCATCGTGCTCGAATTCACCCTGGTCAAAGACGAGGGCGAAAAGAAGGTGCGCTTGTCTTGAAAGGCAGATTAATCCTCGTCGTTGCCTTGCGGGCATGCGTCACCAATTTGCTCCGTTTCCAGGGTGACGTGTTCGAACCCTTTCCCATCGAGGAGGGCGCGAACTTTCCCTTTCAGACCGGGGATGTCTGTAACCTGGTGGTCAAGCACCAGGTGCGCGGTTAACACATGACTCTCGCCATCGATCGTCCAGCAGTGGATATGATGGAGGGACTCAATTCCGTCCAGCTCGCCCGCTTCGCGCTCAAACTCGTCCGCATCAAAACCCTCGGGCGTCCTTTGCAGAATGACGGCAAAGACCTTGGAAAGATTTCGAACCACATTCCAGAGCACAAATACGGAAATGCCGATGGAAAGGAGAGGGTCGACGATCGGCAATTTCCAAATCGCCATCACGGCCGCTCCAATTAACACAGCCATCCAGCCAAGCGTGTCTTCGAGGAGATGCCAATTCACCAATCTCTCGGTGAGAGAATGACCGTGCTTCATCCGCAACACCGCTGCCCCATTGAAGACTACTCCGAGGATGGCAAGCCCGATCATTCCCGGGGCATGAACCTCTTGGGGATCCGCCAGGCGTCCGATCGCGTGATAGAGCACGAATCCCAAGCCGGCCAGCAACATCAATCCGGTGATCAATCCACCCATCAGTCGAAAGCGGCGGTAGCCGTAGGTGTGCTGGGCATCGCGATGGCGGACGGACAGTCTCTCGAAATACCATGCCAGCCCCAACGAAATCGAATCCCCCAAATCATGGACCGAGTCGGTCAGAATCGCGATGCTATTGGTCCAAAACCCGCCCGCGATTTCGAGAATCGTGAATCCGAAGTTCAGGAAAAACGCAATCTTCAGATTCTCGCTGCTGCTGGGATGGTGGTGATCGTGCAATTGTCTGTCTCTCAATAGTCGAAATCCTGCCTCATTTCATTATGGAAAGTGACTATCGGCTCGCGCCGTTCGTCCTGGCAGGATAAGTTGGCTGATGGAAATCGAACCGGTCGGATTCATCGAGAGCCCGTTTCAGGAAAAGTTTGGGGCTCCGAGACAACCCGGCTTGGTGAATGCCGCGGAAGGCCGCATTCTGTTCGTTGATCCGTGGAATCGGGAAGAGGCCATTCGTGGGCTGGAGGCCTTTTCGCAGATTTGGGTGATTTACGGGTTTCACCAGATTTCTGAGCCGGGAAGTCGAAAAACGACGGCGCGTCCGCCCCGGTTGGGAGGGAATGAACGCGTGGGAATCTTTGCGAGCCGATCGCCATTTCGGCCGAATCGACTGGGCTTGTCGTTGGTCGAACTCTTGGCGGTGGAGCCCGGATTGCTGCGAATTGGGGGCCTGGACATGGTCGATGGAAGCCCGGTTTACGATGTGAAGCCGTATTTGCCGTGGGCGGAGTCGATTCCCGAGGCAAAAGCTGGCTTTGCGGCGGAACGGCCGGGTTCCAACTGGGAGGTCGAATTTGAGACCGGGGTACCCAATCAAAACCTGCGGGAACTCATTGCGGCAACGCTGGCGCTGGATCCGCGGCCGGCGTTTCACAAACCGGATTCTCATCGGGTCTACGGGGCGAAGTTGAGCGGATACAACGTCCGATGGCGCGTCGATGAGATTATGGGCGTCGTCAAAGTGATCGAAATTCTAGAGGAGAAGTAAAAAGTTCTGGGAATTACAGGCCTTTTGACAAACATTCGTCACTGAGGCTTGCCAATCCGAATTGCCCAGCGCAAGCTCAAGTCTAATTTTTACTATGGCCGTTTACCGCACAAGTCCCGATCCGCCCGAGGACGATGATAGGCAGCTTCCGATTCCCGCCGACCAGGTTCAAAATCCGCAGGCCGGAAACCCTCAATGGAAGGCTCCAAGCGGCTTCAAGATGCCATCAATGGATTCCGTGAAGGATTTTTTTTCCGGTGGCATCAATAACCTGATGGATGACATCGTGGTGGCATTGGGGAGCGAGAACATTTATGTCGCCAGCCGCGAACATCCCGAGCCGGCAGCTTTTGCCTCTTACATCGCAGTTTCGAAAGCCAACGGTCAGGTCATTGCGCTTGGCGAAAAAGCGCGCGCGATGATGGGGCGTGAACCGCAGAATATTGAGGTGATTCCACTGTTGCATCATGGCGTGCCCGAGAATCCGGATTTGTTCGGCAGTTTCGTGCAACGGGTGATCAAGAAGCATTTTTCGCGAATGGTGCGCCCTCGCATTCTGTGCAGCGGCAATTTCAACAGTCCGCTTCTGAAGCAGGTTTGCAGCGAGGGCCTTTCCCAGGTTCGGTGTCGCGACATTTTGTTCTGCGAGCCGGAGATCGCGGCCGCGGTTGGTTTGGGATTGGACATTCTGGAACCAAGCCTCAAATCCGTCCTGGTTTTTGAGAAGGATTGGATGGGCTTCATGGTCATCAGCCTGACGGGCTCGCTCACGAAAGTGCGGCTGAATATCGGCTTCGACCACATGCTCGAAGACATTCAGATCTACTTTGAGGAGTCAAACGATTTCTCGCCACGAGAAGAGGATCTCGTGCAGCAGTTTCGCACCTCCGGGTTCACCGGGAATCAGAACTTGATTGGTTGGGAAGCCTGGGTTGATCAGGTGGAACGTGGAAAACCGGTGACCCTTCAAGCCGACAGCATGGAATATCAGAAAGCGGTCACGCCGACGTTGTTGCGGGTGAAACACGCCGTGAACAAATCACTCCAGGCGCTGACTCGTGAGCAGCGTTACACGGTGCAGACGACTCCGACATATCTGGCGGGTGAATTTGCCGAATTGCCCGGGTTCAAGGAACTGCTGGAGCGCGTCTTCGGCCGTGAATTCCGGATCGGGAAAAATCCGCGCCAGACGATGGCGTCGGGGTTGGTCGCGCTCATCCCGAATATTGATGTGCTGAGAGCGATCAATGGCGGCGAAGCTCAGGAAGTGGATTTTTAAGGGCGCTCTATGTTTTTTGGTCGAAACTCGTCTGCAAAAAAGAACGAACAACCCAGTTCGGCGACGCGCCTGCTGCAGCATCTTCTCAGTGAGCTAAGAAACGATTCGGGTGCGACGAAGCTGCGCAAAACGATCGAGCAAACGCTGAAGAGCGCCGGGATTGTGCAGGAGGAGGCTCTGGCCAACCTCTACCTTCAAGTGGAAAACCGGATCGCCGAGTTGGCTGCGAATCCGCTTTTGCGCCGACAGGAGATTCGCGATCAGATTCGAACGACGTTTCCGGAGCTGGAGTCGAATTCCGAGCTGATGTTCGTTCTTGGGCCGTCCAGTGCCGACGCTGAAGAGACGGCGCAAAATTTGGAGAACACCTCGGCCGTTTCGTTGCCGGCAACGGCCATGGAGTTGACTCAGCGGATTGATGTCAGCGCGATTTCCTCGCTCGCAAAAGTCATCCTCAATTCGGTGAATGAGGGGATTCTCGCGCTTCGAAATGACGGCTCCATCCAGTTTGCGAATCCTGCCGTTGAGCGGATTTGGGGCTATCCCGTGGAGGAACTGTTGGGTCAACCGTTCGTAGATCTGTTGCCCGAAAGTTTTCGGGAAACCTATCGAACGGATTTCACCCGCTTCATCGGAGTTCCCCTTGAAGTCGAAGGGTTGCGGAGCAACGGCCAGAGTTTTCCCATCAGCATCAATATTGCGAGTGCCGAATTCCAGGAGAGTGCGGTTTTCACGGTGACAGCTCAGGACATCACGATGCGCAAATACATCGAGGATGAGTTGGTGGAGACGAAGGATCAGTTGGAAAATCGAGTCGCGGAGCGAACCCGGGATCTTCTCGAAACTCAGCAGGATCTCGAAAATCGCGCCCGTGAATTGGAGCGCACCAACACGGAACTCCAGCAATTTGCCTATGTCGCTTCGCATGATTTGCAGGAGCCGCTGCGTTCGATCACCAGTTTCATTCAGATTCTCAATCGCCGATACGGCGAGGAATTCGGGACCGAGGCACAGGAATACATGGGATTTGTCGTCGACGGTGCCAAGCGGATGCAGACGCTGATCAATGAGTTGCTCGACTACTCCCGCGCCGGGAAAGGCGATCGTGAATTTCGTTCGGTGGACCTGAATCAAATCGTGGAAAAGGTCCGCGCGAATTTGCATGCCACGGTTGAAGAGACTGGCGCCGTGATTGAATCACAAGAGTTGCCCACGTTGGGAGCGGATGACCGTCAGATGATTCAACTCTTTCAGAATCTGATCGATAACGGCATCAAGTTTCGGGGAACCGAGCCACCCAAAGTCACGATCGAATGTCAGGACCGGGTCACCCACTGGGAATTCACGATCACCGACAACGGCATTGGGATCGAAGGAAAATACAAGGACCGGATTTTCGTCATCTTTCAGCGCCTTCACATTCGCGACAACTATGACGGGAATGGAATTGGTCTCGCGATCTGCAAAAAAATCGTCGAGCGCCATGGCGGATTCATCTCTCTGGATACTGAATACACGGGAGGAAGTCGCTTCGTCCTGGGGATTGCCAAAAACCTCGTCGCGGAACAACTCGTATCAGGAACCACCAACGCGTTGGGTGGAACCGCCGTCGTTTAGAAGATCGGCGTGACGTCGGGCGACTCGGAATTTTACGGCAACGGATTCCGCTTCGTTGAGGATCATCGTTCCCGCTGGATCCTCGCTCTCGGCGCAAGCTTTTGCGAACTCCAGGCGAACGCACTGATCTGGCGCGATCCGTTTTCGCAACTCAACCGCAAGCCGCCCCATGGTGTATCGCGGATTGATTTCCACGATCGGTTTGAGCGCGAGGGCCTCCTTCCGATCTCGATAAACCAGGGCATCAACGCCGATGGGGCCCAGGTAGCCGATGGCTTCCAGCTTTGATTCCAGAAAATCGCGCAGTTCGCGACCATAAAGCGGAAAGGCGAATTGACCGAGGAAACGCGCCAATTCTGGCGGCAAAGCCTGGCACGGCTTTGGTCCGCATTGCGCGGCGAGAAACTGGCCCCGCAGATTGTTCTCCAAACGCACGAAATCGAGCTTCTTCAGCCCCTCGCGCGTCATCTCATACTGCACCGAAAAATCGAAAACGCGCTTGAGGCGGGGCTCAACGATCACACAGCCTTGATGTTCGATGATCTTCTCGGCCCAACGTCGTGTCGGTTCGCCTTGCCAAACGTGATTGCGCTGGCCCGATGCTCCGAACGGAGCCTTGAGCAACAGCTCGCCGGTTTTGGGGGCTTCGATCGAATCGGCATCGTCAACGATCTCGCCAATTTGCGCCGGATCGACAAAGGGAAGGGGATGCTGGCGCGCAAAATCCATCGACCAAGCCACATCGTTTGCCTTCGAATACAGGGTTCGCGTTTTCTCGTTCCAGCATTCCGCGATTCGGCGGGCGTTTTTCGGCAAATTGGGCTCCAGCTCGGCAAGCAATTCCGCACTTTGCGGGCACCAAGCCCACGGTCGCAACTCAGCAAGTTTCCGTTCCGTCAGCGTCCCGATCGCGTCCCGTTCCACAAATTCCGGTAGGGTGAATCCGTAACCTTGCAGCCGTTCGCGATGCTCCAGACTCGGCACGCGATTCATGAGGACCACGTCTTCGTGACTCGCGACGAAAGCCGCCAGGATTTCCAAATCCGCCGCCAGGTTCTCGACCGTCTTTCTCGGATGATACTCCAGCCTGGTCATTGCGTTCTCCGGATCCGGGCAAAACCAGAAAATGCGTGGCGTCCGCCCTTTCGAGCGCTGAAACAACTGCAATCGCCTCACGAAATCGGCATCGAGGCCCACTTCGAAGCGGCCATCGGTGTTGAATTCGACAGGGCTGTTTGCCTTGGCGCGACTCGGGCTGAGGGGGAAGTCGAGTTGACGTTCGAAGGCTTCCCAATCTGATTCGTCCTCCTGTTTCCAGTGCCGAAACCACTTCAGCCCGTAACTCACGTGGCTGATCTCATCGCGGTAAATCTTCTCGAGGATTCGGGCGCTCTTGAGGTCGCCGGAATCGCGGAACACCTTGGCGTAATTGCGCGAGTAATCCAGATTCGCCTGCTCAAAGGTCAGGCTCAACCGCGACACGTAATCCATCGGCGTCTCCATCGGCGCGACGGCGTTCCAGAAGAAGCCGTTCACCGGGTAGTCGCCAAACTCGACTCCGCATTCGGCCATCCGCCGAAGGTACCACGTCGTATGATGCTGTTCTTCCCGCAACGTCTCGTAGACGCCCTCGCGAAATTCCCTGGGTGCATCTGGAAATTTCAGCAGCACCAGCGCCATCAGTTCCGTTGCCAACAGTTCATGATTGGCGAAAAAGTGGAGCAGAATTCCTCGCTGGGCTTCGTCTTCCAACGTGTGAAGCCCCGGTAACGGGGGAGGGGAGTCTTTGCGATCAAATCGCAGCGCCTCAGGTCGCTCCGGATGTTCGGGAAGCTTGATTGCCGGACCGGGCGCCTCGTCGGAAATTGCCGTGCCCGGTCGTGCCAACTTCGCTTCGAGCGAGTCAGCAAACAGGATCGATTCGGCGAATTCGCGCAATTCCATTCTTGGAACAAACTGCGAAACGCTGAAATCGAAACCTGAAGAACCGAATAATTCGCCCGTGGTCAGTTTGCCTCGAATCTCCTTGTCAAAGCGAGAATCAAAGTCAGCCTAGATCGGTTCCCTCACCATGTCAGAAGCTGCGTCCTCAGACCGTCCCGATTTCAAAGGACTTTTCATTATGCTCATTGCGATTGCCGTTGGCGTCGCTGCTCAATTTGCGGGATTCTCGCTGGTTGCGATGTTTTGTGCCGCGGCGGTTATCTCCATCGTGCTCTGGCAGGTTTGCGACCCATTTGCGGAAGCAGCGCAGTGGATTGGCAAGCGCTATCACATTCCGGGTTCGGTGCGAGGAGCGACGCTCGATGCCGTGGCGAGTTCGATGCCGGAACTGTTCGCCGGGATCTTCTTTGTGGTGGTTGCCCTTCAAGGCGTGGATCCGGAGGCGATGAAGTCCGGCCATCATGGTGCCGGTGCGGAAGGGTATGGATCGGCGATCGCGACGACGGCGGGCAGCGCGATTTACAACATGATTCTGATTCCGGCCTGCGTGGCGCTGGTGGTTGCCGTAAAACGTCCCAAGAATCCCATCGTTACGGTGGAAAAGGAGGTGCTCCATCGGGACGGTATCTGGTTCATGGTCTGTGAGTTGGTGCTGTTGGTGTTTCTGTGGCAGCCGGTCATGTATTGGTGGATGGGCGTCGTGTTCCTGGGGCTGTACGTGATCTACCTGGTTTGGCTCTGGCGTGATGCCGGGCGATTTAGGGCGGAAAAGAAGGAATCCAGCGAGGTTGAGGATTGGTCGGATTTACCGGAGAAGGCGAGCATCCTCTTTAACTTCGGGCACGTGCCGCTGAACCGAATTACGGTGTGGCTTGTGATTGGAACTTCGACGGTTCTGGCGGCAGCTGCGTGCTATTTTCTGGTCGAGGTGACTGTGGAGACGGCTGTGCTCCTGAAGATCCCGACCTTTTTTGTTGCCGTGATTCTCGCGGCCGCGGTTTCCAGCGTTCCTGACACGTTTCTGTCCATTGGAGCGGCGTCTCGCGGCGATGATTCGGGAGCGGTGTCGAACGCCTTTGGCTCCAACATTTTCGACATCTGCATCTGCATGTCGATCCCCCTGTTCGTCTATTCGTGGATCGATGGATGGAAGCCGGTTTCGATGCTTGGCGCCGACGGGGAGCCAATCCCGGGGATTCTCGGGCTACGGATTTTGCTCTGGGTGCTGACCTTCCTGACCCTCGTCATTATGTGGCACAAACGTTCCCTCAGCCGAGGCAAGGCGATCGTGTTGATCGGCCTCTATCTCCTGTTTGTGGCGTATGCCGTGCTGGGTTCGCTTGGGGTGATCAACGTTTAGGCTCCCTTCACTTTTTGATAAACAGAAGCTTGACGATCGGTCGCGTTTCATCGTTGAATTGGCCTCCCTCCCAAGACCAAGAACCCAAGATCCCCTCTTTGGATTCCTGATGAACCTTCAACACATTCTCCTCTCCGGAGTTCTGGCGCTGCTGTTGTGTAGCTGCTCGACCCGTTCCGATCTCACCGCGTTTCCAATCAAGGAACCGCAGGAAGGGATGGAAAAACATTGCTACGTCATCAAGACGACGGCTTACACCCACGAGGAAGCTGACAGCAAACCTTACGGAACCAAGACGGCGTTGGGAACCACGTTGAAGCACGAGGGGGAAGTCCGTAGTGCCGCGGCAGATTGGAGCCGATATCCGGTTGGAACCAAATTCAAGATTGTGGGACAATCGCAGATTTACGAGGTGGACGATTATGGGAGCGCCTTGGTGGGGACGGACACGATCGATATCTACCAACCGACAATGGCGGATATGCGTCGATGGGGCGCCCCGTTCGTGGGAATCGAGGTTCTGGAGTGGGGATCCTTCCTCAAGAGCGCCGAAATTCTGGAAGGCCGGATCAACAAGGCGGAACACTGCCGGGAGATGTTTGAGCAAATCCAGGAGAAAGTGGAACTGTTGCCAGTCGAAATGCACGACGGTTTCCCTGCTTCGGAAGAGCAGAAAGATCTGGAGGAGCGCCAGCGGATTTCCCAGAGCCGGGTTCCGATCCTTGAATCCGACAAGGTATGATTTCTTGACGATCGCCCAATCTGCATGGGAGGTGGGGCGTGACCAAAACGGAACGCGCCGCTTATATCGGAACTCGCTTGGAGGAGCTTTATCCTGAGACTCCGATCCCCTTGGATCATCGCGATCCCTACACTCTGCTCATCGCCGTTTTGCTTTCAGCACAGTGCACGGATGAGCGGGTCAACAAGATCACTCCGTTGCTTTGGGTGGCTGCCGATTCGCCGACTGCGATGCAAAAACTGAGTGTTGAGCAGATCGAAGACATCGTTCGCCCATGCGGACTGGCTCCGCGCAAGGCCAAGGCCATTTTTGATCTTTCCGGCCTTCTCCTCGATTTGCACGGCGGCGAAGTTCCCGCGGATATGGATGCTCTGGAAGCGCTTCCCGGGGTTGGGCACAAAACGGCGTCGGTCGTCATGGCCCAGGCGTTCGGGGTTCCGGCGTTTCCGGTGGATACCCACATCCATCGACTTGCTCAGCGCTGGAAATTGACCAACGGCAGGAACGTGGAGCAGACGGAACGTGATTTGAAGCGCTTGTTCCCGCGAGAACGATGGAACAAACTTCACCTGCAGATCATTTTCTATGGCCGTGAGCATTGCTCGGCCCGGGGATGCGATGGAACCGTCTGCGAGATTTGCCGCCACTGTTTTCCCGAGCGAAAGCGCCCAGTCAAGACGCTGAAATAGGCAGACAATTGGAAGGCTTTTCCTAACACTGGCCCGACTTTGTGAAAAATTTCACAAAATCCCGTTGCTTGTTTTTGGCGGCGGGGTATCAAGTCTCCAAACCTGTTCAAACCCACGTTCCGACCACGAATCTTTCCTGTTAGATGCCCACTTTAGCATCCATGGACCTTGCGCCCCTAGTTGCCCTGTCAGTTGAAGCTGAGAAACTCCCGTTTGGAGAGTGGCTCACCAACTCTATTTTTGTGGCGGCGCTCGTCACTGGGATTGTTTGGTTCTTCGCCAGCAAGGCGACGAAGAACATGCAGATGGTGCCCCATGCTGCTCAAAACGCCTTTGAGTTGGTGGTAGAGTTTCTGTATGGCCAGGTTGAGGGGATCGTCGGACACAAGGTTGCCCCGAGGGCCTTTCCGTTGCTTGCAACGCTCTTTATCTTCATCCTGATTGCCAACTGGTTCGGTCTGATGCCCGGGGTTGGCACAATCGGGTGGGGGCATGGCACAGCTCCGCTCACCTTGGAGCATGTTGATACACCGCTTCTTCGTCCCGCGACCGCCGATCTGAATATGACCTTGGGCATGGCTGCCTGTTTCATGTTGGTTTGGGCCTATTTGACCGTCCGTGAGATCGGCGTGATGGGCTTCATTAAGCACACGTTCGCTCCAAAGGGGGGGCTTAAGGGTGCCATGTATTATGGGTTGCTGCCCATCTTCATTTTCGTCGGGCTGATCGAAATCATTTCAATCGCGTTTCGTCCGGTTTCTCTTTCGCTCCGACTTTTCGGTAACCTCTATGCCGGTGAGACGCTGCTTCATACCATGAGCGGTCTTGGTGACAAGTTGCCACCGTTCGCGGCTTTCCTTTGCAGTGTCGCGTTTCCGCTTCCGTTCTACTTTCTTGAGCTTCTTGTCGGTTTGTTGCAGGCGATGGTCTTTACCTTGCTTTGCGCTGTCTATATCCAGCTTTCAACCAGTCACGACGAGGATCATTAACGATTAAAGATTTCCCGTCGTGACCATGCAAAGACAGTGGGCGGCGGTAAAAAGACAACACAACCTACACAAAAGGAAATAAGACAATGTTCATGGACGTATTACCTATGGTAGCTGCAGAAGCAGCGGCAGCCGGTGGCGGAATCAGTGGTAGCTTCACTCTCGGTATTGCCGGTGGTGCAGCAGCTATTGGAGTTGGAATGGTGGGAGCAAAGGCGGCGGAAGCGGTCGGACGCAACCCCACTGCTTTCGGTAGTATCCTGACCATCGGGATTATCGGAATGGCACTTGCTGAGGCTATCGCGATTTACGCGCTG
>TARA_R110002096_G_scaffold435224_2_pt1 | contig 13784 bp, 13 predicted proteins | sample TARA_R110002096 | Tara Oceans TARA_R110002096 (sample SAMEA4397295) | marine metagenome | biome: Polar Biome; feature: [DCM] deep chlorophyll maximum layer (ENVO:01000326); material: water (ENVO:00002006), including particulate matter (ENVO:01000060) such as... | depth 35 m | reverse complement strand
TTTTTAATAGCTGTGAAGATCCTTCAGAGGTATCTTCAGGATGACTGTGAGCGTTGTTTAATTTATTAAAACTGTCAACAAATTACCTAACCCCTACAAGGATGACCGAATCATAAAATATCGCCCATAAAAAAAGCCACCTCATTTCTGAGATGGCTTTCTACTTCGTAGTTAGCTAAAAACTAAATAAGGTTTTCTGTCTACTTAAAAACAGCTTTCACATAGTCGCGGCGCATTTCTGCAATAGCGGCAATTGAAATACCTTGTGGGCAAACAGCTTCGCATTCGCCAAAGTTTGAGCAATCGCCAAAACCTTCTTCTTCCATTTGCTCTACCATCGCTACAACTCTTATATCGCGTTCAACCTGCCCTTGTGGGTATTTGTTTAGGTGAGCGATTTTAGCGCCGGTAAACAGAGATGCAGAGGCATTAGGACATGCTGCAACACAGGCTCCGCAACCAATACAAGCTGCGTAGTCAAAAGCGATGTCCGACAGCTCTTTCTCAACAGGCATTGTATTCGCCTCTTGAGTAGAACCCGTTTTAGCAGAAATATATCCGCCAGCCTCGATAATTCTATCAAAAGCACCACGATCAACAATCAAATCCTTGATGATAGGAAATGCAGCTGCACGAGGAGGTTCAATCGTAATTTTGTCGCCATCTTTATAAGTTCGCATGTGTAATTGGCAACACGCAACTTCAGATGTAGGACCATGTGCTTGGCCGTCAATTACTAAATTACACGAGCCACAAATACCTTCACGGCAATCATAATCAAACTCTAGGGGTTCTTTACCTTCAAGCTGGAGATCTTCGTTCAAAACATCCAACATTTCCAAAAAGGACATGTGCTCATTTACTGAGTCGAGTGTTTTTTCTTCGAAATGGCCAGGAACGTTAGGGCCCGCTTGTTTCCAATACTTAAGGTGAATGGTCATATCTTTACTCATAATATCTTCCTTACTTGTAGCTACGTTGTTTTAGTTCAACGAATTCAAATTCAAGATTTTCTTTGTGCATCTCCTCTTCAAGAGAATCCTGAAGACCTTTAAATTCCCAAGCTGCTACGTATGCATAATCTTTGTCATTACGTAAAGCTTCGCCGTCTTCCGTTTGATACTCTTCACGCAAATGACAGCCACAAGACTCATTACGTTGCAAAGCATCTTTAGCCATTAATTCGGCTAGTTCAAAGAAATCAGCAACTCGACCAGCAAACTCTAAATATTTATTAAAATTGTTTTGCTCGCCTGGTACAAAAACATCTTTCCAGAACTCTGCACGGAGTGCTTGAATTTCGGAAATAGCAGTTTCAAGACTTTCTTTGGTTCTACCAATCCCAACTTTATCCCAAACAATCTTCCCTAAACTTCTATGGAAATCGATGATAGTACGGCTTCCTTTTACGTTGAAAAGTTTGTTAATGAAATCTTGAGATTCTTTCTCAGCAGAAACAAAAGCTTCGTGATCTGTACCATAACGCGTGCCTGGTTTCAAATCGGCTAAGTAATTACCAATTGTAGCTGGTAGTACAAAGTAACCATCAGATAAACCTTGCATCAAAGCACTTGCTCCAAGTCGGTTAGCACCATGATCAGAGAAGTTAGCTTCACCTGCTGCAAAAAGACCAGGAATGTTAGTCATCAAGTTGTAATCAACCCAAAGGCCACCCATTGTATAATGCACAGCAGGATAAATTTTCATTGGCTGCTTGTAAGGATCCTCTCCCATGATATTTTTGTACATATCAAAGAGGTTGCCATATTTAGAAGAAATAGTATCAACACCATCTCTTTTAATAGCATCGCGGAAATCTAGATAAACAGCTAATCCAGAATCGCCCACTCCTAAACCGTCGTCACATACCATTTTAGCATTACGAGAAGCTACATCACGAGGAACAAGGTTACCAAAACTAGGGTAGCGTTCTTCGAGGTAGTAATAGCGTTCTTCATCAGGAATATCGCTTGGTTTTCTGTTGTCACCTTTCTTTTTAGGTACCCAAACTCGGCCATCATTTCTTAAACTTTCACTCATTAGAGTTAGTTTAGACTGATAATCGCCGGAAACAGGAATACATGTAGGGTGAACTTGAACGTAACAAGGGTTAGCAAACAAAGCACCACGTTTGTGAGCTCTCCAAGCTGCTGTTGCATTCGAATTTTTTGCATTGGTAGAAAGATAGAAAACATTTCCATAACCGCCTGTTGCTATAACAACAGCGTCAGCTTCCCATTTCTTTAATTCGCCAGAAACTAAATCTCTAGTAATAATACCACGAGCTTTACCATCAATAATTACTACATCTAGCATTTCGTGACGTGGGAAATACTCAATCTTTCCTTCATTCACTTGGCGCATCATAGCTTGGTACGCACCTAATAATAACTGCTGACCTGTTTGGCCGCGTGCATAAAATGTTCTAGAAACCTGAGCACCACCAAAAGAACGATTCGCTAATAATCCGCTATACTCACGAGCGAAAGGAACGCCTTGAGCTACAGCTTGATCAATAATCTCGTTAGCAACTTGAGCTAAACGATACACATTTCCTTCTCGTGATCTGTAATCACCACCTTTAATGGTATCGTAGAACAGTCTCCAAATACTATCGCCATCATTCGGATAGTTTTTTGCGGCATTTATACCACCTTGAGCTGCAATACTGTGTGCACGGCGTGCTGAATCTTGAATACAGAAACTTTTAACATTGTAGCCTAACTCAGCCATACTTGCAGCGGCAGCGCCACCAGCAAGTCCTGTTCCTACAATAATAACTTCGTACTTACGCTTGTTGTTTGGTGAAACAAGCTTCATGTCTTTTATGTGTCGACTCCACTTTTCTTCTAATGGGCCTTCTGGTATTTTCGCGTCTAATTTCATTGATATTCCCTTAATAAGATATAAGTGAGCCTGTACCGCCGGTAACATAGATATACAGCGGGATGAAGATGAATGCTAGCATAATTACAATGGAAAAGCCGTAAGCAAACGTCTGAATTCTTTTAGAAGTCTCTTTATTCTTCATTCCTAAAGAAGTAAATGCGCTCCAAAAACCGTGGGATAAGTGCAAAATTAGCAATCCGAGAACGGCTACATATCCAACTACTATCCAAGTTTTCTGGAATTCTTCGAGTACTAATTTTCTAAGATCTCGAACTTCAACTCCGTCTACCATAGAAGAATAATCAGCGCCAAATTTAAAATGAATGATGTGTAGCACTAAAAATATCAACACAATTGAGCCTGTGTAAATCATGCTTTTTGAAGCCAATGATTGATGGCTAGCACCACCTCTGCTCTTATATACCTTATAATTTTCAGGACGCGCTTTGCGTCGATTCCACCAAATAGAAACACCCAAAATAGTGTGGTATATAAAGAAAAAGGCTAACCCTGCTTCTATTACATATAGAAAGGGCCCTAGATTCTCGAGAGTTTTGGTATATAGATTAAAGGCATCTTTCCCGCCAAAGATTGAGAAATTACCTATTAAGTGACTGATCAGAAATAGCATTAAACCTATTCCTGTGATGCCCGTCATTATCTTACGGCCAACTTGCGATTTCATCGCTTTTAAAAGTGAAGGCATGAGTGCGTGTTAGTTATTTTGTTTTTAGTGTATTTAACAAGTCTGTTTAATACTTAGCTTCTGCTTTTGTGTGAAACTAAATTTCCACCCAGATTACATTTAGAAAATCGCTTTTTCCTTTTTGAATGGCAAGGTAGATTAACTCTAAATACAGATTATGAATCCATATTAAAGAAACCGTACTTTTATGTACTAAAAAATTCGATATTTACTACCACTGAAAACTCTGCAAAAACATATTAATTCTAATTTTCGAGAACGAGGATCTAAGTTTTTAGGCTTTTTATTCCCTTGTGAGGATGAAGAAATGTTCCATCTTGAGTTGAATGCGCTTAAATCTAAATACCCAGACGCCTCCCACCATTGCTATGCATATAGGATGAATCCGAATGCGCTAGCAGAATTTAGTAGCGACGACGGAGAACCTTCAGGAACGGCAGGCTTGCCCATTCTTAACCAGCTCAAGTCTTACGATGTGGTTAATGCCGCCGCAGTTGTTGTACGCTATTTTGGAGGAACTAAACTCGGGAAACCTGGCCTTATTGAGTCTTACGGCCAAGCCGCAGAGGAATGTCTACAGCTCGCTACTCTAAGCTCTATTATTCGTGTTCAACTTTTTGATGTGGTGTATGCTTACCCTCAAGAAAATCTTGTAAACAAACTAGTGCTTAATCATAATCTGATGGAGCAGCAATCGGAATATCTGGCTCAGGTTCGAAAAACTTTTGCTTGCTCTATTGAAAACAGTGCCAACTTTGAAGCAGAATTAGAATCTCTTGCCCATCTTTCCATTACATTCACCAAAAACGAAGAAAGCTTTATTGCGGGGTAGAAGATTTTCCTATCCTAAAGTTTTGCTTAGGCAAAAATCCCTTCATAGCTAAAAGCTTGGTAATTGATAGGTGTAAATACTGTCTTCTACGGTTGAGTCGATGGCATATATCGTTTTAAATTTTTCGGATAGGGTAAATTGGGTGATTTTACGGTCGAATGCTCCTCGGTATAAAGGCTCACCTTCCCAGTTCCATATTTCAAAGATTCCTTCTTCTAGATTTGCACGAACACATCACTTGGTTACTGTATATTATTACTGACATGATCACGCATCCAAAATAATATTAATTTACATAGATACAATACTGTGGTATGTTTAGGGTTAACATCAGGAATGTTCTTTCCATTAATATTGATAATCAAATGGATTCTTTATGAGGTTTATAAAAACTTTAATCCTTGCATCGGTAGTCGTTATCACATCTTCATTAACTGTGAAAGCTCAAATTATTTCAGATTTACCAGCACCGTTCAGTAGTAACCATCCCACAGTCGAAACTAAATTTCAAATTAAGACTCCCAAGCTTTCTTATCATAATTCTGAAAAATTTGTTAGTGTAGAGAGCTTAAAAAATCAGAAAGTTATCTATTTTGAACTACTGGGAAATGGTGGGTTTTATTCTGTCAACTATGAACACTTCATCAAAGACCGAGTAAGTTTAAGAGGTGGCGTATCCTATATGTTCCATGGCAATGTTGATTCATTTGTGGATTTCGGAGGATTAGCAGTAGTTCCAATTTCTATTAATAGAATTATGCACATAAAAGGGGACTCATTCTTTGAAACTAGTATTGGTTCATCTTTTGCTTTCTATGATGGTAAAAAAGGCCTTTTTATTGTTTCAGGAATCGGGTTTCGCGAACAACCAACTGGAAAGGGCACATTTACCCGAGTTACTTTAAATCCATTACTCTATTCTGATAATGGTACTCAATTTGGAATAACAGCTAGTGTATCAATTGGATTTAGTTTTAAATAAAAAGTTTTATGAGAAACGACTCTATCTACCTTCGTCTTTTAAAAACCTCATCCCCACCTTAGGAACGCAATCCATTCCTATTTATGTTAAGGTCGATGAACTCGTGGGTACTACGCTATTTTCTCTAATTTCTTTAGAGGAACGTTTACATTTTTATTTAATCATTCTGCGTAAATACTCACTAGTTCTATATAATTATTATTCGATTTTTGATTTAAACTATTATTATTAAATGATGAAAGATATTCACGATGAGGTTTCTGTCTATTATGGCAAAACCTTGCAAAATTCCTCCGATTTAAAAACTTCTGCTTGCTGTACAACCACCTCCTACCCTCCCCACATAAAATCCATTCTTAGTGAACTGCACGACGAAACACTGAGCAAGTATTATGGATGTGGACTTACCATACCAAATGAACTTGAAGGCCTAAAAGTGCTCGATTTAGGTTCTGGCTCTGGTCGTGATTGTTTTGTTCTTAGCAAACTTGTTGGCGAAAATGGCTCGGTTATAGGTGTAGATATGACCGATGAACAACTGGATGTTGCCAAAAAACATCAGGCCTTTCATGCTGAGAAGTTTGGTTTTTCGAATGTTGAATTTCTGAAAGGAAACATTGAAGATTTAGGCTCTTTAAACATTCCTAAAAACTCATTAGATCTTATTGTTTCCAATTGTGTGGTAAATCTAGCCACCGATAAAACGGCAGTGTTACAAGGAGCCTACGATTTACTAAAAGAAGGTGGAGAAATCTATTTTAGCGATGTTTACGCCGACCGTAGAATTCCACAACACTTAGCCAAAGATCCTGTACTCTATGGAGAATGTTTGAGTGGAGCTTTGTACTGGAATGATTTTCTAAGCATCTCAAAAAAAGTAGGCTTCCTCGATCCAAGAAGTGTTTCTGCTGAAAAAATATCTATTAATGACCCCGAAACTGAAACTAAAGTTGGGCTTATCAATTTCTACTCCATCACCTATCGCTTAATAAAACTTCCTAAGTTAGAAAGCGATTGCGAAGATTATGGCCAAGCAGTACGCTACAAAGGAAGCATTCCTCACTCTACAGACTCCTTTACTCTAGACGACCACCATTTCTTTGAAACGGGTCGTATTAAAACCGTTTGTGGCAATACTTACATGATGTTAAAAGATACTCGCTTTGCAAAACATTTCGATTTTTCGGGAGATTTTTCACAACACTTTGGCATATTTGAAGGATGCGGTGGTAACGCTCCTTTTGCTACCAACGAAACTAGCAATACAATCGGAGATGGCTCATGCTGTTAAAAGAACAAGAAATTGATAAGAACTTTCACGAAAATGGAAAATTTCGCAAAGCGACAGTCACAGCCAAAGGTGAAGACCGAGCTTATGTAGAACTTACCAAGCTTGAAACACTTTGGTTTAATACCGGAACACGTTGCAATTTGCAATGCCAAAACTGCTATATCGAGTCGTCGCCAACCAACGACGAACTTCTATACATCTCTAAACAAGAAGTGGAAACTTATTTAGATGAAATCAGAGATTTAGAACTTGGCACACGCAATATTTCGTTTACCGGAGGTGAACCATTCCTTAACAAAGAAATGGTTCCAATCATCAAATTGTGCCTGAGTCGTGGTTTTGAAGTGCTGGTACTGTCCAATGCTTATCGTGCAATCGATTCATATTTCGATGATCTTACCGAGTTAAATAAAGCCTATCCGAACAAACTCACACTTCGAATTTCTTTAGATCATTATACCGCAGAAATGCATGAAGTTGAACGAGGTCCAAAAACGTTCAATCGTACTTTAGTTACCATGAAAAAGCTTTTTGATATGGGACTTAACATTGCGGTGGCAGGTCGGTCGCTGGCAAACGAATCTAGTATTGAAGCATTAACCGGTTATCAAAGTATTTTAGATGAGTACGAAATTGGTATTCGTGTAGTGGACGGTAAAAACATCGCAATTTTCCCTGAGATGACTACAACAACCGATGTTCCTGAAATCACCACTTCTTGCTGGGATATTTTGCACGTAAAACCTGAAAACCAAATGTGTGCCACAGAGCGCATGGTGGTTAAACGTAAAGGCACCGATACTCCCGTTGTTTTGCCATGTACACTTATTGCTTACGATCCACAATTTGAACTTGGAACTACTCTAAAAGAATCATTCAAAAAAGTATATCTGAACCATCCGTATTGTGCACAGTTTTGTGTGCTTGGAGGGGCAAGTTGTTCTGCTAAATAGGTAGAAACATCACCATTTAGTTTCAACAAATTTCATTGGATTGAATATCTCAGGATTTAGCGAATCGGGAATCGTTATTTCTGAGTATTCTTCCAATAAACCGATATTCCCATTTGCTTTAAAAACCACTTCTGGTGCAATCCATCCCTCTCCCAATTGCTCATAATTATTGAACTGTACCTCTTGGATAGTATTTTGTCTACCGATGGTAAAATTACGCACAAACACTAAGCGTTCAGTATCAATCCAAAATTGAGGAATGGTTGAATCTGCTTTATCAGTTCCTACCACATATACTGTTCGGCCTTCCCACTCATCCATATAAAATTTACTCAGATCGTAGCCATTGCTAGTTAATTGCTCTGCGGTTTCTTCAGGGGCTTGATGGTACACATCAAAGCCTAAAACCAATAAATCATGCACTCGCTCTACTTCTTGAATAAGCTGACCATTCGCATAACCATACTGAGTTCCGTTTTTAAATAAAATACCGTTATTACTATCCTTGTCGTCGAATTTAATGGCCAGATTACTTGGCAAACTCATCAATTCATACCACATCTGCGTTCTCGCAACTTCACCCTTTGCACCATAAAAAGTTGTCTTCTGAGTAAAACGTAGATTTTTGTACCATTTACCCTCGTACGTTTCGTACATTTTCGCCAGAACATCATGTCCATTTTTTATGCCATTTTGTTGAAAGGAGTAAGCAGAAAAGCTTATTGATATAAAAATGATAAGTGCTAGGAAAAACTTTTTCATGTAGAGAACAGACTAGATATAATGTGTATGTTTAATGGTAATGATATTAACGTTCAAAAGATTTAAAATTCTATAAAAAGCGGAGCCTGATTCTTAGTCTACAAAAAACTATTTTTAAGAAAAGTTAACTATGAAAATTTATACAAAAAAAGGCGACCAAGGCGAGACATCTCTTTACGGTGGCCAACGTGTTTCTAAAAATTCTAAGCGTATTGAAGCTTACGGAACAGTAGACGAACTCAATTCTATTTTGGGGATGGCTAGCGCCTTACCTGCTACCAACTACACTAAAGAAGCTATACTAACCGTGCAAAACCATTTGTTTGTTCTCGGGGCCGATTTAGCCACTCCACACAGTAAAGAAATTCGAATAGATCGCATCAGTTCTTCCGAAATTGAATGGCTAGAAAAGTCTATCGATTTTATGGAAGATGCACTTCCTCCTCTAAAAAGCTTCATTTTACCTGGAGGCTCTCAAGCAGGCTCTCTTTTTCATTTTGCAAGAACGGTGTGCCGACGAGCCGAACGTATTACAGTAGAATGTAGTAATGAAGAGCAAATTTCTGATTTAACAGTAATGTATTTAAACCGACTTTCTGACTTTCTGTTTGTATTAGCCCGTTACGAAAACAACCGTGCTCAACAAGAAGAAACTCCATGGACTCCAACTAAATAGCAGATGGCCCTTAGTAATAAAGCAAAATCTTATATCTCAAATAACTTCCGTAAAAAAAGCGACAAACACATCGCAGAAACGCTTAAACTGGATATTAGTGAAGTTCAAGATTATATCGACACGTTAAAGAAGCCACTTCCTTTAAAGAAAAAGATTCTTTTTTACGGCATTACTCTTTCCACACCCATTCTATTTTTTGTAATTCTTGAACTTGGTTTAAGAAGTGTTAATTACCTAGGCAATACCGACTTATTTGTAGACCCAAACATTTCGATGGATGAATATCTCATCCCGAATCCAAATTTCGCCGCACGTTATTTCTTTTATACCAGTGTTATTCCAAATCCATCTATAGATGTGTTTTTAGCTGAAAAGCCAGAAAACGGATTTCGTGTTTTTGCGATGGGTGGTTCCTCTGCTGCAGCTTATCCCTATGGTTTTAATGGCTCTTTTTCTCGCGTTGTAGGCGATGTGCTAACGGATGCCCTTCCCGATAAAAAAGTAGAAGTGGTTAATGTGGGTATTTCGGCAATTAACTCTTACACATTATTCGATCAGGTAGATGAGATTCTGGCGCATTCGCCTGATGCAATTATGATATACGCGGGACATAACGAATTCTATGGAGCGCTCGGTGTAGGTTCTAACGAGAATCTAGGAGCATTTCCTGGTTTTGTTCGATTCTATCTAAAACTTCAACGCTTCAAAACATTCCTATTTCTAAGAAACCTCATTGTTGATTCTGGCAAATGGTTTGCTAGTATTTTTTCTGGAGAAGAGCCCATTCAAGGAACACTCATGGAACAGATGATTAGCTCTCGATCTATTGAATTAGACAGCCCAAAATATGAGCTCGCCATGATTCAGTTTGAAAGCAATATGTCTGCCATTATTCAGCAATTCGAGAAAAAAGGTGTTCCCGTTTATTTTGCTAGTGTTGCAAGCAATATTAAAGACCAAGCCCCTTTTGTAGATATAACTGATGGCGAACAACCATCGGCTTTACAGACCTATAAGAAAGCTCAACAAATATTTTCTGTGGGAGATTTCACATCAGCAAAGAACAAATTTACTCTCGCTAAAGATTTAGACGGATTGAAATTCCGAGCACCATCTGAAATTAATTCCATCATCGATTCGCTTTCCAATACCTTTTCGAACACCACATATGTACCCGTTGAAGAATTTATGTCGGAAGAATCTCCTGAAGGTATTATTGGCAACAATCTCATGCTAGAGCATTTACATCCTAACCAAGATGGATATTTCGCAATTGGAAAAACCTTCTCAGAAGCATTACTTGCCAATTTACACAATCAAGGATTAACTCAGTTTGAAGTTTATGATTGGGACAGCTACAAACAGAAAATGCATCTTTCAGAATACGACCAACGTGTTGCTTGGCACAGAGTTAAAACTCTAAAGCAAGGCTTCCCTTTTGTTCAAAAAGGTGCCATTACTCCTTACCAATTGAATTACAAACCTATTAGTTTTGCCGATAGTTTAGCATTCGAAACGGTCCAAAATTCGAAAGGCTGGGACCGTGCAAAAATTGAATTAGCGGTGAGTTACGAAAAATCAAACCAACCAGAAAAGGCACTCGAAGAATATCTAGGTTTGTCTAGAGATCAGCCGTGGAATGATTCACCTTACACCTTTGCTGCAAAAATTCTACTGAATCAAAACGATTTAGAAGGCGCTGAACCATTACTAAGAAAAGCTTACGAAATCACAAAAAAGGAAACCTATGTTAACAAGATGCTTGGTGCAATTGAGCTTAACAAAGGCAATGTTAAAGAAGCTATTATTCTCTTAGAAGAATCAAGAGCATTGAATCAAAACGATCCTCAAATGCTTTTCAACCTTTCTGGTGCATACGGAACCGACCAACAATTTGAGAAAGCACTTGAAATAGCTGACCAAGTCAATCGGATTAGTCCTAACTTCCCTGGACTACAGGCATGGCGACAGCAACTCAATCAAATCATACAATCTAAAAAAAGGTAATTATGGCATTAATGATTTCTGTATCCGGAATTCGCGGAATTTTTGGAACCGATTTAACTCCCGAAAATTTAGCGCGTTTTACTGCTGCTTATGGTACTTGGCTTAATGGTGGTACCGTTGTACTTGGCCGAGACAGCCGTGTTACTGGCCAGATTTGTGAAGATATTGTTGCTGCCACATTAGCTAGCGTAGGTTGTGATGTTATTAAAGTGGGAATTGTACCTACTCCAACGGTAGCAATGGGTGTTTTAAAATATGGAGCTGCTGGTGGAATTATTATTTCAGCAAGCCATAATCCAGCTCAATGGAATGCTTTGAAATTGCTGAATGGAAAAAGCGAATTTATGGATGCTGAGGAAGGACGCAAAATGATTGAAATTGCGGACACCGGAAACTTCTCTTATCAGCCCTACGATAAAATTGGCATTATTCGAGAAGACAATGACCTTTTAGATTATCACATCGAGAAAATTCTGGATCTTCCTTATATAAATCCAGAGCAGATTGCGGCATCTAATTTCTCTGTAGCCGTTGATGCTGTAAATGGAGCGGGTTCCTTAGCTATTCCAAAATTGTTAGAAAAACTTGGGGTGAAGACAATTCATAAAATCCATTGTACTCCAAACGGATTGTTTCCTCATAACCCAGAGCCTTTACCTGAGCATTTAACCGAAATCTGTACGCTTGTTAAAGAGACTGGAGCCGACCTTGGCGTCGTTACCGACCCAGATGCTGATCGCCTTGCTCTTGTGGATAATACTGGAACTCTTTTTGGTGAAGAATACACCCAAGCCACCGTATTCGATTTCATTTTGAGTAAAAATGCAGGAGCTACTGCAACCAACCTTTCTTCTTCTCGCGTTGCTGATGATGTAACCAATAAGTTCGGCGAGATTTGCCACCGTTCTGCCGTAGGCGAAATCAATGTGGTTAAGAAAATGCAAGAAGTTGATGCCGTTGTTGGAGGCGAAGGAAGTGGCGGTATTATTGTACCAGATTTACACTACGGTCGCGATGCTTTGGTTGGAGTTGCAGCGGTAATACAATGGCTTGCTGAGCAAGGAACAACTTCAGCGGAATATAGAGCTACTTTACCTACTTACTACATGAGCAAAAGTAAAATTCAGCTTGATGAACTCGGTAAAGATGCTGACGAAGTGCTTGAAATGGTTAAAAAGCATTTTGCTAGCTTAAACCCTAATACTATAGACGGTGTAAAAGTAGATTTTGAAGAAGGATGGGTTCATCTTCGTAAATCTAATACAGAGCCGATCATCCGTATTTATACGGAAGGTAAGACTCCTGAAGCAGCTACCGCATTTGCCCAAAAAATAAAAAATCTACTTTAATTTACATTCAATAACAGGAACCTATACATTGAAAGCATTGTTACACCAAATAGCTGGAATAGCAATTGCGAACTCCAGCTTACTTTCCTTTCAATTGGTTCATTAAAATCATGATTACTCCTTTGAAAAAAACATCCATATTCACCATACTTGCGCTACTTGCCATTCAAGCTTGTGCACAACAGAAACCAGCCGAAAAAGCACCTCAGCCTACAACTGAAATTGTTTACTCTGAACAAGATGCTGCTATTTTTGCCGATATCATTTCTAAGTATAAAGATGATTCAAACAAGCCAATTGGCGCTCTCATCCCTGAAATTGGAAAGTATTTCTTAGGGGAAGAATATGTAGCGCATACGCTTGAAGTTGGCGACAAAGAAGAGTTGATTGTAAACCTCCGTGAATTGGATTGCACCACCTATGCTGAAAATCTTTTAGCGCTGGCACGTACTATAAAATCCGAAAATCAAACGTTTGAGCAATTTGCATCGGAAATTGAGAAAATCCGTTACCGAAGTGGCTCTAAAGATGATTACCCATCTAGACTCCATTATTTTAGTGATTGGATTTACGACAATAAATCTACCGGCTTAGTGACTACTCCTGTTGATAGCTTCGGGGAACCATTCCCCAATAAAGTAAGCTTCATGAGTACACATCCCGATAGCTACAAGCATTTGAAAAACAATCCAGACTACGTTTCTGTTATTGAAAAGCAGGAGCAAGAAATTAACAGTAAACAGTATTTTTATTTACCCAAAGAGAAAATTGCTGAGTACGAGCATCTACTAAAAGAAGGCGATATTATTGGTTTAACAACAAGCATCAATGGCTTAGACGTGGCTCATGTTGGTGTGTTAGTTAAAATGGATGATGGTTTACATTTACTCCATGCTTCGCAATCAAACATGAAGGTTGAAATTTCGGATGAACCAATTTCTTCGTTCCTAAAACCCAATTCCAAAAACACTGGAATTATGGTTGCTAGACCAACAGAATAATCTAAGATTTGTATTATGCTAAAATGGACCGATGTTGTTACCCTTTCTAAGAATGCTAACCTCGAACCAGACCGAAGAGTAGAGAAAACGGATGCTGAATGGCAAGCCGAACTCACTCCTGAGCAATTTGCAATCACTCGGCAGAAAGGAACAGAGCGCCCATTTTCTAGTGAAGTATGTAGCCGTTTTGAACCAGGAATTTATGCCTGCGTTTGTTGCGACACCCTGCTTTTTGATGCTGACGAAAAATTTGAAAGCGGTTCTGGATGGCCATCTTTTACACAGCCAATCAAGGAGAATGCCGTAGCTTATCTTGGCGATTTTAGTCATGGTATG
>TARA_R110002096_G_scaffold139196_6_pt1 | contig 13801 bp, 8 predicted proteins | sample TARA_R110002096 | Tara Oceans TARA_R110002096 (sample SAMEA4397295) | marine metagenome | biome: Polar Biome; feature: [DCM] deep chlorophyll maximum layer (ENVO:01000326); material: water (ENVO:00002006), including particulate matter (ENVO:01000060) such as... | depth 35 m | reverse complement strand
GGTGGCGTCGTTGCGCTCGATCGACACCCGCCCCGACGTCACCGAATTGCTCGCCGGCAAGGAAGAGGTGATCTTCGACAAGCTCAAGGCAGAAGCTCTGCTGGCAATCGAGGAAGATGGCGCGGATGTGATCGTGCTGGGTTCGACCACCATGCATCAGTCGGCCCAATATCTTGACGCGAACCTGCCGATCCCGGTGCTTAACCCGGGCCAGGTCGCCTATAAATTTCTCGAAACTTTGATCGAACTCGGCCTGACCCACAGCAAGAAGGCCTTCCCGGCTCCCGAAGTGCCGAAGGATGAAGATATTCGAAAGGGATGGTATTGATGACTGACTGGACACCCGGAATGGCAGGCCAGGTGGCTTTGCCTTATCCTTTCTACATCGACATCGTGACCAAGCGCTATTTTGATGGCGTCGACAACAAGAACATGACCCAGGTGCTCAACTGTTTCGCGCCCGATGCGGTGCTCTATGAGGCAACCTCCGATACCACCCACAAGGGCCGCGAAGCGATCAGGGCGATGTTCGAAAAGCTGTTCGCCGATTTCGAGCAGATCTGGCACGGCAATTTTGTCCACACCGCCGACCCTGCTTCCAACGCCATCTGTTCGCAGTTCACGGTGCTGATCACGCCCAATGGCGGCGAGCAGCTGCGCTATGAAAATTGCAACCGTTTCTATTGCAAGGATCGCCTGTTCCAGGACGTCACCGTCTATATGAGCGGCGACAATCTGCTGAAAGAGGGAGATGTCTGATGCAATATGAACCCGGCCTTTCCCGCGACGAACTGATCCAGCTGGCAACCCGGACCTATTTCGGCAATGTCGATGCCAAGAATATGGAGGCCGCGCTCGACTGTTTCCACGACGGCGCGCTCTTCTGCGTCCAGACCGATTTTACCCGTCACAGCGGCAAGGAAGAAATCCGGCGCATGTTCGATGATTTCTTCGCAGCCTATGAAACCATCATCCACCGTGACTTCACCTGTACCGTCGATGAAGCCAATGGCCGGATCGCCGCCTCTTTCGTTGCCGAACTGACCGATGCCGACGGCGGTGTCACATTACTCAACAACACCAATTTTTGGAGAGTCCGGGACGGTAAATTTCAGGAAGTTTACGTCTATATGAGCGGGGCCAACGTGCTCGTTTAATCACCATTTGACGGGCCAAAAGGTCCGCAAATCATTCCATTCAGGGAAGGAAGAAAAATGCGACGCATCAAAACAGTTCTTTCACTTTCAGCCGGCTTCGCCGCGCTGGTCGGCTCCAATTCGGCTTTCGCGCAAACCGGTAGCGATCAGGCGAGCGAAGGTCAGGACAGCAATATGATCATCGTGACGGCACGACGTCAGGACGAACTGCTTGTAGACGTTCCGGCATCGGTCACGGTTTTCACGTCCGAAATGCTCGATCGGACGGGCGTCCAGCAAGCTGATGAATTTGTCCAGCTTACCGCTGGTGTGACCATTGTCAGCGGAACCGCGGAGGCGGGCGACACGCAGATCAACATCCGGGGTATCAATGGCGCGCGCGACGCCGAAAGTTCGGTTGCGCTGGTGGTTGACGGTATTCTCAAGACCAACACCGCCCAGCTCAACCAGGATCAGGGCACGTTGCGCCAGATCGAAATATTGAAGGGTCCGCAAGGCGCTCTTTATGGCCGCAACGCGGCGGCCGGCGCGATCGTGATCCAGACGCTCAAACCCAGCGATATCATGGAAGGCGGCATCAAGGTCAGCGCCGCCGAGGATAAGACTTATAAGGCATCGGCCTATATTTCCACGCCATTGGGCGACAGCGCCGGTCTGGTGCTTTCCGGCTCCTACAACACCACCGACGGTTTTTACCGCAACAGCTTTCTCGGCAACCGCAAGGTTGTCGATGATCAGGAAACCTGGTCGGTCGACGGCCGTTTTGTCGCCGAGTTGGGAGATTCGACGGAAGTCGATGTGAAGGCTCGCTACGCCGATCTGTCCGGCGCCTCGATCAATTTCAACACGTCATTCCATCTGCCCAATTTTGCTGGCGTGGATCCGGCCTTTTTCGAAGACGTGAACACGCACAAGTTCGGCTATTATTCGAACATCCGCCCGACCAACGAGCAGACCACGTTTGAAACATCGGTCAAACTGACCCATGAATTTGAAGCAATGACGCTGACCGCCTGGGCGCTCTACAGCGATGTTGACCAGGCGCTGACAGCAGACGGCACGTCGGCAGATTTCGCACGATACACTTTCCCGGGTGCAACGCCCGCGTCGGTCGTGGCGTCAAACAGCTGCTTTGCAACCACGGCGCAACTGACCGGCTATCCGCTCAACGCTCCGACCTTTGTTGGCAACAATCCGATCCCGTTCATTTTCGATCCGGTCAATGGTTCAACCTTGGGCGCCTATAGCCCGACCACCTGTGATGGCACCCAATATCAGATTCGCGAACAGACGGACATCAGCGCGGAAATCCGGCTGGCCTCCAATGGTGACGGGCCGCTGGCCTGGCAGATCGGTGCCTATTATCTGAACATCGATCGTGATGTCGGGGTCAGCCTCGGTGCTGATCTCGGGCAGGGAGTCACGAGAGAATTGTATAATGATGCGAACAGCAGCAACCCGACTTCGCAGCTGTTTGCCGACAATTTCAACACCAATGTCTATGCCGCCTTTGGCTCGGTTGATTATGAAGTTGCCGATAATTTAGACGTCAGCCTGGCGCTGCGCTACGACATCGAGCAGCGGGAAGTATCCAGCCGGGTACCACTGGTGACCGATCCGATCACCGGCGGACCGATCAATCCGGGGCAGGCTTTTGGTCCCATTCCGGATCAGAAGGAGACGTTCAAGGAGCTGCAGCCAAAACTGTCGCTGCGCTATGGTCTGACCGACAATCTCAATTTCTACGCCAACTGGGGTATCGGTTTCAAATCGGGCGGCTTCAACAACCAGGGATCCGCCGCCATTGTTGACCAGAATTTCAACCAGTTCCTCGGGACCAACGTCCTGATCAACGATATTTACCGCAAGGAAACATCGAGCGCTTTCGAGGCGGGTTTCAAGGGATCGGCGGCGAATGATGCGATCACCTTCGATCTGGCCGGCTATTATACCAAAGTCGATGACATGCAGTTCTTCGAATTTTTCGTCGGCGCCTTTGGTTTGCTCCGCGTGGTCTCGAACATCGACAAGGTTGATCTTTACGGAATCGAGTTCAACGCCAATGCAGAAATTGTAGACGGCTGGGATATCTTCGGATCGATCAATGTCACCGAAAGCGAGATCAAGGCCAACGCCTCCCGACCCTACACGGTTGGCAACAAGTCGCCTCATACCGCAGATTATACGATCAATCTCGGTACACAGATGGTTGCCCCGATCGCGACCAGTTTTGACCTGGTGATGCGCGCCGACTATCGGATCACCGGCCCGACCTGGTTCCACACGGTTCAGGAAGACACCGGCCCGACCCTGTTCAGTGGTCTGTTACCCGGTTCTGCTCTCGCGCTACCCGCGTTTGTCGGCGACGGAGATATGTCGGTTACCGAGCGTGACGCTTTCGGGGTTCTCGATCTTCGTTTCGGACTGGAAGGCGACAACTGGAATGTCACCGCCTTTGCCGACAATCTGCTCGACAAGCGCTATCTCAACGAGGTGATTACTGCGGTCGAATTTGGCGGGTCGTTCATTTCACCCGGTGGCCTGCGCCGCTTCGGTGTCGAAGTCGGATATAAATTCTGATGATTGCGCCGTCCTGCGGCTGGCGATATCGTTGCCGCGATGACGGATGAACTTCAAGACAATTACGCGGGCGTTTTTGACGGCGGGCTCGGCTTTGGTCGCAAGCCGGCGCTGATCCTGGTCGATTTCATCGAGGCCTATTTCGACAAGGGCTGCGATCTATATGCCGGGGTCGAGGACGTTCTCGCCAATGCCATTGTGCTGCGTGACGCGGCCCGGCGCGCCGGGCTTCTGATTGTCTACACCAATGTCGCTTACGCGCCATCGCTGATCGACGGGGGCCGGTTCGCGCAGAAAGTGGCGCCGCTGGCCAATTTCGTCGCCGGTCATCCGATGGGCGCGTGGCCCGACGGGCTGGTACCGGCTGACAATGAGCTGGTCATTTCGAAACAATATGCCAGCGCCTTTTTTGGCACGAGTCTGGCCTCGACGCTGACCGCCAATGGCAATGACAGTCTGATCATCGCAGGCTTGACCACCAGCGGCTGCGTACGCGCCACCTGTGTCGATTGCTGTTCCCACGGTTTCATCCCGATTGTCGCCCGGCAATCCGTCGGCGATCGACACCCGGGACCGCATGAAGCGAACCTGTTCGACATGCAGGCCAAATATGGTGAAGTGGTTCCCGACGCGCAGGTCATCGACTATTTGAGCGACTTGCAGGGCGGGGCTTGAGCATCTTGGCTGACCGTCCGGGCGATGATTGCCGATGATGATCGGGCGGCAAGTCTATATACGCGACGTCTTGCGTCTCGAACCCAGCCTGGCAGCCTCGTCGGCGAATATTCTATCATAGACGCGGATCGTCAGGTCCGCAATTTCTTCCCATTGCGGAAACCGGTCGGCGTTCACGCGAAATCCGCCGGGATTGGCATGGGCACGTTGGAGAGCGCTGACCAGGCTTCGGATATCGCCCGGATTGAAATAATGTTTGGCGTCGAGCCGCAAATCCCGGTTTTCCGGCAGGTCGCTCAACAATATCGGACAGTTGCAGCTTATCGCCTCGAGCAGGGTATTGGAATGGCCTTCGCGGATCGACGGGTTCACGAAAAACCGTGCGCCGCGATACAGCGGGGATAATGCGGGGCGTGGCACGCTGCCCAATATCACAATGCGTTTGTCGCCCAGGGCCTCGATCTGTTCGCGACCCGACCCTTTTTCCCAGTCGCCGACGATCACCAGCTTCATGTGCGGATGGTTTTTGACAAAGATGCAGAATGCCGCGACCAGACTGTGAATATTCCTACGTTCGGAAATCTGGCCGACGAACAGGATATAGTCTCCGCTGATCGGAGCCTCTGCTGCAACCGGGGCATTTTCTGGCGGATCGACGGCATTGCCGATGACATGAATATTCTGCCTGATCCCCGAAGCGCGAAGATTCTTGGCCAGGGCAGGCGTCACCGCGATGATATGATCCGCCCATCGCAATTGATATTTGGCGCATCGCATGACCCATTTGGGGGATTTGCTCCAGGGACGATGGTGAAAATCCGCGCCGAGGCGGACGACGATCTTGCAACCCAAGAGCTTATAGGCCCACAGCATGAAAGCCGGTTCCAGCCCTGCAATATGGACAAGATCCGGACGCATGCGAAGCGCCCTGATCAGCGTCGAGATTGCATAGAGCGTCTCACTTTTCGCGAGAAAAGGCGGTATCGGGGCAGACCATAAGGAGACCCCCTTATATTGGCCTGATTTAACAAAAGGTCTCCGGCCGGCGATGCACAGTTTCCACCCCCGATTGGCGATCAGGGGAAACAGGCGTTCCGCATTTTTTTCCACGCCGCCGATGACATCCGGTATGCCGCGGGCGCCGATGACCAATATCGATTTCATTGCTCGTCCCTCTGGCTGATCCGGGAATTTGCACCATATCATCGCAATCCGGTTAACAAGTTCAACTGCGATCCGGACATTTGGCCGATTAAGACAAGTATTCATTTCGAATAGCCGGAAACTGCTCTATTTTTCCAATCGGGATTTTTTTGCGATAATTGTCTGGCTATTATATGCTAATCAAAAGAGGCGTGAAAACCCGCCGTACCGAAATTTAAAGAACAGGACTAATCCCATCACAACAAATGAAAATATTGCCGATCAGCTGAAGCCGTTGCCCGCGATCATCCAAAAGTTTCTGGCGCTGGACCCGAAGCGGGTGGAATTCCGTGTTCGCGGGTTCGATCTCGCCGAAAAAAGCCACGAGGAAAGGCTGGAAGCAATCGGCAAGGCGTTTCTGCGTGGTTATAATCTGATGCTGGCGGTTCGCTCATTCGGCGAAATCGACCAGGCCTTGGCGCAGGAATCGGATTTGCTGCGGGGGTTTTTTATCGAAGGCGGCGCGATGGGCAGCGCGCTGGTCGACAGTCTTCCGTTCCGCAAGCCAATGCTGCCACGCTATCTTGCCCGGTTTGGAACCCGGTTTCCGATATTGGTGCATGCCGGTGTCGGCCTGACGATCTCGAAACTGTCCTGGCGCGAGAAGGGGATATTGGCCGAGCTGGATCCGTTTTATCGCTGGCTGGCTTATGATGGTCGCGGCTATCACAACATGTATTTCGAGCCGGAAAAGACGCTGGCGGGCCCGACCCACATGCTCCGGGGCTATGCGGCCCGTGCTTATGATCAGGGTGCGGGGCGAGGCATCTGGTTTATCAGCGGCGCTTCTGTCGAGAAGGCCGCTGACACGATTGTGACCATGGCCAGCGAACGGTGGCCGGATTTGTGGGCCGGGGTCGGGCTGGCATTATGCTATGCCGGGCCGGCGGGCTCCCGGGAATTCATGGCGGCAAAAAAGCTGGCCGGTGATCATGCTGCCGATATGGCAACGGGTGTGGCTCTCGCCTGCGCTGCCAGAATCAAGGATCAGTCGCTGTCGCCCGAAACCAGAGAGGGGATAACCGCCTTGTGGGGGATTACGCCGGAAGCGTTGGCAGAGCGGGTTGAAGCCGCACGATTGGCCATAGCGTCATCGCAGCCTGATCGTGGCTATGCGATGTGGCGCGACAAAATTGCCGGGGAATTTGTCGCGCAACAATCCGCCTGATCCGGCACCGAGTCTCGATGCCGCCCGATCAGTCTGGATATTCGGCTGCAAAAGCAGTGGCCGCACCCAGCAGGCCGGGTTCGGGATGGGTGATAAGCTTGACCGGCAGGCTTTCCATCAGCCCGCGATAGCGGCCTTTGGAAACAAACCGGTCGGCAAATCCCGATCCGGAAATATGCTTGGCCAGCCGCAGTCCCAGGCCCCCGGCCAGCACGACCGGGCCGGGGCCATGGGTCAGTGAGATATCGCCGACTACCGCACCCAATGCCTGAAAGAAGCGATCGAGCGCGGCTATGGCAATGCTGTTCTTGCCCGCCAGAGCCAGTGACCAGAGCGCCTTGTCGTCGCCGGGCGGCATCGCCCGGCCTTCCATTTCGCACAGCACTTCGAATATTGCGCGAAGGCCAGGACCGGCCACGACCCGTTCGACCGACACCCGGCCATGTTTGGCACGGAGATTCTGGAGAATACGGTCCTCTACCGCATCGAGCGGCGCAAAATCACAACGACCGCCTTCGGACGGAAGCACCTGTGCCCGGCCATTTTTGAAAACCAGCGCGGCGACGCCAAGGCCGGTTCCGGGACCGATCACGCTGACAACGCCATCGGCGGGCAGCGGCTGATCCGGTCCGGTGATGTGGATCAATCGGTCTTGGTCAACCATGGCAACCGCGTGGGCAACGGCGGCGAAGTCATTGATCAATATATGCCGGTCCACCCGCAGCTTTTCCGGGATTTGCGATGGCCGGACAATCCACGGATTATTGGTCAGCTTGATCAGGTCGCTGCTGATCGGCGCGGCAATGGCGATCGCCGCGGCGCGGGGCAGCGCGCGCCCGAGATGCTCGGCAAATATTTCCCAGGCGATCTGGAAGCTCGGATGATCGGCGGTCGGCAAGGTGACCGGGGTGGAAAGGGACAATATCCTGCCATCATCGATTTCCGCGATGGCAAAGCGGGCGTGGGTTCCGCCAATATCTGCGACAACGATTTCATTCATGATTCAAAGCACCGCCCTTGAAGGCATCCGGGGTCCAGCGCAGCGGCCCTCATCGCTGCGCTTTGGCGACTGCCTACCAGTCGCTTGCAGATTCCGCCGCCCCGCTTTTTTTGGAGGGAAGCGCCATGCCGTCTTGCCGGCCTGCTTTCGGTCGAGATCGGAATTATTTCATTCGCAGCCCAATATGGTGTCGGCCACCGTCCCCAGAGCCACGCGCGACAGACTGAAGTCGATCGGTCCGGTCGTCGCAATCTGAAACGGGGCGTCCAGCTTGCTGACATCCGCTCCGGCGGCGGCAAAACATTTGATCGGTACGCCGACCGTTTGCCATGTCCCGACCTCGAGCGCGCTCAGAGCCGCCGGCGCAATTTGCCCTCCGCATCCCTCGCCGCAGCGCATCGACAATTTGATCGGCGCGCTGGACTGTTGCTCATAGCGCATCGTCACCAACAGCAGGACATCACCATTGGTTTCGCGGCTGATGTCTATCGGAGCATGGGTCACCAGCTCGATCAGTGTCGGACCGTTGCCGCTGGAGGTGAACTGCCGGGCACCTTCCTGGGTCAAATGGTCGACAGCTTTGATCTGCACCCGGCCGCCGATCGCCTCTGCCGGCGTGGTGGTGATACGCGTCCGGTCGGATTGGCCGTCGGAAACCAGCAACGACCAGGACGCGGTCGGCAGGCCCTTGTCAAAAAATGTTCCGGCGCTGGACTCCTGGCCGACGACCCCCGAATCTTCGGGCAGCATGTCAAGATCGGAGCGGCTTGCCGAGTTCAGGCCGTAGCCGAGCTCGAACAATCTCGGTCCTTTGGCGTCTGCGGTCATCGGCCAAGAGAAACTCAACTTGCCGGTAAATTCATGAGCGACTTTCCCGTATTTGTCACGGAACAGGACATCGGCGACGCCGCCGCCTTCGGAGCCGGGCAACCAGGCGGTGACAAATGCGTCGGACGCGTTGATTTCCTCGTTGGTCCACAGCGGTCGTCCGGTGAGAAAGACCGCAACCACGGGTATATCCTGGGCCTGCAACTTGCGCATGGTCGCGAGGGGACCCTTCAGCTCCGGCTTGAGCTGGAGCGTTTTCAAATCGCCCTGGAATTCGGCATAAGGTGTCTCGCCAAAAATTACGATGGCCGCATCCGGCTTCTTCTCGAAGCTGCCATCGGGCGCGTGTCGGAGAGTGCCATTTGCTGCGCTAACGGCGTCTTCGATTCCTTGCAGGATTGATGTCGCGCCCGGGAATTTGTCGTTCCCGATACCGGTCCCCTGCCAGGTCAGCGTCCACCCTCCCGAGGCGCGGCCGATATCATCGGCACCGTCGCCTGCCACCAGGATATGGCTGCGGGGATCGAGCGGCAGAATCTGCTTGTTGTTCTTCATCAGGACCAGCGACTTGCGCACCGCTTCGCGAGCGAGGGCGCGATGGTCAGCGCTGCCGAGCAGCTCGAAGCGCCCGGAAAAGGGACGGCTGGACGGTCGCCCGGCTTCAAAAAGCCCGGCGCGGATCTTGACCCGGAGGATATTGGCGACCGCGTCTTCCAGCCGCTCCATCGGCACGATGCCGCTTTTGGCCTGTGCCAGCAGGCTCTCGTACATCGGTTTCCACGTGTCGGGAGCCATATACATGTCGAGGCCCGCATTGATCGCCTGCGGACAGCTCGTGTTGGTGCAGCCGGAGATCTGGCCATGGGCATTCCAGTCGCTGACGATGAATCCGCCAAAGCGCATCCGCTGCTTCAGAACGTCGGTCAGCAATCCCTTGTGGCCGGTTATCTTTGCGCCGTTCCAGCTCGAAAAACTCGCCATGATCGTTTGCACGCCAGCATTGATGGCGGAAACATAGGGCGTGCCGTGGATATCCCGCAATTCGGTTTCGCTGATTCTGGCATCGCCCTGGTCACGACCCTCATCGGTGCCGCCATCGGCGAGAAAATGTTTGGTGCTCGCCAGCACATGGGGTCCTGACAGGATCGGTCTGTCGCTAGGCTGTCCCTGCAGGCCTTCGATGAACCGTTCGACATAGCTGGCGACCAGCGCCGGGTCCTGCGAATAGCCTTCATAAGCGCGACCCCAGCGACCGTCTTGCGGAACGGTTATAGTCGGAGCAAAAGTCCATTCCATCCCGGTCGAGCGCAGTTCGAGCGCTGTGGCCTCGGCAATCTGCTGTACCAGATCCGCGTCATGCATCGCGCCGAGGCCGACATTGTGGGGGAATATCGTTGCGCCGACGATATTGCTGTGACCGTGGACGGCATCGGTGCCCCAGATGATCGGAACAGCGGTGCGTCCGCCGCTGGTGTCGACCGACGCATCATAAAAGGCATCCGCGAGCGCCAGCCATTTTTCCGGCGCAGCAAATTCGTCATTGCCGGGAGCGGAGTTGCCGCCATTGAGGATTGATCCGAGATGGTAGCGCCTGGCATCTTCGGGCGTGACACTGGCGATATCGGCCTGGATGACCTGGCCGACTTTTTCTTCGACGGTCATTCGCGCGATAATGGCATCGATACGCGTTTCGACCGAGGCGTCCACCGGATAGGGCCAGTCGGCTCGTGGCCAGATTTCGGGGTGGACGGTCGCCGCGGGATTGTCGTCAGCTATTGCCGCAACCATTGTCGGAGGAGGAGCACCGACACATGCTGTCGTGACAGTCAATGCCAGCAATGAGCCGGCCAGATGGCGCTGCACTCTTAAGGTCAATTCTATTTCCTCCCACAATATAGTACCACTCGCCGATGGCATTGTTACTGCCAATAAATATTTTTGACAACGTTATCAACAATTTTTGACAACCTTGTCATTTAGTCGTTGACAACGTTATCAATTTTTTGCAATTTAGAATGCGAGGTGGAATTCGTTCAGTTGTTCTGATTCCATTGGTGCATCCGGGGTGTGCAACATAGCCCCTTAATGCCTGCGAGTCGTAACGTCCGCAGGCGCATTAGAATTAAGTGATTGCGTCAAAAAGGCGTAACATTTGGGAGGATATCAGAATGATCGGTCGAAAGTTTATATCGCGGCATAGCTTGATGGCTGCGGCATCCTTATATGCAATTGGCAGCGCGAGCGTTGCGGTCGCACAGGACGCAGATGCGCAAGGCGCATCGTCTCAGAATTCAGAAAATAACGCAGCTTCCGACGACGTCATCGTCGTTACCGGGTTTCGCGCCTCGCTTGAAAATGCGCTGGCCGCCAAACGCGATTCCAACCTGATTATCGAATCGGTTACGGCAGAAGATATCGGCAAATTCCCCGATCAGAATATCGCTGAATCGCTGCAACGTCTCCCCGGTGTCCAGATTGACCGTGAAAATGGACAGGGCACCAAGGTGCGTATTCGTGGCCTAGAGCAGAATGTCACGCTTCTGAATGGTGATCTGTTCGTCAGCGGTCTGGAAAATTTCAAGGTTGGCGAGGGCAATTTTGTCCGCCAGGACTCGCTGGAAGGCGTGCCCTCCGAGCTGATCGGCGGGGTGGAAGTATTTAAATCGCCCAACGCGTCCCTGCTCGAGGGTGGCCTTGGCGGGATCATCAATCTGAAGACCCGCAGTGCGCTCGACATGAAGGACGGTATCACACTTGCCGGCAACGTGCGCATGAACAAAGGATCGGAGATCAGTGGCTGGGAGCCGACCGGCGCTGTAGTCGCCGGCTATAATTTCAATGACACATTGGGCATCATCGCTTCCTTCAGCTATGATCAGACCAACGACCACCATAATGTTCTGGGCGGTGAAAACCGGGGCAACTGGGCCTTTGCCGACGGTCGTCGTGATCAGGCAACAACGCCGACCAACTATTACGCACCCGAATATCGCTACATCACCGACCGCGATCAATATCGCAAGAGGTGGGGCGCATCCCTGGGGATCAACTACCGGCCAACCGATCAGCTCGAGCTGATGGTGAATTATATCCACTCGGAGCTGACGGTCGATACGCGCGAAGTGTCGCTCAAATTCCCGTTTGGCCAGGGTGAATTGCTGCAACTGCGTCCCGGAGCAAGCATCGACAGCAATGGCATTCTCCAAAGCGGAACGGTTCAGGCCAATTCGGCGGAGGCGATTTCATTCGTCGATATTTCCGATATCAAATCCGACAATCTCCAGTTCGGCATTGATTATGACAATGGAAGCAATTTCCGCGCAAAAATTGCCGCCAATTATTCCACCGCCGACCTGATCCGTGAAGTGGCGAATAATGATGTTCGCCAAACCGCTTATACGGTCCGGCAGAACGGTGCTGGCGGCGCCCTGGTTGATGGGGTTGCGGGTAATCCAGCGGCTCCGGCGACCTGGGATTTCACCTATCAAAATGGGAAATTCCCGGTTTTCGGATTTGGACCCGGCACGCCGACCGACCTGTTTTCCAACCCGGCTTACGGGCTGTTCAAGTCGCATTGGGCCTTCGGTGACCGTTCGAAAGTGGACGGCCATTCGATCAAGGCGGATTTTGCCTATGACATCGACGATAGCGCAGAAAATGCAATCACGTTGAGCGCCGGTTTCCGTTATGGTCAGCGCCAGGTCGAGTTTGCATCGGGTCGTTATCTCGCGGACTATTCGGGCAGGGGTGAAATCGATGCATCGGCGATTCCCGATGCGGAGCGGGTGCCGGGTTTCTCCTATAACTGGACGCCTTATGGATATTTCCAGGATCCGGCCATCGGTTTCAAGATTTGCGATCTGCCGGAAGCGAACAAACCTGCGGCATTTGCGGGCTGCAGCCGTTTCGGCAATTCACCTGTCGTGATTTCGCCGATCCAGTCATTTCTTTCCAATCCGGAGCGTCTGGAAACGATCGCCAACTTTGCTGGCGGCCAAAATACTCCCGGCGGATCGCTGACGGTTCAGGACCGGGCCCAGATGACGGACGCTCTGGCCTGGATACAGGCTCTGTATCCCGATACTCCGTTCAGCTTCTTTGAAGACCCGCTTCAGGCCTATCTCGTGAAGGAAGAAACCAAGTCTGCCTATGTAATGGCAGATATGGGCAGCCCGGATGACCCTTATCATATCAATGTCGGGCTCCGCATCGTGAACACCAAATTGCGGGTCGACCAGAATCAGCCGTCAAACGCCGATCCGGTCTATTGGGGTACCGATAGCTGGAATGGCGTGCTGCGTGATTTCCAGACCGATACGATAACCCAGAGCACCACGGACTTCCTGCCTAGCATCAACGCGGTGGTGGACGTGAATGATGATTCCAAGCTGAGATTTTCCGCAGCACGGGTCGTTGCCCGCCAGAAACTGGACGATCTGGGTCGGGGTTTCTCTACCCAGTTTACGAGGGATTCCACGGTTGGTTCACCGACAGAAAATCTGTTCCTGTTCACCAATGGCTCGCGTGGCAACGCTGCACTCGAACCGTTTCGTGCCTATCAGTTTGATCTGGCCTACGAGCTCTATCTGGGGCGTCATGGCCTGCTCTCGGTCGGTGCATTCTGGAAAGAGGTCGACTCGTTCATTGTGACCGAAACCGTCCCGGTCTTCGTCAATGACCAGGGCGGCGGTCGCCTGGGACCAGTCAACCAGCCGGCAAATGGAACCGGCGGTCGGGTTCGTGGCTTTGAAGTTGCGGGACAATATTCCTTCGATTTCGGACTGGGTTTTACCGGAAACTACACCTTCTCGGACACCACGACCGATGGTTCCAATGATTTCGATACCGATCTTCCGTTGCCGGGTGTTTCGAAACATTCGTTCAACACGCAGGTCTATTTCGAAAGGGACGGCTTTGCCGCACGGGCCTCCTATACATGGCGTTCGAAGCAATATCTCGGGAACTTCGGTTTCGGCGATGGCGGGACAACACGTACACTCGGCATCTACCAGCGCTCCTATGGTCAGCTCGACGGCCAGATTTCCTATGACTTTAACGAGAATTTCGGCGTATTTGTCGAAGGGATCAACCTGACCAAGGCCGACCAGTCTGCCTATCTGCAATTTCCGGAACTGCCGTTCCGTTATGAATCCGGCTCTCGCAGGATTTATGTGGGCGGCAAGTTCAAAT
>TARA_R110002096_G_scaffold149673_1_pt1 | contig 13802 bp, 13 predicted proteins | sample TARA_R110002096 | Tara Oceans TARA_R110002096 (sample SAMEA4397295) | marine metagenome | biome: Polar Biome; feature: [DCM] deep chlorophyll maximum layer (ENVO:01000326); material: water (ENVO:00002006), including particulate matter (ENVO:01000060) such as... | depth 35 m | reverse complement strand
TTGGAAGTGAATCAGTATCTGCCGTAAGTGGATCTTATACTGTTTCAAATGTTGTCACAGTCCCTCCTGGAACTACTGGCAAGGGAGATTCAACTGCGGATAGCTTTATATTCTTCTCAGGAACCGATGCATCGTCTACTGAATTTGTAGGTACGAGATGGGGTGCAAATTGGGTTGAAGGACCTCAAAACATAGCAACGACCGATGGAAACTATTTTGCATACGTCTCAGCGACCACTGCGGGGGATACTCCAGGGGCTTCGGGCGTAGCAGCGGTTGCATTAAACGCCAATGCACTTCAATTCATAGAAAATGGAAGTGCCACCACGGCAACTTTTGCCGCCTTGACGGTTAACGGAACAGCCCCCTCCAGTACGATAGCCCCTACTCTAGCAGGCCACTTAACAACTAAAACTTATGTAGACTCTGTAGCGGGTGCCCCTAAGACTTTCTTGGCTATCGGAACGTCTACAGCGAGCATTGCCAACCTTACAGTGGATTTGACATGGGATACTCCTGAGATCTCCGACTCTGACATCACCTTGGCATCTAACGAACTGACGTTCGCTGTGGCGGGAACTTACTCGATTGACTTATCTGCACGTACTACAGGAAATAACCGCGTAGAACTTTTTCTGAGGACCTTTAAAGACACAGGAAGCGGACACGTTGAGTTGACGGATCATACGGCAGCAAACTACATGTCTAGGGATACCGACCAGAACACTGGATCCGTCGTCTTAAGCACTATGTTTACATTAGCAGCAGGAGATAAGCTCAAGTTCCAATGCACAGGCAACACCGATGGGACAGGGACACTAACCACAGCAGGAACTATCCTCAAGATACTAGGTTGGACTTAACCTAAAAGCATATCACCACGTTTAAGTGAGTTGAATAGTCGGATATAGAAAAGTTCTCGAAGGGAGTCCATTTCTCTCATGACACTTGTAAGGTTTCTCAAGGTAGACTCATTGATGTTTTTCTGATCTTTGATGTCTTTCAAAGTGTCTATGCAGGCATCAATCATATTGGATTGATCTTTTGTGATGTTGTTGATTGTGTCAACCTGAGCTTGTTTAGTTATAATATTAGAATCGGACATTGTTTACCTCAAACTTTAATCTCTTGTAATGGTTTATTCTATTTTTAGAATGTTGCTCTAAGTAAGGCATTCGATCATAGAAATCGTAAAAGTACATAGTGTCTTTACCTTTTGCTTTCCTTATACCACGGCCTAAGCCTTGTAGGGTAGGGACTTCACCTGTTAACCCTCTAGCGTTAATCATGTGAGTAATCTCATCAATACTGATACCCGTCTGCATGACATTGGTTCCCACAATCGTAGCAGGTTTCTTATCATCTACGAATTGTTTAATGATATCGTATCTGCTCCCAATGTCATCCTTACCTTCGATGGTGCAGCAGTTTTTTATTCTGGATCGTAGGTTCTCAACATGTTTAAGGTTCTTTACTAAAATTAGGATCTTAGCCTTTGGATTGGACTGATACACTTTAGATACAACATTCTTAATCTTATCATTTCGCGTGTCACAGTTAACGATATACTGGTCATACACTTCCAGATAGGTAAGCTTAGAGTCTACAGATGACACAGGAGTATTATCAATAACTTGAATGATTGGTTTAGCTAGACTTCCATCTTTGATTAATTCCTCTGCCGTTCTAGTCGTATACACAGAACCAAACGCGCCCTCTAAGACCATCCTAGCGTTCACAGTCTTAGATACCTCCCTAGGTGGCGTAGCAGTGAATGCGAGCCTGTAGAGGGCATTAGGGAAGCTCTCAACGGCTGCTATGGTTGTCTCCCCGTTGCAGAATTGATGTGCTTCGTCAACCATGAGAAGTTTAGATGTCCTAAGATGAGAATCTACTACCTTCTCAATACTTTGAACTGTGGAAAGCATAATTTTACCCTCTACGAATCCCTCCCCTGAGTTGAATCCTAGATTCTTAATTCCACACTTCTTGAAGAACTCGTAAGTTTGTTTTAAGATACCCTTCTCCCTAAACAATACAATAGCGTGAAGATCCTCATTTCCGTGTTGAAGCGCAGCAACACACCCTGCCATGATTAGGGTCTTACCTGACCCAGTAGGACTATCAATGATTGCCCTCTTCTTTTTAAGGCATTCATATATTGCCTTCTCTTGGTATTCACGATACTCAAAGTTTTCAACCCTCGGGATAAAGGGTTCAACCTCTTCAGGCTTATTGTCCCAATCTATATCTTCTACTCCAATGGTTTCTAAGTCTTTTAGGATACGAGATAAAAGCCCAGTCCTAAACTTACCATTAGCTCCAAAGTATCTCTTCTTACCATCCCAGCGTTTATTGCGATACGCTTGAGAATATTCATGACCTGGAACATTAAATGCATACTTATCCCTTAAAGAAGATATAATCTTCGGGTTATCGGTTTCCAAGGTAGACATTAAATTACCTACTGTAATTCTCATACACTATAATAGTAAGTGTTAAGATAAAGGTAGTTTATGAGTAAAAACAAACAAATTGCAGGAGGCTCCAGTGATCCTCGTGAAATCGCACTAAATGAGTTATTTTCAAACTCTAGTGATGAGACTATAGTCGTGACGGACTTGCCGTCGAAAGGTAAATTTTATCCTGGGTTTAAAGGGGTAGAGATATCTGCTTTAACTTACCTTGATGAGCAAAGTGTTTTAACCGCTAGGGATGGCAGCGTTGACATTGTTTCAAAACTTTTAGGCAAATCAATAAAGGGAATTGAAATTAATGATCTTCTAATCATGGATAAGATTTATTTACTGATGAAGGTCCGTGAAGTCTCTTATGGAAAGAATTACGATTTTAGCATTAATTGCCCTGCTTGCTCCGCTGAAATTAAAACTTCATTAGAGCTTGCTGACCATTTAAATATGAACCCTGTCCCTGATGATTTGTTGGACCCTAGGGAGATTACACTTCCTAATCTTAACGTAAAGGCAGAGATTAGATTTCCTAGGAGCAGTGAGGAGGCTTTCATGTCCACTCCTGAGGATGTTTACAAAAACTTATACCGTTTCATAGTGTCACTCCAAGGTAATCCCGATTCTATATTTATAGCTCAGGCTGTGAAACGTATGCATCTTCAAGACATTAAGACGCTTCTTTCTGAGGTCAACAAGAGTGAGTATGGCGTAGATCCCAGGTTTATTTTTGAATGCCCCGAGTGCAAACACACTGAAACGATGTCTATCCCTCTAGATGTCAATTTTTTTTCAGTGAGCTAACCTCTAGTTTATCCCCTCAGGATCTTCTTTACCAAGCGTATATATTAGTAAATAAGGTAGGCTTGGCTTACTCGGATGTAAAAGTTATGACCCAGAAGGAACGTTTAGCCTTCATCGGCTTTTACACTGAAGAAATTAAGAAGTTGGAGAGTTAGCATGAAAATTAACGGAAATGAAGTTACAACGAGACATGAAAGACCTACAGTGCTAGGTCCAACTGCTCTCATACTGTATTTTATCAACGATGGTCAGTATGTTGATCCCGCTTCCATTAGCGGAGTATCCATCTTTGCTGCGTCAGATAACCAATCCCCTAGCTCGGTTATTAACAATGATGGGGAGATTAAATCAAGCGTTACGGGAAGTGTCCTTATGCACTTCTCAACTAGTGACGCTAATACCTCTAATGTCGCAGCATTTGCTCCTTCAAACTACGATAAAAATGCTGACTCATCGGGCATTTATAAGCTCGCCACGGGTAAGTATGCTTGCGTCTTAGATGCAAATTCCGTTGTCCCATCTGGAGTATTTAACCTGTCCGGTAATACGGTCATTGAAAACAGGGTTTCTTCTACCGGAGATTACATTGACGTATGGACGGTAAAGAGGGTCGCAGGCTCTGACCTAGATACGATCATAAATGACTTTACCCTAACGGAAGACAGGTTCTTTGGTGTTACAGAGCCGTTACTTTTCCGAGTCGCTACTAGGTTGGAGAATAATTTCCTAGTCTTAGGCTCCAAGGTTGACCTTAAGTTTACAAATGAGTTCACCCTTGAGAATGCTAATATCGACAGTAGCATTACAAACCTTTTCAAGCAGTCGTTGGTTACTCAGCCAATGATTGAGATCTATAAGAAGAACCAAGATCGAAACCTCGAAGCCAGGGTCACTGTTTCAGGATACTCAGATACCTCAGGATACGTGGATACAACCTCTGAGAACACAGTAATATTCACTTTCGATACAAACGATCTCAAGACTCACCCGAAGATGCTGGATGGGAAACTTGGATCTCAAACGGGAACCTATGTGGCTAGACTTAAGTTTAATGCCTTGAACCAAGTCATCGTCTCAAATGAGATGGCCTTTATCATACGCTAGGCACTGAAGGTAGAGGGGATCTAGCTTTAGAGTCTTCTCTGCTTGATCCTTTAGGAAATCAGGGCCTTTCTTAACTAGTATCTCATTCCAATCCTTGAAGGGATGGAGTGGGACAACGGTGAGTAAATCGTCTCGCCTAATCCAATGGGCTAGGTCCATAAACTTCTTACGGCCTTTAGTCCCTGCCTCATCGCTGTCAAACGCGCAAACGAGAGGACCACGATACTGGCTCAGTTGTAGCATCTGATCACGGCTCGTAAAACAGCTTAGAGTGGTCGTTGCGTTCAACCCTACTGCCTGTAGGCTTAGGCAATCAAAGACTCCCTCAGTGATGTATAGAGGCTCCTGAGAGCCATAATCAAAGGGGTATAGAACCTGGGAGCTTCTGAGGTTCTTGCAGTTCAAATACTTGGGCTTTTCGTCGCCTAAGGCTCGACCTTGAAAGTAGAACAACTTGTTGTTGCGGTTAATAAACGGAATGATTAACCTACCTCGATACTTGCCTCCCGTTGCAATGTAGAACTTATATTGGTCTAACATGCGGGATCGGATGAGAGGATGATCCTCTACTACTTTAAAGTGTTCCGACTCCTCAAGGTTGGACTCGATCTTATCAGGATCAAACTCCTCAAACTTTCGAGGAGTGGAGTATGAATTCATGAAGTCTTCAAAGACAAACTTCTCATAAGCTTCACGATAACTACACTTCTCTAGACTGGAGTATAGCCTAAGGAAGTTGCCCACCTCACCAGTCTTAAAACAACGCCATAGGCCCGTTTCTGTGTTAATGGACATATGTCTCTTATAGTCATCTTTTACGAAGATAGAAGGAACTACTAGTTCCGTATCGTCGCTACAGAGCCTATAATTAGAGTGGAACTTGTCCAGACAGTATTTTCTAATGAAAGAATTGGATCCCATGTTTATAAATAATATTAGTGCTTCTCGCAGTGACATCATAGACCAGTGCCTATGGAAATACAAACTGAGATATATAGAAAGATTACCGGGCTTCGGAGCTAAGAATGAGGATGCGTTGAACTTCGGATCCTTCATCCACAAGATCTTTGAGATCGGATACAAGGAGAAGGACATGAAGTCCCTCCTGAGGATAGCTGAACAAGAACGCTCAACCTACAAGGTGCCCTTTCGTGAGAACGAAAGGATGAAGTCCTGCTTAGAGAACTTCATAATTTGGAATCAGAAGATGGGTGAGACCATGTCTACTGAACAGATGGTAAGCGTCCCTTTAGATGAGAAGAATGACATAACTTTTATTGGGGTTATTGACCGTGTAATCAAGGGTAACGACGGAGGCTATTTAGTAATCGACTACAAGACATCTAAGAGGGAGAAGAAGAAAAGAACCCTTATGGATGACGATCAGTTAAAGGGGTATGCGTGGGCGATACACGAGCTTTATGACGTTCCTTACGAGAAGGTTTACTGCGCTCACTACTACCCTGTTACTGGTAACTTTGTAGCCGTAAAGTTCTCACGATTCCAGATAGAGAGATGGAAGAAGAAGCAGATTGAAAAGGTTTGGAGGATTCGAAAGAAGAAAAAAGACGAGTTCTGGGCACAGGAAAATATATTCTGCGACTGGTGCGAATATAAGGAAGCGTGCCCTAAATTTCATTCTGACGAAACAGTCTGTAAGCGAATCGATGAGCAGAAGGAACTCAAGAAACAAAACACCCAGAAAAAGTGAACACTAGGATCATGAGGATCCATATTATTCCTAGTGCGAATAGCTCGCCCATTTTAGCGGCTCTGTGAATTTCTTCCATTGGGTTATCTTCTTTGTTCATTGTAGTTCTTCTAGTTGACCCTTAATTATAGGGAAGTAAATCTCGTAGTCAATATCTTCTAGGAACGTTTTTACAACTTCCTCATTAAATCCTGAATCGACTACTAGGAACTTATAAACAGTTTGTAGTTTTAAAGGCTTCCTTGTGTCTAGAGACTTGAGCAGTCTAAGCTGGTAAAGACTAGGTAATCTCTTTCCGTATTTAAAACTCCACTTATCTACAAAGTCACTGGAGAAGGTAAAGTTAAGTAAATCAATTGTTTCGACTAAATCCTGTTCTAATGTATTCATATCTTCTAAATAGTTATAGAGGAAAAGACCTTATAAAAAACGGTAAATTTATGAGTCTTGCAATAATATTACAATGAACAGGGGCTTAAGTGGGGATTTAAGGGATCGCCTGGGGGAGTTTACCCCAGACCGTTATACGGTAGTAGAAACTTCCTACATAGGATTGCGTCCAGGTGACTTAATTGAGTTTAGTTATGGGTATGTAAAAGGGAGAAGGTATGGGATAATTTTAAAGACTGATGCTCACTTTAATGGTATTTTCTTGTCTACATTAGGTAACTCACTATACAACGTATTAACGTGTGAATCATTAGATGAGGACATATTTCTTAGTTTACTAAATACAATGTATGGGGATGAGTCTAAATCCACCTACGCAGAGGCTGTTTCTATTGCTCCTTTAAATCCTCCTGAAAATGCAGAAAGGAAAAAGAAAAGGAAGAGACAACCTAAGTATGATAGAAGTGTTAGAGACTTTAGAACTTTAAATATTTCGGGGTTGAGCGACATATTTAAAATTACTTTCCCGAGTAAGGACACATAATGAGCGATAAAACCAGAGAAGACATAGCCTACGAAAGAGGCATAATCGAAGCGGAAGTCCTCCAGTCGAACAAGGTCCAAGCTAGACTTCTCGCCAGACTTAATAATTCTATAAGAGTGGTTACTGCTGGTTTTGAAAAGTTTGGAAACCCGATAGGGATGTTGACGAATTCATTGAATAAGATGGATTCCACCAATCGGGATGCTTTAAAGATTGGGGTAACCAATAAAAAACTCAGCAATATGGTATCCAAGAACAGTAGTGTTCTTTCGGATAACTTAGTCAGTAATCAAGCACTTCAGGAAGCCATAATTCAGAACTTCGGTCAAGGAGTGAGATTCCAAACTGAAGGACTTATGAACCTTACCACGGAGATGATTGCTACGGGGCAAGATGTTCAATCCTTAGGAAATTTAAATTCTGATCTAGCACTTGCTACAGATAACAGTGCTGATGTGGTTACTCGTTTGGCTGAGGTAAATAAAGAAGTTAGTGATAAGTATGGCGTTAGTAATGATAAGTTAATCAATACTTTACAAACGTTGAAGTCCTCCTTAGATAAGGCATCCTTTTTCGGAGACGAAGCCGTTGAATCCTTAGGTGTTGCAGCCCAGGAATTAAAGGGCCGAGCAGGGGGAACAAATATTGACGGGGCTTTAGCCACGATGTCGGAACTTCTTGTAGGGGGTCTTGACACGATAAAAGCTGCTTCTGTTCTAGGCATCCAAGGGGACCGAGAATCCATTGCTGGGGGAGGAGGAATAACCGCAGATCGTATAGCTGAGATTGCTGATGAATTCAAGCGCGTATCGGACAGTTTTGGAGGGGGATCCTTAGATTTAGATTACACTGCTCAACTATTTGAAATGAGTAAGGCTCAAGTAGCGGGAATGCTTCAATTAGCTAAGGTTGCTCATAACGATTCCGGTATTCAAGAGGGTTTGAAAAAGACAACGGATGAAACCTACAACACTATTGAGAACGTAAATGCGAGAGCGGCCAATTTCTATGACAAAACAGCAATGGGTATGTTGGGGTTTCTAGGGGCAATTCCAATTGGAATTGTTGGAAGTACCACACAAATTGTGGCTGCTATAGGTGGTATAGGAGGTCCTATAGCAGCTAATAGACAAAGCCGGGAGGATGAAGTGAGGCACGCAACAGAAGAACGAGAAAAGGCCGCCAGGAGGAACGGAACGTCACAATCAGTCAAGCCTAAATCAACACCTGACCCGTTTACAGGTAAGCCGGGCAACGCCCAGCAGCGAGGAACTAGCCAGGGTACAGGTGCTTCCTTTAAACTCGATTCAAATCTTCGAGAGGACCGAAAAACTCGTATCGCCGCAGCCCGTAGGAAACAGGAAACTTATCTTGGAAGAACAACTCGTAAGTTCATCCCTTCACCAACCGAAAGAAAATCGTTTTTTACGAACCGAGGAGATGGAGGCATGTTTGGTGATAAGACTAGCAAATTTGGCAGGAGCATGAGGGGTGGAGCAGCGGGCATAGCTTTGGGTGCCGGTCTGAATGCCGTTGGTGGTTTAATACCAGGAATGAATAAGGAGGATGGCACTAGCAAGTTTTCAGGGGCTTCTACTGGGCTTAGTATTGGTCTTGGCGTAGCACCCTTCCTTGGTCCTTTTTCGCCCCTCGCAATAGGTATTGGAGGGGCTGTTGGTCTCTTGACTGACCTTGTTAGTTGGTCTGATGAAGATGCTAAAAGGGCAGAAGAAGAAAAGAAGGCAAGGAAACGGAAGGAGGCCGAAGACAAGGCAAAAAAGGCAACTAAAGAGATGCAGAATGCAAATATATTCGCAGGCTATATTCGCCGGAGCATAGACTTATCTTACGGTCCTGAGATGATAAACGAAATGAAGAACATCAGCGTGGCAGTCCGAAAGGGTCCAAAATCAAACCTCACAAGATCCACAGCCCAAAATAAATAAATTATGGTTACTTTTTCAACATCAAAGTTTAAAGACGGTTACAAAAAGAGATACTTGCACGAGAGATCTCACTTGAAGCTAGAGTTTCCTCAACAAGGAGATCAAACAATTCAAGCCTACATCCCTTTTTTAGAGAACCCTGAAATAAATGAAAAAGGTAAATCAAAGCTTAATACTTATGATCTTGTAGGGAGAGCGGGGCAATTATTTTCCTATGGGGGTGCCGATTCTAGATCTTTAGATCTAAAGTTTAGCATTAGCCTTTTGCATGTTCTTGATATGCAATCTACTGAAGGCATTACTGAGAAATTTCAAAGAAATTTCAATTCATACTTTACTGGTAAAGCCCTTACAAGAAAATCTTTTAATCTTCAGGACGGAGGTGCCCAAGGTCCTGGTGGTTACTTGGCCCCGGAAGTGGAGGCATTTGAGCAAGCAGCCGCTCACAGGAATTATTATAGAGGTCTTATAGGTCAAGTCACTAATACGGATCCTGGAAATCAAATTGATGTTGGAGGGGCACCGACAGGAAATTCCGATACCAGAGATCTTGATAAAACTTTAGATCTTATCTACTACTGGATTAACCTAGTTCGAGGATCAGTGTTAAATAACTCTACAAACACTTTGTATGGACCTCCTATTGTTAGGTTAACGCATGGGCCTATGTATAACAACGTTCCTTGTTTAGTTGAAGATTACTCTGTCAGTATTGAAGAAGAAGCCGGGTATGATGTGCAAACTTTAACGCCAAAGCGTGTGCAAGTTACAATGTCCCTAGTTGAATCAAGAACTGGTAACTTCGGTGAGTATGTACCTGGAACTATAACAGACGGAGATAATCTTACTGGGTGGGAGTCTATAATAGATAATAACTCTATTGATCCTTACAACGGATTGATTGGGAGTGTAGATTAGATGGGGTATAGAAACTACTTAAAGTTAGGGATTAACGAGGTTATACACAAGAATAAGAGAGTGGCTAGTAACCTTACTTCTTCTGAATTTAGGGATTTTAACAAATCCTTAGAAGGTAGCAACTACAAGGTTGGAACTATACCTCCCGGTTATGAGCATCGTGCGGACAAGATATCTGATCTCTTTTACGGAACTCCAAGCTTAGATTGGTTAGTGTGTTGGACGAATAATGTGTCAGACCCATTCCAGCAACTTAACGTAGGGGATAGAATAAAGATACTGAACCGATGAGTAAGTCATTCACATACAATTTAATAGTAACTCAATCTAAAGAGGCTATTGATACGTTATTCTTTGATACCGCAGTGCCTTCTAATGGTGGACTTGGGAAGACTCGTAGAGATTTACTTCAATCATTTGAAGATTTGGGTGACCTTGCTGATGACATCTTGATATCTCCCTACAATAACTCTGACTTTTTAAGTTTTGAGACTGAGATGAATGGAGGGGGTACCTCAACCTTTACTACTATAAAATTAGTTGAAACTGCTAGGGTGCTTGAAAGATTCTTGATACCTACGGACGGGGTCACGGAGATTGTTTTAAATAAATTTAAAAGGAGAATCGCAAAACTAAAGGATAAAGTAGATAACGACTTTTTGAAAGCGGCAATGGCGGTTAGACCTGATTATTATATTTCTTACGGGGTTGGGGATGATATTAGTAAGTGGTCAGGTCCTTATTGTGTAAGTTTAATGGATACCGTTTTGAGTGTGGATTCTGACGGCATTAGAACCCTTGAATTAACATTTACACCTACTCAAGAGACAATAAAATTATTTTCAAATAAAGTAATACTTGCCGATACGACTTCCTTATCCAAAAGTACATTTGAGGGCATTGCCGCAATTGCCGAAAAGTTGAAGTATGAGAAACGTATTTTGGTGCCTGTGGCACCGGAAACAGACGGTTCACTACGCAAAGTTTTAAAGCCAAATAAGGACGGTGATACTTGGAATAATGCAATTAGGGTATTAATTCGAGAATACCTATCCGGCATACGTGGATCGGTTAAGCCTGAAAATACTCTGGTATTATTTAATCAGAATTTAGATGCTGATGAAGACGGACCAATCGTTGTTAAAGCCAAGCCTTACAGTGATATCATAAGTACCTATCAAGCTAAGTTAAGAGAATTCGGTATAGGTATTTTCGCCCCAGGAGCAGTTGTTGGGACGGAAGCGAAAGTAAAGGATAGAGCTAAGGAGGACATAGCTAGAAAGCCGATCAAAGATAAGATAGCTGAACTTGAATTCAAGTTGACTCAGACCTCTCCTAACCAAGCCAGGAAAGATATTAAAAAACAGATAGAGTTGCTTAAGGAGGACGCAGAAGCAATATCGGTATACATTAATGACCCCAATACTCTTCCTAATATCCCCGACCCTTTTACTACGAAGAAAGAAGATCTTGCTTCGACCCCAGAAAATGTCTTACTCCGAGCCGCCCAAAAATTATTCTCCAATCCTGATAGTACAAGCAATGTAGGTAAGGCATCCACAGCCCCCCCATCGGTCATCCTTGAAATGGCGGTGGATGTACCAACGGATAAGGCAGTTGGTGGAAAGCTGGAGATGCTCTCACCTTTATACACTTTTTTTAGAACTTTAAACGGGGTATCTGAAACTAGAATTCAAGTTACCATATTTGAAGAAAGCAATGTAAATACTCTTAATCTTCTTTATAAGCATGATTTAATAACTGACCCTGGGAAGCCGGTATTAGTTATAGGCGATGAAGACGTAATTAAAAATCTAATCTATACATCCACCGGGAAACTGCCTGAGTCCGATGGCGACTCGGTGTTCAGTTATGGCGATGGAGTGTTGGAAGACCGAGCGTTCCTTAAAGAAAAATGGACTAATTATCGGAAGGAATTAAAGGAGGTGAATCCTCTTGTTGAGGGAATTACTTCTTCCTTTGGTGAAGAGATAGACTTAGGACCTTATGAGAAGGAGTATAGAGACTCAATAACTGCTGATAGTTTAGTCTTTATGCACAATCTTAAGAACTCTAACGTTACAGAGCTAACCGTGGATGCTAGTCCTTACAGGGCAGAACTACTAAACCTAACTGCTGAACTTTCCTATAAGTTAATTGATCAGGCTGCTGATAAAGCGGAGTTGACTTCTGATTATACAGTTTTTCAGCAGTTTGCAAAGGAATACACCAAATTCGAGGGATCGGGTACAACAATTACTCCGGACGAGATTATATCTAACATAAACGAAAGCGTTACTCTATTAAGGATGATTAAGGAATCTGGTGTCGGTAAGTTAGATACTGTTGACTTTTTTGATATTTTAAGGTGGTCCCTTGATTCAAGCAGTTATACCGCTGGCAGCTTGTTTACTACTGGGGGCGGGTTTAAGGTACGAACCAATGGAAACACAACTAAATCTAATGCAGACCTTTTAAGGAGGGCTATTGGTCATACTTATGAAGTAAACATTCGAACTCTTCCTTTTTTTAATATTGTTAATTACCTGAAGAGGGATTGCTTATTAGTGGGAGTCCCTAATAAAATTATAGGTTCTACTTTTCGTGAGGAGGATTTACCTCCAGCTTCAATGTATTCAAATAGGTATGGAATCTATGGGTATAAGCACGTTATTACACCTGATGCCGCTTACTCGGAGTTTAAGCTCTTCCAGAATAACATAGCACCTGTCCCCTCTATTAAAAAGGCTATAGGAGATGTGGTAGATTATAAAAAGTTAAATGAAGCGCAAGAGGCCGTCAATAACTAAGCAATAGACCTCAACACCCTTTACTAATATGGAATTTTACATCGGACAAGTAACATCAAACTCAGATGATAATAACACGGGAAAGCTACAAGCAGCTTTTCCAAAATTATTTAACAATCGGCCTCAAGAAGTGACTTATACGTCTCCTTTCTGTAAGGTTAATGCAGGGGGCTTTATAGCTATACCTGAGGTTGGCGACGAGATCATAGCACTTTACAATCCCAACCCCTCCTCCCAGGAAAGAACGTTATACTATCTTTCCACGGTAATTAAGGAGGACATCGTTTCTGACGACAGAAAGATACGGGATACTTTCCAAGCGTTAAGAAGCAATGATACTAAAGCTCAAATATATGGCGAGTCGGCCAAACCAGTAACTCAAACGTTTACTAATATGGCTGGCGCGGGTCTATACATTCAAAGAGAGTTTACGAAATCTAAGATAAGTAATAACGTCACTATTAAGTCTGAGACTGGAGAAGAAGTTACTGTTAGCCCTGTAGGGGTTATGATAAAGAATTGCCATGGGGATGCCATTATATTAAATGGCAATGAGCCTAATGAGGCTTATGGTTCTAGGTCGCTTTCGATAAGCACTGAAGGTGCTCAAGAATATAAGTGTGCTCGATCTGATATTAATATGAAGATTTTAGACGGTGGGGACATAAATATTGAAAACAATTCTACTGGCTTTTTCTCAATGGGTAAGTGGTTTGGTAACATTCGATTGAAGAGTAAGTTTAGAAATATTGATTTAGTAGCGGGTGGACCGTCAGGGAAGGTAAATATAATCACACCGGGAGCGACTATACAAGTGGATGGCACAGGAGCAGTAAAGATTTTGGCAGCAGGGAATATAGACTTTAACACGCCACTCAGCATCAATATGAATGCGGGTGCAGGAGTTAATATTTATGGAGGGTTACTAGGAGTGAACTTAAATTCAGCAACAACAATAAGCAATAAGGCACCATTGATTAGCAATAATGGTATGCCTCTGACCTTCACATCAGCAGCCGATGACCTTGTTGAGTTACCTGTACCTGGGTTGACGGGAGTTCCTTCCATCCCTCCTATCATTACGCCTAATGATTACTTAGACCCTGT
>TARA_R110002096_G_scaffold145616_3_pt1 | contig 13818 bp, 18 predicted proteins | sample TARA_R110002096 | Tara Oceans TARA_R110002096 (sample SAMEA4397295) | marine metagenome | biome: Polar Biome; feature: [DCM] deep chlorophyll maximum layer (ENVO:01000326); material: water (ENVO:00002006), including particulate matter (ENVO:01000060) such as... | depth 35 m | reverse complement strand
CCAGCTTCAGGTCGACCCCAGAAGACAGTCTTCTTACCAGAGACAATAAAAGAATAATCTCTCTGCACTCCTTTGATCTTTTCAATTGAGTTTTCACTAGCAGGATCGAGCTTTACATCTTTGTATTGCTCCCATTCGGGAATATTATTATATTTGAATCTCTGTTTCATGGTTGCCGATGTCTGCTTTGGTGTCAGAACAGCACGGTTAAATGCAAAGTCCATCTCATTAATTACTCTAGAAACATCCTCTACTGTCTCGGCGTTGTCGAAGTTCAAAACGTCTTTAAGAGAAGCCAAGACTGGGTGTTTATCAAAATCTTCTACCGTATTTACTCGAAATTCTTCGCGAATAATATGATGAATATCGGTAATGTAGTCTGCATCATATCGATCGACCCTATTTGGCCTGTTTAATACAATTTGTTCTAATATTTTATGTAAATCTTTACTCATTTATCTCTCTGTAAGTTTAAGTTTCACTTCTGTCCACAAGGGTAAATTCACTATGGCGCTGTGAAGCAGTTCCAAATTGGGTAATTCTTGCCCATTGCGAAAATATGAAGTAGTATGAAGCATTGGATAGTGTCTCGCTAATCTATTATTTAATATAACATCATTTGCATCGATTGTCAAGGTTGTAGCGAAATAAAATGAAGATTTATTGTCATGGGGCATCAGGTAACCTCCAAAATCGTCCAACAAGCGGTCATAGTTTTTCTTACGAATATTTAAGTTATCTTCGTACCTCTCAATCTGCGTCAACCCTATTGTAGCATTCAAGTTGTTCATATAAAACTTAAAACCTGTCTGCTTGATGTCATATGAGTGCCCACTTGGTTCGCGTCCAAAATTTCTATAAGATCGGAAATAGTCATTAGCGCGTGGATTATTTGTCGAAATCATTCCACCATCCGACGTGCAAATAGGTTTATAGGGATGGAAAGAGAAGAACACAAAATCCGATTTAATTGTAGGAGTAACACAATGAGCAGCATCAACTACAACGATTTCCTCATAGCTGCTATTATCAAAAAAAGAGTCAAAACCATCAATATTACTAACTCCGCCATATAGAACGGGCATAATCACTGGTGTGATACCGCCATCAGTATATCTCTCGCACCTGGCTTGTCTTTGTTTTTTGTAATCTTTTACGCTAAATTGGAGTTCGTCGTCAACATCGACAAAAATTAAATTATGACCAAAATGCTTAGCTGCCCAGGCAGGAGAAGCAAAGCCTAGCGACGTGGTATAAACATCGCACTCTCCATACATATCTTTGAGAAAAGAAAAAATCATAAAAGCAGAAGCAGAGGCGCTGTTCGTGGCAACATTATATTTCTTTTGAGAAAAAGATGCAAATTCTCTCTCAAATAAAGACACATTTGGGCCGAAGCCCAACTCTCCAGAAGTCAAAACTCTGGATATTATTTGAATATCCTTGTCATGCAGGTTTGTTTTAAATATTTTCATGTTAGGCTTATCCTATAGCATTGTCTCTTATAATTGGTGTTGACAGCCATATATTCTTCTTGTTCTTTATGGAGATTATTTGACGAGGCCAGGAATGTCTCCAAGAACGGACCTCGCCAGTAGAATCCCGTGGACCCTCTGTATCCGCCGTCCATAAACGATTGGTTATAATCTTCTAGGCCCAAAATATATTTCTTGGCGCATCGTATCATTTCAGATATTACCACGTTTAAGCTATTAGCGGGGTCTTGGTGGATGAGTACACCAGAAGAAAAAACAACATCATAAGAGTCATCATTATAGGGCATATCCAGTATGCTGCCTAAAGTAAAGTTTGCGTTTGGCAATCTCTTTTTGGCTTCATTTAGGGCATCCTCACCTATATCGATACCAGACAAGTTTGTAAATCCCATATCTTGTAGGATTTGCAAATTTATCCCACAGTTGCACCCTACCTCTAAAATATGTGCATCTCTGTCAAGTGGCAGAAACATATCATAAAAAACCTTACGCTCTTTCTGGCGGGTTGGGTGGGTAAAATTCCTTTTGAGATAACTCTTGCCTTGTGCGCCAGCCCAAAATTGTTCATGTTTTGTATCAGCTGGCATTTTCTAAGCCGCGAAGAATAAGCGAAACCAAGTCGTCAATATTCTCACTCAAGTGTAAAGATGAGTTAAATTCTTTTCCAATATATTTTTTGTTATGCGTATGGGATTTATTAGTATACTGGGGCAATACTGCTAAAAGTTTGTTGCTCACTTGTCGAGTAAATGGAAGTTCTGTTTTTGAAAGCATGTCTTCATGGAGCTTTTCTCCTGGGCGCATTCCTATATTTTTCACTGCAAATTCTTGCTCTCCCGTCATTTTCTTTACAGCGCCGATAATAGTGTCCATAGAAAAGGATTTAATTTTTGGAATAAAAACTTCCCCCCCTTCAGTCGCTTTAAGGGCATTTAATACAGTCTCTACGGCGTCATCGAGAGTAAATAAAAATCGACTGCACTCCTTTGAGGTAACAGTGATTTCTCCTCTTTCTGCGATTTGACTAATCCATAAAGGGATAAAGGAGCCTCGCGAAGCGATGACATTGCCATATCTCACTGATGCGAAAATAGTGGAATCTGAATTATAATCATAATTAGTAAATATTCTTTCTGCAATAAATTTGGATGACCCATATACGTTTACTGGCTGACAGGCTTTATCCGTTGAAATAAGAATGCATTTTTTAATATCATGATTTAAAGAGGCAATGGCGACATTTTCACTTCCATAAACATTGGTCTTAATACATTCATCCGGATGAAATTCCATATCATCCACACGTTTAAGGGCTGCAGTGTGAATTACAAAGTCGGGTTTATGTATGCGAAGAGTGGTATTAAGTTTTTTAAAATCCCTCACATTACCGATCACGCATTGGACCCTACTGACATTACGAAAAATTCTTGCTTGCTTTCCCTCATCGCGGCTGTAAACCACTACCTTATTGTCTTTGTCTTGTAAGATGCGTTTAATTAGGGCTTTTCCGAGGGATCCGGTCCCTCCTGTAATAAAATATTTCATTAAATTTTTTCTCTCTGAATGGCGTTCGGCGCTGGATTAATATCTGAAATGATTTTTAAAGTGATATTATTTAATTGTAACCAATCATTCCAAGCAGAAATTGCATTGGTAGTAATAGTGGCTTCGTGATCAAGTGTGGCTACAGCATTTGGATTTTGTGCAACCTCATTCTGATGAATAAAATCTTCTTTATTATATGGCGCGTCGACCTTATCATAAAAATGTTGTTTAGCGGCGCCGCCCTTAATAAGTGAATTATCCCACCCAATCGTGATAATTTCAGAGACACCCAAGTGTTGCGCAAGGTAGAACACGGATTCATACATGATTCCAGGGCCATATGGCCGCAATAATGCTGAATTTTCGTAAGTCCACTTGCTGAAGTCGGAAGTAACCGCTACTGATTTATTGAAGTCTCTTTCTCTGATGAAGAACTTAATGTCACAATTTCCAAGAGGCCGAGGGGATGTAGATGACTCAATTGAAATAGGATGCCTGCTTGAATAATCATAATGTTTAAAATTGGCACAGTTATATGTATGAAAATCAACATGCTCGGCAAAAAGGTCGAAAGCCTGCTTGACGGCGATGACAACATTATTTGACAAAAGTTCTTTAATCTTTTTTGTATTATGATCAGTGATGGTTGGACCACAAGATAAGACATAACAAGTTTCACCCTTGAATGAATCTTTGAGTAGTTCTAATTTCTCCGCTTGAGAAGATAAGGTGCGGATTTGCTCCCCTAACGCAGCTGATCGCTGAGACGGGTTTTTGATTTTTAAGATTTCACTCTTCAGAGAAGAGATATCTTCGCGAGATTCAATTCCAGGAGATACGATGCTAGAAAATTGAGAATACATCTTTTCTTCAGTGAATTCTGAAGTCAGATATTTTTTTAGCTTTGTGGCACTCTTCTTAAACCTACTATAGTTTGTCCTTACTTCTCTAAGCCTCTTTTTGAAGCTAGATTCTTTGGGAAAGGCCCATTGAGAATCTGCTTGGATAACTCCGTCCCACACTGCCTCTGATTGTACGTTTTGAAGATCATATTCTACTGTAGCAAACAATGGCTTTAATTTTCCAGTCGGACTTCTGTTGTCTGGGACGTAGAGAAAGTCGCGTTGGCCCGACCATCCCGGAGCGATAACAGGAAGACCGTTGTAGGCGGCTTCAAATAGGGGTAGACCGTATCCTTCGCCATGAGTAGTGCTAATGAGTGCTTTTATTTTAGAATGGCTGTACAGGCCTGTCATTTCAGATTCTGTGAGATCTCCATGTAGAAGATACACCTTGCACTTAATATCTCCATGAGATTTAACAATTTGCTCTAACTTTTGCTCGGTATAGTGACGATCTATTCGACTATTTCCCTTAATAGAGGTCTTTAAAACAAGTCCCACTTCTTGATCAAAATTTTCCTCAATAAACCAATTGATTAGATTATCAAAGTTTTTTCGGGGGCCCCATTGAGAGATAGCAAGAAAATTAAAGTCATAATCTAGATTTAACTTTACATTCTTTTTGGGTGCTCTGCGAACAGGATAGTTTACAACCTCGATTGGTGCCTCGCACTTTAAAATAACTGGGGCGCCTGATTCTGGATGATTGCCTTGATATATGGTCTTTTCAAAGACCTCTTTAGAGTGACTAGATACAACAATGATTTTATTCATTATGTTGGCTTTCTGAAGCCATAATGGTGAAACCTTCGTGGTCTCAATTCCGGCAGTATAACCAATGTTCACTGGGGCTATTGTCTCCCATTCGTTAGGGATTGTAACTTGCAAAGAAATATCAAATGTTCCACCTTGTTGCATGTGCAGGTGTGTTTTTGCGATACATTGATCAATCCAAGTTCGTTCTTCGTTAGCTACACTAATCCAGCCGGTTTGTCCCCAAGCTGTGGGAATAATATAAATATCAAGCTCACTTTCTTTTGAGCGGAGAGCGCGCAGTGCGAACCGGGCCTGTTCTCCATAACCACTTTGAGTAAGGACAGGGCCTTTTACTAAAACTTTTTGTTTCATTTGATCTCCTTTAAGTCCCATGACTTATATTTTTTCCTAGTTTCCCACGATCCATGATTTTCAATAATAGAATCCATTAAATTAATCCATGTTTTTTTAAATTTATCAAAGCTATAATTTACAGCGACATGCTGGCGGCCTTTGATTCCTAACAATTTTCTTTCATCGGGGGACATATTATAAATTTTAGTCAATGCTGCGATGAAATCTTCTTTCGATATCCTGTCTTCATAGATATAAGGAACCTGTTGAGAACCGATGACCGCCTTGGAAGAGGGCTCAATGCCAATTCCAAAATATTCTTTACCGTCTGTAACCTGTTCTTGGAGGCCTCCTGTCATGTTTACAATGATAGGGGTGCCACAAGATAAAGATTCTAAAGTAGCTAGGCCGAAGCCTTCTGCGTCGGAAATATTGACTGTACAATCGGCTGCGAGATAAAAGAGAGCTAGTTTCTCGGGCGGCACTTTATCCACCGAGATCAAAAATCTCCCGTCATCTGCTTTTAGGTCTTTAATGATGGCGTCGATATCTTGTCCATTTGGGTCTCTCGGGTCAGTATGCATGATTAATCTTACATTTTCTGCACCTACTGAATCGGCAAATTCATTAAACCAGTAAATTAAAGAACCTGTCATTTTTCGTCGAGCGTTACGATTATTCCAAAAGAAAGTTATCCTCTTATCATCCTGTCCAAATAATTGCTGTTTGATGGAGCTTTTGTCACTATCAGAAACAGGGTGGAAAACTCCTGTATCTACAGCATGAGGTACATAATGATTTTCCACATCTGGTGCCACTATATTGACAATATCGTGAGTAACTTTAGAAATAGAAGCGATGACGTCAGTTGATTCGTAATTTACCTTATTATAGTGAGGATAGGGATAATTATCCCACACATGATAATAAATCATGGGGATATGGGGTCGAACTTCGTTTTCAATACCCCACAGCCATCCATAAAAGCGAGGATCTGTCATAAACCACAACATGTCGGGCTTTTCGTTGAATAAAGCGCTTCGTACCATTTCTGGATTACCATATCCGTCGACTGGATATACTACAAAATCTTCTCCATAAGGATCCACATGTTGTGGCTTATAGTCCCTATGCTTTACTGCTCCCCCAAAGCACACAAATTTATACCTCCCTGTTTTTAGGAGCGTTTCGATAATATATTTGGTTTGAGTTCCCACGCCCGAGGGCGCAAGAGGGTGATCAGAAATCACTAATATCTTCTTTTTTACTGTCATATTCTTCCTTTATGGGCAATGTTCTGTGCGGTGAAATTCACACTTTGCACAAGAACGTTTGTCCTTTATATAATTCTTGGCCTTAATATTATATAAAGCCTTTTTTAGTAGACCTAGCGCGTTTTCTTGCTTGCGGCTACCACTTGTAACTCGAAATATTTCAACTCTATCTTTCTTTGCTGTTCTTTTTAGCAAAGCAAAATGAGTCTCAATGTCTTCTAATTTAACTGAATGCTTTTGCGCATAAAATATTTTGTAAAAAGTAAGCTGGTATGTAACCATGGGATCTGAACGTCTTCTAGCATCCCATCCCCAAGAACAACTCTTCCAATCTATTAAATGCACCTTTCCATCGGGAGTTTTGATTACTGCATCAATATATCCCTTAAAATTGTGACCTTCTTGATCCTGGATTGGTACCATCAGCATCTCTTCAGTTTGCAATACCTCATATCCATCAGGGAAATATTCGGATAGCGCAGGCTCGATTTCAGGGATGATTTTTGCACCCTGTACTGCCATATCTTCTAACATCTTGTCTTTTGTTTCTTCTAAAACATCTGCATCTAATTGTGACAGACATTTTTCGAAGCTTTCGATCCAAAATTTCTCTTCTTCAATAGATTCTTTCAGAAGCTTTTTTTCACACACAGAGTGTATCGCAGTACCGAATGCAGTATATGCGTTACCAGTAAAGCCCTTTAACTTATCAATATATGTTAATTTGTGATAGTTGGGGCAAAAGTTCCAGTTTTTTAATTCCGAAAATGATATATGTGGCACTTATTCCTCGAATGTTTTATCTCTACTATCTATTATAACATCTTCAGAACTTTTGTCAAGTGTTTTTTCTCTTTTTTTTGATCTTCGGCTTTGAGTACTCTTTTTGGGGGCTTCGGGATGTGCTTTTTTAATTTCTTCGAAAATCCAGGTTCCGGAGCAAGTTTTTTCCCTGCGATTAAGTAAGTATTTTTCTTGAACGCACTTTCCATGAGCTACCTTCTTCTCTTTTAAAAGGGATTGTAGAGCAGCAGTATCGCAGGAGATATGATTGCGGAAGTGACTGTGAGAATAGAGAGTTAAACTCACCGATACATATATTTTTCCGTCTTTTCTTGTTATTGAATCAATATTAATCATCTTGATGTAATTCCTTTATTTTATTATATAACACCGGACATATCTCTGCCAAATATGACCGGTCATCTAAAAAGAAATATTCAAAACCGTTGGCGAAATATTCCCGGAGTGCAGTAGCGCTGTAGGCAGACGTAAATAATCCATAAGAAGACGCAATGAAATTAAGCCTATCATAGCCAACTTTTTTATATAGATAAGCATCCATTTCTTTATTATATTCTGAATCATTAAACATTTTTAAAGAAGGTTTTAAATCTTCTGTTTTTAAAATTTCATATAATCGCATTCTTTTAGCGTGAAATTCTCTCTCCAAATAGCCATCTGCATAAATAAGGTGGCCGAAAGGGTTTTCCAGAGAGTGGGCAATCTCATGAACTATATCATCAATTAAATCTTGCTCATCATCCTGCTCGTTTGTAACATAAATGGCGCCATCCTTAAACATAGCATTTGTTTCCATTTTTTCAAATTCAGCAAACATTCCTATATAAATGGAGTCTACTTCGGAAGTCAAGTGGCTAGGGATCGCTAAATTGATTTTGTCTAATATTGATTGAATATCAATACCATCGGGCATTTCGTCCTTTATATAAATTTGAAGATTTTCATGCATCGAAAATTCCCTACGTTGTGCCTGTGCACGAGAGTGCGACAACTTTAAATAGTCTGTATTATACATTATGGTCAATGGTTCCTTGCATATCTACCGCGTCGTCTAGACCTTGCTGATATCCCTTAAGGTAATTCTCTTCAATAATGCTGACAACTAACTCGGGAAATTCGGACGCCAAAACTTGAATTACCATGTGAACTGTAACTTCATCATTCTCGGGCTTTATCTTGTTTCCTACATAATCTACTAAATATTCTTTGAGGGCGCCTTCTACTTCCACTACTCTATTTAATAAGCCAGTGCCATAGTCTTCTTGTTGCGACATCTTTTTCTCCTTAAAACAAATTATATATCCCTATTATAACCTACTTTATATCATTTGTCAATAAAATATTTATAATATATCAGAGGCTAGGGTAGCCAACTTAGATCGCTCGCCTTTCAGCAGCGTAATATGTCCAGCTATATCATGTTCTTTAAATTTTTCTACTGTATGGACTAACCCGTTGGAGGTTTCATCCACATATATGTTATCAATTTGTTCTACATCGCCTGTTAAGATAATCTTCGTATTATCTCCGACGCGAGTAAGGATTGTTTTAATTTCGTGCACAGTTAAGTTTTGAGCTTCATCAATAATAATATATGCGTTCGCTATTGAGCGGCCGCGAATATAAGTAAGGGCTTCTACTTCAATAATACCCTTATCCATATATTCTTCTAGAGTTGCTTTATCATTTCCTAAAATATATTGTAAGTTATCCTGGATTGGCTTAAGCCATGGATGCATTTTTTCTTCTAAGGTTCCTGGTAGATATCCTATATCTTTTCCCATGGGCTGAATAGGGCGTGAGATTACTAAACGATTATAAATTGGCTCATCTTCTGGTCTAAATGGGTCGTGGATTGTTTGAGAGATTCCGGCAGCTATGGCCATTAGAGTTTTTCCGGACCCTGCTCGACCCACAAGAGATACTAGGGAAATGTCAGGATCGGTTAATAGATCAAATGCAAATACTTGCTCCTTATTCCTAGGCTTTACTCCCCACACCCCTTTCTTATTTATGTCTCTGGTTCGCAGGAGCGTACCATTTTTGTGACGAGTTAAGGCTGTCTTCTTTTCACTGACATCAGAATAAAGCATTATGGATTGGTTCTCTTCCAGCCTATAATCTATATCCAAACTCTTTAAGGTAATATGGCCCTCCTGGTATAATTTATCTATATCCCAGTCACTAACCATTATTCTATCGTATCCCGTATATAGATCGCTTTGTACTTGTATTATTTGATTTTCTACATAATCTTCGGACTCAATTCCTAAAGAATCCGTCATAACTCGCATATTAATATCGCGAGAGACAAGGCGGACGTCTTTATCACGGTTTTTATTTTTTTGCATAAGAGCTGCGGTCATGATAATATGATCGGGATCGGATGTATTTAAATCAGCCGGCACTTCTGTTAGTGGAACTCTCGAAACATATAATGTTCCTTTTCCTTCGCCCAAAGATACACCATTTTGAAGACTTCCTCTTTCTCGCAAAATATCGAATTCACGTATAATTTTGCGAGCGTTGGCGCCCACAGAGTCTTGCCTTTTTTTATGTTTGTCAATTTCTTCAAGAACTTTCATAGGAATGATTATATCATCACTTCCATAGTGATAAATACATTCCGAATCCGTTAAACAAACGCTTGTGTCTATAATATATATTTTATCAGCAGACATCTATTAATAAGTAGTTTTATTTAGCATCAATCTCTACTTTAATGCGTTCTTTTCTATATCAACCCAAACTACTGTTTTAGCATCGGTAGTACATACGACACTATCTAATTGATTGGCGCACACAATAATGGCGCGTAGATTTTTGTTTCCACACACCCAGGCCTGTACTTCATAATCTTCAATATCATCTTTAAAATGAGTTAACCCCGTTTCATCAAATATAGGATATATGAAATTATTATGGCCTCTTTGGGATAAAAAACATGGAGTGCCTGATTTTATTGTCATGGATACCTACCTATTTCTAATTCTTACACCGAAATATGCTTCAACAGCTTCTTCGACTATAGTGGCGCAGGGGCGCCTTTGGCCCTGTTGTTTATGAAATTTAATTACATAAGCCTCTGGAATCACATACATTACACCATACGGCACTTCCATGATTCCCGGGGCCATAGAACATTGTCCTACTCCGTTTTCACCGGGCTTAAAAATTATATCTTCATCAATAAAGGGAGTTTTAACTACATATAAAAACCAGTTCATATTAGTAACTACTCCCCAAGAGGTTTAAAAAGGCCTTTTTTCATCAAATAATATATTGTAATATAAAATATGAAGTAAAATGGCAGCAGATACGGCGGACCATGCGGTCAGTGTAACTCCGGTATATGCTGCCTCTTTGATTCTTTTTCTCATTATGAAAGTTTTCCAGATTTTTCAACTAGAACAGAGGATGATTGGATTTTTTGGCCGCCAATGCTCCAGAGCATCTCAATCCCCAAATCTTCGCAAATGGTTTGTTCGGGTGTATTATTTTTTGTTCTGTCTCCGCCATTTGCAAAGTAGTTCGGCTTGATTTTTTTCAAGGCTTCACAAACGGTACCATCTTCATCATCCACCGCAACTACGGCGATGACGCCTTTCAGAGCCATTAGAATTTCTCGCCTTTCATTAAATCCCATAAAATTATATCCTTTTTTGCGATAAAGCCACTCATCAGAGTTCGCGACCACAATTACACCTCCATACTGACTAGCTTCTATAATCATTCGAACATGACCGACGTGAATAGGATCAAACCCTCCTGAAACCATTATTGTTTTATTCATTAACCCTTTCCTCTAAACATTCTTTAATTTGAAAGATTTTGGCAGCATCGGGTGATCCATATGCGAATGTCATGATTGAATATGTAACCAACGTTGCGACAACTGCTCCGAATACTACACCTAAGCCAAATACAAGATAAGATTTTATAAATAATTTAAATAATTTCATCTACTAAACCATATTTTAAGCATGTTTCAGCATCCCACCAAAGATCGTGCTTCAAAATTTTATCTAATTCTTTTTTTGGTATTTTGGTGTGCTTCTCATAAGTATCAATAATCATTTTCATGAAGCGATCGCAATTCTCCATTTTGTCTTGCAGATCTTGATACTTCCCCCACATACCAGAAGATAACTGGTGGATTAACATGTAAGCGTGACTGTTCATTTGGCGGTGATTAGCCGTGACACTCATAATAGTGGCGGCTGAAGCCGCGCAACCATCAATAACTGACGTGATAGGAACTTTACATTTCGTAATATAATCAACGGAAGAAAACCCCGCAAAGACAGAACCTCCATAAGAGTTAATATGTAAGAAGATCGACCTAGGATCACCTCCGGTGATATTGGCACCATGAAGCAGTTCTCCTTCGAGATTCTTGATTGCTAAATTTAACTTAAGATTCTTACCTCGGGAAACTTCCGAATAAAAATAAATTTTATTATGCTTTGTCTCGACTCTATTATTCTCATCATATTTTGTGTTGTCCATGTCCGAGCCACAAATTGTAGCAGGAATTGTAGACCAATAAACATCTTTCATTTCTTTCTCCTTGTTATGGCACCCCCGGCACGGCTCGAACGCGCAACCCTCGGCTTAGAAGGCCGATGCTCTATCCTGTTGAGCTACGGAGGCTTATAGTATATATTATAACCCACTGGGCGCTCTGTGTCAAGTGTTTTTTAAATGAGTTCCAAATATTTTATCAATAAAGGGCATCGTGCCGGAAAAATTATGCCGGGCCGATTTGCGGTGATGAAGAAAGTGATGCTTTGAACACCTTCCAGCTTGGTTATCATTGTGCATTCTATAGTGTAGCCATTCATAATAAAAGGAATAAAGAAGGCACCCTAGGGCAAACGGGAAAGATACTAAATAAATTAATAAGAATGCCAACAAAAACAGTGCTCGGGCGAAGGTGGGTAGGAGGAGGTGTTCATTTCGGCGATCGTTATAATCGTTTCGATGGTGTATCATATGCATTTTTCGAATATATTTAAGTAATGGCCATTTTCCCAATGGACCATGACCTACGAATCTATGATTTAAATAAAATAGAAGTGATGTGGAAAAGAATCCAATTACTGTCAAAAAACCAAATGTCATGATGGGGAGTGCCTTACTCTTATAACTATATTAAAAGTAGGCTTTTTTAAATATTATTTTTTAAAAAAGTTCCTTAAACGGATTACACCATCAGTAATTTCAACGTAAGTGGCATGTTGTACCCAATCGCCGCAATTCACATATGTCTTTATTTTCTCATTCTCATCGATCCAAATTACAGCTTCTGGCATGTGAGTGTGCCCCACTACGAGGACGTCGACGTCCATATTTAAATCTATAATATCCCATAAGTGGCGAATCTTTCTCTTATTTATTTTAAGGTTAGCGAACCAGGTTGATAAATCTATATCAAATATTTTTTCTAAAGCATCTTGAAAAGAAGATATAATATTCATTAGTACTCGGTGGTGAATTATTCCAGTTTCATATTTGTCACCGTGCTCTATTCTAAACTTACGGCCGGCTTCTATAAAACAATATTCCGATACAAATCTAATATTTTCAAAATTTTGATCTACAAAACTGCTCATTGCAATATCATGATTGCCTATAATATAGATAACTTCTTTTGCTTTATTTTTTGCTACCTTGAATATTTCTAAAGCAACTTTAGAAAATGTGGGGACTTTCAAAAATTCTATTATATCCCCGTTTAGAATAAGTTGGTCATAATCTTTCTGTACTAGTAGTTCATATATCTCCTCTTTGCGAGAGAATCGTGAACCTATATGAGTATCCGATATTACCAATCTTTTCACACTAGGGCGCTCCTGGGCCAGTCTCATATAGTGGCTCATATCTGTATATGATCACTGTCCGAAATCCATTATAATTTGGTGGCACCTCTTTTCTTAAAAAGTTTGCATTGTCTTCGCCTACAATTAAAAAGTCTAAAGTGCGTCCGCCGTCGTCACTACCAATTTTTACTTCAAGCTCGTCTGCAGCATCAAAATTTTTCCCAAATTCTGAATATGCCAGATCCACTACTTCATCTGGTGTCATAATATCCTTAAAATCTTTATGTAACATGTTTAAAATAAAAAAATGAGGGAGGACTGGTTTGCTCAGATTGCCAGCATCTTATTCTCTCTGTAATTTGGGAGGTGAAAAAACTATCCATATATCCGCGCCGATCCTCCTTGATCCCAAGGTTCGTTAGAGGCAATGAACCTTTATGTTTAAATATAACCCTCTCCTCTCCTTCTATTCCTTTTGTATCTATCTCTATTATAGTAATTTATGACCCATTTGTCAAGAAAAAATCTTCGATATCGTATTTTTTATTTAATGAATGAAAAGATTCTTCTTTTAATCCAAGAAACCTCATAGCCTCTGCCTGGGTACGAGTTGCAGATAAGGCGTACTTAAAGACAGCTTCTTGTACAATATTCAATAATGAGTGCCAAATTGGAACACCATACATCCTATTAGCCACTGCTCGGGATGCTAATTCTAATTTAACAGCTATCACTTCTTCCAGTGTTAGGTTATTGATCATTATTTCAAACTCATCGCTAGATTTCTTTTCTTCTCGGAGCTTGTTTATGATACTATAATCTTTGTTTTTACCATTGTAATTGTTTTTTCTTTTCCAATTAGACA
>TARA_R110002096_G_scaffold4087_12_pt1 | contig 13823 bp, 14 predicted proteins | sample TARA_R110002096 | Tara Oceans TARA_R110002096 (sample SAMEA4397295) | marine metagenome | biome: Polar Biome; feature: [DCM] deep chlorophyll maximum layer (ENVO:01000326); material: water (ENVO:00002006), including particulate matter (ENVO:01000060) such as... | depth 35 m | reverse complement strand
GTCGGATCGACAAAGCTTTTGAAGCCAGAAAGTCTGAGCTTCTTTATTTGCACGGGATCAGGCCCGTGCAAGCGATATCAGTGAGCAGTTTCAAATCGCGCCCCCTCTTGCGATTGGTTCAGCGCCTACCGGGCGCCTGCTTCCTTCAATTTGGCTTCAACCATGGTCCAGTTTGTACCTTCGATCTTCTGCCCGTTGAGCAGGAAGGTCGGCGTGCCCTCGATGTTGAAGTCCTCGGCACCTTTCTGGGTGTCGCTCATCAATTTTTCAGCCGCTGCCGTGTCGGCCAGGCACGCTTTTGCCTGGTCTTCCGAAACACCGCGCTGCTGGAAGAAGGAGATCAGGCCAAGCTGTTCGGCAAGGCGAACGAAGCGGACCTTCGGATCGGATTGCAGGATATTGCTGTAGGTCGCTTCGCCGATCGCCTGTGCTTTTTCAAACATCGTCGCCTGATAGCCCAGAGCCTGTTCGGTCAGCGGGAAAAACGGCGCTTCGCCACCGCAACGCGAGAGCAGGGCGGCGGAAAGGTCGAGCGGGTCGCGGACGAAATTACGGATTTCAAAGCTTACCTTGCCGCTATCGACATAATTGTCGCGCAAGGGCACGAACGCCTGTTCCCCGAAATCCTTGCAGTGAGAGCAGGTGATCGACATATATTCGACCAGCTTGAGCGGCGCGTCGGGATTGCCCATGACGATGCCGCCGGCTTCGGTCTTGGAGACGGTTTCGGACCATTTTTGCCCTGCAGGGGCTTCGACAGCCTCGACGGTCGCCGACGAACTTGCGCCGGCTGCGCCATCGGTCGATTCGCCGCATGCGGTCAGCGCCAGGGCAAGTGCCACGGGTGCAAAATAGTTGAGTTTACGCATAATCTGTTCCTGTTTCCTGAGATGGTCGAATATTATTGCGGAAGGACTGCCAATTTGGGTTGCAGCGCACCCCAGCTGTGAACCTTCGCCAGAGGCTTGCCGCCGAGCGTGAAGCTGGGCGTCCCGGTAAGTTTCAGTGTTACGGTCGCGTGTTTTGTCATCGCCAGTATCTTGTCCTGCTCCGCCTTGTCGGACAGGCAGGCGTCGATCTGCGGTGCGGTATAGCCCCGACCCTTCATCAATTCATCAAGGCCGGAGGCCCTGGCGATTTTCCTGAGCCGCTCGGGAACGGTGCCGTCGTTCATGGTCGCCATTACCTCGGGGGAGACGGACTGGAATTTCTTGAGCCAGGTCGATTGCTGTGCCAGCAGAGCGTGGTGATTGCCGAAAAACCTGGTGCGACCACCGCAGCGCGCCAGCATGGCGGCAGTCAGATCGATCGGGTTGAGAATCAGGTTTCGGATCTCAAAGCTGACATGGTTCTTGTTGATGAAATTCGTCTTCAGCTGCTGATGGGATTCCGCTTCGAAAGCCGCGCAATGATTGCAGGTGTAGCTCATATATTCCGTCAGCTTGTGCTTGGCGAGCGGGTTGCCCATGACATGGCCGCCCATGGATGACAGGGTGACCCGGTCCGATTGTTGTGCCGATGCCGGTGCGGCGATCACGGTGGCTGCCGCCAGTGCCGAAGCAAGATATGCGCTTCTCAACTTCATGTCTGGTCCTTCTTCTTGTCACCGCCACCGATCTTGCCGATGACTTTTATGCTCAACTGCGCATCGTTCTTAAGGTCCGCATCGGCCTTTGCAACTGCCGATGCGAGCGATTCGAGCACCCGGTTCAGTTCCGCGTCACCGATATCGCGGAGGTTCTCGCCCAGCTGGATTGGTGCTGGTCTGAGCGAATGGGGCAGAACTGCGCGCTTTTCCTTATCTTCCTTGGGGGTTATCGTACCCTGCCTGAATCGGATATGACTGACCGCACCATAGCCGAAGAAGCGATTGACCCGGGTGACGATATCCGGAGCGATATGCTGCATCATCGTCGCATAGGCGCCGGAAACCAGCAGGTGGAGCGTCCCGCCTTCCTTCTCTCCGCGCGGAAAGCGGATCGATTCGGGCAGCGATACCGCGGCATAGCGTTCGCCGACGATCTCCGCCCAGCGGCTGACGACGGAGCTCTGGATGAAGCCGTAGCGGCGAAAGGCGGCGCGGCCGATTTCGGGCATCAGATCGGAGATGCTTTTCGCCGGCCCGCCGCGCGGACGCTGGTATTTCTGATAGGCTTTGGCTTTGGCCCTTTTGGGAGCCTTTACCGGCGGTTTTTTGGGCGCAGGCTTGCCGTTCCCGGCGGAATCCGCCTTTTCATCACCGGTTATGCCAATTTTCTTCGCCATTATGACCATTTATGGCATGGCACGCCCATGGCCGTCGATAGTTTCTCCGCCAAAGCGCGTAAAATATCTGCCAATATCGGTGCACATTATGTGGATAACGCCAGAATATTGCCCTGGCGCTCGCCGCCGGGCGGTAATTTGCCCGATCCCTATCATGTCTGGCTGTCGGAAGTGATGCTCCAGCAGACGACGGTCGGCGCGGTCAAAAGCTATTTCGAGAAATTCACCCGGCGCTGGCCGTCGGTTCAGGATCTTGCACGGGCCGAAGAAGCCGACGTGCTCGCCGCCTGGGCGGGGCTCGGCTATTATGCCCGGGCGCGGAATCTCTACAAGTGCGCGGTATATGTCACTGAAAATATGTCTGGAATCTTTCCTCAGAAAGAGTCTGAGCTTTTAAAATTGCCTGGAGTGGGCGCCTATACCGCCGCCGCCATCGCCGCCATTGCCTTTGCCGAACGGGCGGTGGTGGTTGATGCCAATATCGAGCGGCTGGTGGCGCGGCTCTTTGCCATCGATACGCCGCTGCCAAAGGGCAAGTGCGAAATCCGCGAGGCGATGGACGCGATCACCCCGAGTCACGCTGCCGGCGACTTTGCCCAGGCCTGCATGGACATCGGCGCGACCATCTGTACATCGAAAAGCCCGAAATGCGACATCTGTCCGGTGCAGCAACAATGCGCGGCCTACGCGATGGGCGACATGGAACGCTTTCCTGTCAAGGCACCGAAGAAAGCCAAGCCGGTGCGCCGGGCGCGGTTTTTCTGGATCGAGCAGCAGGACCGGATATTGCTGGCGACCCGACCGCCGAAGGGCATGCTCGGCGGCATGCGCGGGCTGCCGGATGACGGATGGGCGGCGGGCAATGACGGTCATGCGACGCCACCGATAGCCGGGGAGTGGCGCGTGCATGACAATATTGTCCAGCACAGCTTCACCCATTTTTCGCTCCAAGTCGATTTGGCTGTTTATCAGGACGGAAAAATGGTTACTAACAAAGGTGATAATATCTGGTGGCCGCTGGACAACATAGCGGAAGCCGGGCTGCCAACGCTTTACGCGAAGGCCGTGGATTGGAAACTGAAGGAAGAAAAATGACATCTGAACAATTCGCGACGTCGTCGCACGGCTCTCAATTTTCCCGGCGGTCCGTGCTCGGCGGCATCGGCATCGGCGCTTTTATGACCGCGATGCCAAGCATGGCCGTTGCCAGGGAAATGGCAGCAAGCTTTCCCGGATTGACCAAGGTCATCAATCAATATGTTGCGGAAAAGAAGGTGGCGGGCATGCTCGCGATGATCGGATTCGGTCAGGCGGCACCACAGGTGATATCTGCAGGTTCGCTCAAGCTTGGCGGTGACAAGCTGGTCGATGGCAACACATTGTGGCGGATGTATTCGCAGACCAAGCCGGTGACCGGCATGGCGACGATGATGCTGATCGAGGATGGCCTGATCACCATGGACCAGCCGCTGTCGGATATTTTTCCCGACTTCGCGGACATGCAGGTCTTGACCGAGCCGGAAGGACCGATCGAGAATACCGTGGCTGCAAAGGGACCGATCACGATCCGCCAGCTGCTGACCCATACGGCCGGTCTGGGTTATACGATCATCTCCAAGGGCCCTATTCAGAAAGCCTATCTGGACGCCGGCCTGACGCCCGGTCGTGTCAGCCGCAGCCCGCTGCCGGGCTTCGACCGGAGTGCGCCGACACCCGATATCATGACCTTCATGCAGCGGCTCGCGACAATGCCTCTGGTCTACCAGCCGGGGACAAAGTGGAGCTATTCGCTCAGCCACGATGTGTTGAGCGCGGTGATCGAGAAAGTCACCGGCAAGCCGCTGGACGAATTTCTTCAGGAACGGATGTTCGGTCCCCTGGGCATGAACGACATGTTCTACCATGTCCCGGCCGCGCGTGCGGCGGATCTTGCCGACAATTACGCGCCATTTGCCGGTGCGCTGATCCCGATCGATCCCGGCGCGACCAGCATATTTCTTGACAAGCCGCCCTTTGCGTTCGGCAGCACAGGGCTGGTCGGGTCGGCTGCGGATTATGACAAGTTCCTGCAAATGCTGCTGGGATTCGGCACGTTGGGCGATGTCCGGATAATGGAGCCGGAGACGGCGAAGCTCGGCATGTCCAACCTTTTGCCCGAAACGGCAGACACCTCGGGGACCTGGGTTGCCAAACAGGGCTTTGGCGCTGGCGGGCGTTCCGGTCTGGGGACGATTGACAGTCCCGCGGGCACGTTCGGATGGGGCGGCGCTGCGGGAACCGCGGCATTTGTGGATACCAAGCGCGGTCTCCGCGCCGGCGGATATACGCAATATATTCCGTCGAACAGCTATCCGTTCCAGTCGGACTTCCCGAAATATGTCTATGCGGATCTCGACGGCTCTGCGCCGGTCGACACCGGTAAAACCAGCCCGTGAGCCGGACCGCTCCCTGTCCGGCGAGCGGGTGATAGCAAAATTGTGACGGAGTAAAGATGCTGACAGCCAGAGAAACCATAGTGCCGACCTTTGCCGGTGGAACCCTCGACCGCGCCGATCAGGTCCGGGTCAATCCGGACAAGTTGCGCGCCGCGATGATGAATCCGCGGGCGAAGCTGCTCAAGCTGGATGGTCTGAACCCGGTATTTGACGATGTTGGTGATCTCGCCTGGGGGGCGGCCTATGAAGCGTCGCCGGACAATGATCTGCTCTTGCTCGGGATCGAGGAAGACACGCCCTTTTTCGCCGAGCTGAACGGGGCAGGGGATGCCGGTCCGCTGGCCAATCGGGCGCTGTGGCAGACGCTGGGCAATCTGCCCGCCGAACAGGCGGCAATCTATGCGACTGCCCGAAGCCTGGTCGACTGGCACGCGCGCCACAAATTCTGCGCGCAATGCGGCAAGCCGACCCAGTCGCGCAAGGGTGGCTGGGCACGATTGTGCGACAAGGAAAATGACGGCTGCGGCGCAGAGCATTTTCCGCGCACCGATCCGGTCGCGATCATGCTGTCGGAATGCGAGGGCAAGGTATTGCTGGGCCGTCAGCCTCGCTTTCCGCCGAAAAGCTTTTCCGCGCTGGCCGGGTTTCTCGAACCGGGCGAAAGTATCGAGGGCTGCGTGAAGCGGGAATTATTCGAAGAGGCCGGGATCAAGGTCCGCGATGTCCGCTATGTCGCCAGCCAGCCCTGGCCATTCCCGTCATCGCTGATGATCGCATGCACCAGCGTGACCGATGATCCGACGCTGACCCTCGACGAGGAAGAAATTGAAGAAGCGGCCTGGTTCTCGCTCGACGAGGTCAGGGCGGCGATGAATGGCGAACCGGATGCACTGTTCGTCGCGCCGCCGCCTTTTGCAATTGCCCGGAATCTGCTTCAGCACTGGGTGGATGGAAAGGCCTGATATGACCGGCAGACTCGAACTGGTTGGTGCGCCGGGTTCGCCTTATACGCGGAAAATGCTGGCGCTTCTGCGTTACCGGCACATCGCGCATAATGTCATATGGGGCGGTACGATGGGGCCGCCGACCGGCTACCCCAGGCCCAAGGTGGCCCTGCTGCCGACTTTCTTTTTTCCCGATCGCGAGGGCAATCTCGAAGCCGTGGTGGACAGCACGCCGATCATCCGGCGGCTGGAGAAGGACTATCCCGACCGTTCGGTAATCCCTGATCAGGAAGCGCTGCGGTTCATCGATCTGTTGATCGAGGATTATGCCGATGAATGGCTGACCAAGGCGATGTTCCATTTTCGCTGGGCGTTCGAGGATGATGCGGGGCATGTTGCGCCATTGCTGATCCACTGGGCAAATCCCAATCTGCCGGATGAACAGGTCGCCGCCATGGCGTCACAATTTTCAAAGCGGCAGATCGACCGGCTTTATGTTGTCGGATCGAACAAGGTCACCGCCAGGACGATCGAGGATAGCTATGTCCGCTTGCTCGGCCTGCTCGACACGCTGATCCAGCAGCAGGGTTTCATTCTGGGGAGCCGGCCGTCGTCCTGCGATTTTGCCCTCCACGGGCAGTTGACCCAGCTTACCCAGATCGAACCGACATCGATGGCGCTGACCACCAAATATGCCCAGCGTGTCAGAGGGTGGATAGACCGGATGGAGGATATGTCCGGGCACAAGGGCGGGGATTGGCTGACCGAGGATCAATATGGGTCGCTGCAGGGACTGCTGTCGGAAATCGGCCGGACCTACGCACCATTTCTGGTCGCCAACGCTGCGGCCGCCGGTTCCGGCGCGCAGGATTTCGAAACCGAAATTGACGGGCGATTGTGGCAGCAACCGGTTTTTGCCTATCAGGCGAAATGTCTGGTGGCGCTGCGGGAGGCTTATCAGGGTTTGTCCGCCGATGCGCGAACGCGGGTCGACAGGCTGCTGACCGGAACCGGCTGCGAAGCCTTGTTCGTGGCGAGCTAGACCAGCCCGAGACTGGCCAGCTCGCCGAGCATCTCTGCCGGCATTTCCTCTGCGCCTTCCGCGCCGTCTCCGAGATCTGCCGGAGCATCCTTTTCCTCGAGATAGCGCCAGCCCTGATGGGCGCGTTTGGGGATTGGCTGGACCGCAATCAGGCGCGGTTCTAGCCTGATCCACTGCCGTCCCTCGCCATTGTCCATGAATCCGATGATCGGCGAACGGCCGACGATTTTCTTGGCGTGAATCCAGTAGAGCGACCCACCGACCATTTCCGTGTGCCGCTTGGGCAGATAGCGGGTGGTGAGCCGGGCTTCGCCATCGGTGGCAGGGTGATCCTTGTGCGATTCCAGCCAGTGCCGCAGCGTCGCCGGGCTTTCGCTACGATAGGCAATTTTCGTCATGTTCAGGGGCATGGATGACATTTGTGGGCGACGACCGGTTTAGTCAAGCGCCTTCCGGTGCCGCCGCTGCAAATCAACCGGTTCGGCCGCTCTTGATGCAAGTTTGTTATTGCAAATGATTATCAATATCATATTATGAGGAGAATCAGATAGCAAGGAGACGGAAATTGGTCGAGATTTTGGAAAAGCTGGCGATGCCGTTGCCGGATATCAGGGCATTGCCATCGGTCGAGGCGCGGCTGATCATTGCCTTTCGGCTGGCAGTGGCGGCGAGCCAGAATGATTATGATTGCCGGGACCAATTGTCAGACCGGCTGGGCGGCAACCGGGCGGCAACGCGCATAATGATCCTCGCGGAAACAATCGGCTTTGCCTGGCCCGAACCGTTTCAGATCGGTCGTCCTTGCTGCTCGCTCACGACCCCGGACGAAATCTGGCTGATCGCGGCCATCCGTCTTGCCGCTTGCGAAAACCGGCCCGGATTTGATGGGCTGAGCTGCGAGATGATCGGCGGCGATGCGCGGGAGAGGATTTACAATGACCTGCGCGGCTTTGTTGCGGCCTATTCCGGCACGAGAGGATGACGATCGCATGGCGGGGGGCTGCTAAGGCATATGACCCCTGCCTTCCGGTCGCTATGCTGGTCTGGGCCGTGCAAACATCCTGGCCGTCTTTTGCTGATATTCTGAATCGCCGGTGGCCCGAAAGCCAAGCCTTTCCGCCAGCCGGATCGACGGGGCGTTTTCGGGACTGATAATGCAAACGGTTTTCTCGGGGCTGATCTTCTCGTCCAGCCAGCCTTGCGCCGCTGTCATCGCTTCCCGCGCATAGCCTTTGCCATGCCCTGCTGCGGCCAGAATCCAGGCCGCTTCGGGAAAGGGGTCGAAATCCGGTCCCAGTCCGCGGCGGAAGTCGCTGTAACCCACTTCTCCGACAAATTGCCCTGATGATTTCTCGATCAGCGCGAATATGCCGAAGTCCATGACTTGCCAGCGCCCGACATATCCGAGAAACCGCAGCCATGCTTCGGCTTCGGTGGCGGGCTTGCCGCTGATAAACTCCACCACAGCCGGGTCCTGCCACATGGCGTAGCAGGCCTCGAAATCCTCGATCAGATGCGGACGGAGCAACAGGCGTTCGGTTTCGATCATTCTGCGCTCTAGAGGCTGACCATGCCGCTGCCGACGGCGAGGCCGAGGAAGGCGAGAAAGCCCATGGTATCGGTGATCATGGTGACAAAGACCGAAGAGGCGAGCGCGGGATCCTGATCGAGCCGGTCGAGCATCACCGGCACGAATATGCCGGCAAAGCCGGCGATAACGATATTGATCAGCATGGCCACCGCGATCACGCCGCCAAGCATCGGGTTGGCGAAGACCAGACCGGTGCCGAGCCCGACCAGCACGGCGATGGTCGCACCGTTGAGCAGGGCTATGCGAAATTCCCGGCCGATAATCCGGCGGGTGTTGGAGCGGGTCAGTTCGTTCATCGCCAGCGCACGGACCGAGACCGCCATCGTCTGGGTACCGGCATTGCCGCCGATCGAGGCGACAATCGGCATGAGCACCGCCAGCGCCACCATCTGCTCGATTGCCGCGCCGAATATCGCGATGACAAAGCTGGCGACCAGCGCCGTCGCCAGATTGGCGATCAGCCAGCGCACGCGGGCGATGTAGGAATTGCGGATCGGTTCGTTGATGTCGCCGTCGCCGGCACCGGACAGCAGCAACACGTCTTCGCTGGCCTCGTCCTCGACGATATGGAGAATGTCATCGACGGTGATCATCCCGATCAGTCGACCGTCATCGTTGATCACCGCAGCCGAGATCAGATTATATTTCTGGAAGCGCAGCGCCACCTCTTCCTGGTCCATATTGACCGGGATCAGCGACTGTTCGCGCTTCATCACGTCGGCGATGGCAATGTCGCGCGGGGTTCTGAGAATCCAGCTGAGCTGGCAGGTGCCGATCGGGCGGAAGGCCGGATCGACGACATAGATTTCCCAGAATTCGGTGGTCAGATCGTCATTCTTGCGAAGATAGTCGATCAGGTCGCCGACCATCATATGTTCGGGCACCGCGACAAATTCGCGCTGCATGATCCGGCCGGCGGTTTCCTCTTCGTAGGTGAGGGCGCTTTCGATCGCGGCGCGGTCTTCGGCATCGAGCTCGGCAAGGACCGCCTGCTGTTCGCCTTTCTCGAGATCCTCGATAATCGCGACGGCGTCATCGGTGTCGAGCTGCTCGGTCAGGTCGGCAATCTGGCTTGCGTCGAGCGCATCCATCAGGTCTTCGCGAACATGCTCGTTCATCTCGGCGAGCACGTCGGCGCTGACCAGATCGCCCAGGGCGGCGGCCAGCGGCGCGCGTTCGTCCGAATCGACCAGTTCGAACAGATCGGCAATGTCGGCATTGTGCAGCGGATTGACGAGTTCCTGCGCCAGCGTCGTATCATTATCCGATACAGCGTCGGAAACCGAGCGGACGAATTCGTCGGTCAGCCGGTTGTCATCGTCGAGAACATCCTCGCGTATGATCTCGTCATGCGGGGTGTCGTTGATCTCGGTCATCGCGAAGCTCCCCCTTCTATGCGCGTTTGGCTGCTTACTAGTCGTGGCGGCCGTATAATTGCAATCATTTGTGACATTTTACGCAAGGCAGGGTGATTTTTCCAACGACGCCGCCTATATGCGCCCCAAGATTGATTCAATGAACCAAAAGGAACAGACAAGATGGCGCACGAAAAAATGACTTTCCACCTCGACACAGGCGATGTCGAAATCAAGCTTCGCCCGGACCTCGCGCCGAACCATGTTGCCCGGATCACCGAGCTGGCATCCGAAGGCTTTTATGACGGCGTCGTTTTCCACCGCGTCATCGACGGCTTCATGGCCCAGGGCGGCGACCCGACCGGTACCGGCATGTCCGGCAGCGACAAGCCCGATATCGCGCAGGAATTCTCCAAGGAACCGCATGTCGAGGGCACGTGCTCGATGGCCCGCACGATGGACCCGAACAGCGCCAACAGCCAGTTTTTCATCTGCCTCGACGACGCCGGCTTCCTCGACGGCCAATATACCGTCTGGGGCGAAGTCACCTCCGGCATGGAAGCGGTTCACGCACTTCCAAAAGGCGAGCCACCGGTAAAGCCGGGCACGATCAAGTCGATCACGCTGGCTTAAAATATCGGAAATGCGTCTCGATAAACCCAGGATCGCCCCGCTTGCAGAGTCGGAACTCGGACCCGAGCAGCGGGCGATGCTGGGCGAGCGCTTCCGGTCCGGAAAGATATTCAATATTTTCCGGACGCTGATCAAGGCGCCAAAGGCCTATAAGGCGTTCATGTGGTGGGGCGGCTATATCCTCTCCGACCATAATGATCTGCCCGCCCGCGAGCGCGAGATCATCATATTGCGCACCGGTTTCAACTGGAAGTCGGGCTATGAATGGGCGCAGCATGTCCGCATCGGCAAGGATTGCGGTCTGACCGACGAAGAGATCGAGCGGATCAAGGCCGGACCCGACGCGCCGGGCTGGACCGATATCGAAAGCGCAATGCTGCGCGCAACCGACGAACTGACCGGCGACGGTCATGTTGCCGATGCGACCTGGGCGGCGCTCAGTCACCTCACGGAAAAACAGCGCATGGATCTGGTGATGACTGTCGGTCAATATAGCCAGGTATCGATGCTGCTCATCAGCTTCGGCGTGCAGCTGGACGACGATCTTGTGCTGGATCCCGACCTCACGGCCTAGAGCCGCGAAAGTGCGAACCTAGAGTCCCGCTTTGATTACCCAGTCATGGAAAACCCGCACCGCGCGGTTCTTCTTGTCGCGTTTGCGGCAGACAAACCAGTAGCTGTAGGGACTGTCGACATCATGGTCGAACAAGCGCACCAGCCGCGGATCATTGGCATCAGAAAAATGGCCACCGTGCATGATCGCTATACCGAGGCCCTGCGCCGCCGCCTCCAGCATCAGCGGACCGCTGTCGAGATGGTCGATATTGGCGGGTTGCAGGTCGGGCAGGCCGACCGCCTTCTTCCACTGGTCAAAGGCCCGCGTCATATTGCTGTGAATCAGGATATTGTGGTTCTGCAGGTCTTCGGGACTTCTGATCGCATTCGGCCCCTTGGTCAGTTCCGCCGAACCGATCGCGTAAACCTTGTTGCTGTCCAGTTTGACCGAATAGAGATTGGGGTCGACATTATCGCTGATGATGATCGCGGCATCGACCGAGTCGCCGAGAATATTCTCGGCATGGGCGGATGTGTCGACGTCGATGTGCAATTTGGGATATAATTTCTTGAGGGCGTTCAGCTTCGGCAGCAAACGGGTGGCTCCGAACAGCGGCAGGACTCCGAGCCGAAGGCGCATGTCGCCGCCGGAAACGGTCATCTGGTTCACCGCTTCGGCTATATTCTCCAGCGCGGGCGAGACGGTTTCCAGCAACAGCTTGCCATCGTCGTTCAAGACCATCGACTGGTTGCGTCGTTCGAACAACGGCTTGCCGATATGGTCTTCTAGCGACTTGATTCGCCGGCTGAGGGCAGGGGCGGACAGCGCCAATTCGGCTGCGGCAGCCTTGGAAGATCCCAGGCGAGCCACCCGGGTAAACGCCTCGAGGGCACGAAGAGGGGGCAAGCGCCGCATAGAAAGGCCAATCACGTTGCTTCATCAGCTTTGTGCAATGCAAGATTTTACACGAATCTGAGAAAAGGGTGGAAAACTGTCACTAACTGTAATTCCAGGTTGCAAACTATGCAACCCGCAATGTTCTTTTCGCACTTGCACAATAAATCGATTCGGTGCATTCAGAATGGGCCTTTCAGGCATCCTCTCCTAAAAACTTTTACAGGCCAGTTCCTCGGAACTGGCCTTTTTTTTTGGTCGAGAGCCGCCATCGTGCCCGCCTTTTGAAAATCAGAGTCGCATATCGCCGGGGTGATCCCTATCTTGTTGGTAACAACCAATATGATATCCGAGGAGATACCCCCAGTGTCCGATCAAGAGCCGAGTCAAGATCAGCCCGATGACGACAGCAAGCTGCTGAAACTGCAAGTTGCCAATGCCAGACCCGAAGATAGCGGTCGCGGGCTGGCGCGGCTTTCGCGCGATAATCTGGTAAAATTGGGGCTGGTGGAAGGCGATGTTGTCGAAATTATCGGCAAACAGGCGACTCCCGCCCGGGCGGTCTTGCCCTATCCGGAAGACGAAGGCCTCGATTTCGTCCGGCTCGATGGCTTGCAACGCGCCAATGCCGGCGTCGGGGCGGGCGATTTTGTCGAAATTCAGAAGGTTGAATCCAAGCCGGCCAAGAAGGTTGTTTTCGCCCCGGCGCAGAAAGACCTGCGCCTGCAGGGCAATGGCACCGGACTCAAGCGCAGCTTCATGGGGCGTCCGCTGAAGGCCGGTGACTTTGTCGCGACCCACGGGCAGCAACAGGTCGATCGCAGCGACATGCCGCCTCAGTTGCGGCAAATGCTGGCAGCTCCGGCTTTTTCCCTTACCCAGATCCGGCTCAATGTTGTTTCGACCGTGCCGAAGGGCATCGTCCATATCGACGAGAATACCGAGGTCGAACTGCGGCCGGAATATGAAGAATCGACCGAGCATCGCCGCGCCGACGTGACCTATGACGATATCGGCGGCCTGCACGACACCATCGACCAGCTGCGCGAGATGGTCGAGCTGCCGTTGCGTTATCCGCAACTCTTCACCCGGCTTGGCGTCGATCCGCCACGCGGGGTGCTGCTGCATGGCCCACCGGGCACCGGCAAGACCCGGCTGGCGCGGGCAGTCGCCAATGAAAGCGATGCCGAGTTTTTTCTGATCAACGGTCCGGAAATCATGGGATCGGCTTATGGCGAGTCCGAACAGAAGCTCCGCGAGATATTCGAGGCAGCAACCAAGGCCGCGCCGTCGATCCTGTTCATCGACGAAATTGACTCGATCGCGCCCAAGCGCGGCCAGGTGCAGGGCGAGGCCGAAAAGCGGCTGGTGGCGCAATTGCTCACCCTGATGGACGGGCTCGAATCGCGAGTCAATCTGGTGGTGATCGCCGCGACCAACCGGCCTGAAGCGATTGACGAGGCCTTGCGCCGCCCCGGCCGTTTCGATCGCGAGATCATCGTCGGTGTCCCGGACGTGGCCGGCCGGCGCGAGATACTCGGCATCCACACCCGCGGTATGCCGCTCGACAAGGCCGTCGATCTGAAGGAATTGGCCCGCACAACCTATGGCTTTGTCGGGGCCGATCTGGCGGCGCTGACCCGGGAAGCGGCGATCGAAGCTGTCCGCCGGATCATGCCCAAGCTGGATCTGGAATCGGAAACCGTGCCCACGGAAGTGCTCGATGAACTGGTGGTTCACCGGCATGATTTTGTCGAGGCGCTGAAACGGGTCCAGCCGTCGGCGATGCGCGAAGTGATGGTTCAGGCACCGGACGTCCGCTGGGAAGATATTGGCGGCCTCGACGACGCACAGATGCGCCTGAAAGAGGGTATAGAGCTGCCGATGAAAAACCCCGAGGCCTTCACCCGGCTGGGCATCCGGCCGGCCAAGGGATTTCTGCTTTACGGCCCGCCGGGAACCGGCAAGACCTTGCTGGCCAAGGCCGTTGCCCGCGAAGCCGAAGCCAATTTCATCGCCACCAAATCGAGCGACCTGCTGTCCAAATGGCATGGCGAGAGCGAGCAACAGATTGCCCGTCTTTTTGCCCGGGCGCGGCAGGTGGCGCC